>Ga0326727_10009103_pt1 | contig 24699 bp, 22 predicted proteins | sample MB2enrmetagenome_FD_207643 | JGI IMG/M metagenome (GOLD analysis project Ga0326727, IMG submission 207643) | Lab enriched peat soil microbial communities from McLean, Ithaca, NY, United States - MB29MY | ecosystem: Environmental > Terrestrial > Soil > Wetlands > Peat | place: USA: New York... | reverse complement strand
CTACGGGCGATAGGAATGGATGAAACGGGTACAAGGCGTTGCGGGTGGCCGGGCTTCGCCCGATTGGCAGGCGGAAGCGCCTGCCCCACGATGATTGAACAACGGCCGAGCAGGTTTAACAACCTGCCGCACAGGGCACTACGGCATCTTGAAGGAATCGTCGAACGGCACGGTGATTTCAGCGGTCTTGCCAGGGTCGATCTTCACCGGCTCGGGTGTTCCCGGAGTCTTGGAGTACATTCCCATCGAGGCGCCGGACGGCGGCGGGCCGGATTGGCCGTCATATCCGCCGGTCGGGTCGTAGCAAACGGCGATGTAGACCGGCGAAACGGACAGGCCGGCAACCGTTATCGTTCCGTCCTTGGCGGATGTCGAGCCGGAACCGATCGGCATCCCCGCGCCTTGCATGAAGTCCGGGCTGTCGAACACAAATACAAAAATCTTGTGCTTCTCGTCCACCGTGCCGGCCCCGGTGTAATTCATCTTGGCTTTCAGAGTGCGGCTGGCGGCCGGTTTCTCTTCGGGCTTGGATTGCTGGGCCGTCGCAACCATCGAGGCCAGGCCGAGCAGGCCGGCGGCGAACAGCATACGTTTCCTTATGAGAGTCATTCAGATGTTCCTTCCGTATGGGTATAGTTTAACCGTTCCTGGAGCAGATACGCGGAAACCGGCGGTGAGGTTCCCGAAAGGCTTGCCGCGGATATTTGGGCCACGAATGCACATGAACGAACACAAATAACTTCCTTGTTTTTTTTCGTGTTTTTGCGTATTCACTCTTGGCCCTGTTGCGCAATGCGGAATTACCGGGGCGGCGCGGTGGTGCGCTTCTTGGGCGCGGGATGGGTGGCTGGCGGCGCGGGGCAGCGGTAGCCCAGGTCGGTCAGCTTGGAGCAAGCCTGGGCGGCCAGGCTGTCCTTGGGAAAACGCAGGATGAGGTCCCGGTATTCCTTTTGCGCGTCGGTCCGCCGGTCCATCTTCACCAGCGTTTCGCCCTTGTAATAGAGCGCCCCTGGAGTCTTGTTATTGTCCGAATACTTCTCCAGCACGGCGTCAAAATCCTTGAGCGCGGTGGGATAGTCGCCCAGGCCGAGGTGAATGGTGCCGATGTAATACTGGGCGTTCGGGGCGAGATCGGTCGAGCTGAAGCAGCGCAGGTAGTCGCCGAATTCCTGCAATGCAATATCGAGTTTGCCGCCCTGCCGGTCGCGATAGGCGTTTTCGTACAGGTCCTTGGAGGAGCTGGGGCAGGGATTCTCGGCGGCGGCGGGCGGCGCGCCGGCGGTGGGAGGCGGAGCGGGCGGCGGCGCCTGCATCACCTTCACCGCGTTATTCAGGTCGGTCATCTGCGACTGTATTTTCACCACCAGGCTGGTGAGATCGGAGACGGATTGCTGCAGCGTAGTGAAATTGTTCGACAGGCTGTCCATGCGGGTGGAAAGCCCGACCACCGGCGCCACAACCTTGCTTTCCAGTTGAGAATTATTCTGCTGGGAACTGCTCTTGATGACTTCAACCGCGGTGTTGGCGCGATTGGCGGCATCGACGGCCTGCTGCACCAGCACGGTGAGCGAGGCGAGCTGCTTATCCTGCGACTGCTGGAGCTGCCGGACCTGCTCCTGCAGTAGCGCCACATCGCGTTGCAGTTCCTGCATTTCCTTGCTGGCAGCGGCGAACGCCACCGCGGGCGCGGCCGCAAGAATCAAAATACACAGACGTCGAAACATAAAACTCCTCTTTGAAAACGGAAGGGGGCCGACGCGCGCCCCCTTCCCGTGTTGCCGTACCCTAGCGAGCGGCTACTGGCCGGAGAAATGGACGCGCCGGTTCTTCTGCCAGCAGGACTCTTCCTGCTCGGTGCACTGCGGCTTCTCCTTGCCGTAGCTGATGGTCTTCAGCTTGTCGGCGGGAACGCCCAGTTGCACCAGGAAGTCCTTGGCGGCGCTGGCGCGCTTGTCGCCCAGCAGTTGGTTGTATTCGGCCGAGCCGCGTTCATCGCAATGCCCTTCGATGGTCAGAACGGCATTAGGGAAATCCGCGATGACGGTCTTGAGCGTGGCGGCATCCTGCGTCAGGGCGGTCTGCGCATCGGCGCGGATGTCGCTCTTATCGTAATCGAAATACCCATCTTGCAGTTCCGCGACCCAATCGGTCAGCGTCTTGGCCGGCGGCGGCGGAGGAGGAGGCGGTGGTGGCGGAGGCGGCGCCGAAACACTCACGGTCGCGCTCGCCGTGCTATTGCCGCCCGGTCCGGTGGCGGTCAACGTGTACGTGGTGGAATCATTGGGCGACACACGGCGGCTGCCGGTGTTCTGCACGGCGCCGATCCCCTGATCGATCGAGACGCCGGTCACGTTGCCGGAGACCGCCCAACTGAGCACTGCCGATTGGCCGCGCACGATGGAAGCCGGGTCCGCCGCGAATTGGGTCACCGACGGCGCGGGCGGCGGCGGCGGTGGCGGCGGCACCTCGACCTTGGGCGGCGGCGGTGGCGGCGGCGCCGGGGCCTTATGCTTGCACCCGCCGGCGAAGATCGCCAGGGAGAGTGCCAGAGTGATGAGAGTGATTTGTCGTTTGCTGAACATGAATTTCCCTCCTGATTTCGTCATTTCATCTACAATCCCCACGCGGGGCTGTAATTGAGCCCATCGCGGGTGAGCTGTTGCTGCGCGGTACCATCCGCCAGCATGCTCCAAATCTGTGAACCCCCGGTGCGGTTCGACATGAAGGCCAGGTGCGCGCCATCCGGCGCCCAACTGGGATTTTCGTTGCGGCCCTGATCGTGCGTCAACTGCAAGTACTGGCGCGAAACCACGTCCATGGTGAAGATATTGAAATTGCCCTGCGCGTAGCCGCGCGTCCAGGCGTAGGCGATGAGTTGACCGCTGGGGTGCCAACACGGGTTGGACGCCTCGCCGGTGCCGTCGGTGAGCCGCTCGATGTCCCCGCCATCCATATTCATCATGTAGAGCTGCTCCGGACCGGAACGGCCGGAGGAGAACACGATGTTGGCGCCGGTCTTCGGATTCACCTTGGGCTCGGCGTCGATGCCGCCTGACGTGATGGGCCGGAATCCCCTGCCATCCACCCCGGCGATGAAGATCCGGCAGCAACGCCCGGCCGAGGAGGAATACACAATCTGCTTTCCATCGGGTGTGAACGACGGCTGTCCGTTCATCGAAGCAACCTGGTTATAAAATCGCAAGTCCCGAACCGGATCCACCGAAAACACAAATATAGCAGGTGAACCCTTGGCGTAGCTAGTGAACGCGATTTTGGCGCCGTCCGGCGAGACCGAAGGCTCGATGGAAAGCGAGTTGAAACGGGTGACGGAATGCTGGTTGCGGCCGTCGAAATCCATCACCCAGATTTCCTTGGGAGCCCTGAAGCCGGCCTGATGGACATAATAGATATGGGTGCCGACGAGGCTTTTTCCGCCGAACATGGCGAGGATGTCGGCGGCGAATTGGTGCGCCATCTGGCGGGCGCCCTTCTCGTCGTCGGTGGAGGCCAGGTAGCGTTTGCCGATCATCTGCGCGTTGGCGGGCGTATCGCGGCTCAAATCGAACAGATTGCCGAACAGCATCAGCACGCCGTTCTGTTCGGCGGCGTAACCGAAGGCCAGGTAATTGGCGGCGGCCGGCGGATTGGACCAGTCGCTCATCCAGAACCCGCCGCCATTGGGCGCGGCTACCAGCTCGCCTTGGCGCGAGCGGGGCGCCTGGTTGGCGGGCGGGGGCTGGCGAAAGTCCGACGGCTGCTGCGGAACGCCGGTGGGATACAGGGTCTTGGGCGCCAGCTTGAGGACGCCGGAGCCCGCCAGGTCGTCCCACAAGGTCTGGTTGAACGCCACCATGAAACTCTGCGCCGGGCCTGCGGCGCGCAGATCGGGAACCGCAATGACGGGAAGCTCGGCTCCCTTGATGACGTGCGCGGTCACGTCCGGCCCCTGCTGGGCGTGCACCATCATCAGCGCGGCCGAGGCCGCGATCCAGACGAGGACTTTGAAAGTGCGATTGGGCGTGAGACAGAAACCGCTCCCTGACGGTCGCGGCTCCGATTGGAGTCGGGGCTCCGATCGAGGGCGGCGCACCGCAGCGACTGCGGCGGCACACGCTCGAAGATCCAGACGGTTCATGGTTTTCCTCACTTTAGGCTGAACAGCAGTTCCACTTCCGCATCGTTGCGCGGGTATTGATCCGGCAGATGGGGGAAAGGCGAGGCGTCAAAAACGGCGCGCTGCGCGGAAAAATCGAGCGTCGTATTGCCGCTGGGCTGGGTGATATGGACGTGGCTCACCGAACCGTCGCGCTTCACGATGAAGGTCACCGCCGCCGTCTGCGTGACATTGCGCAGGTCGCTGGTTCGCCAGGAGCGGCCAACCCTGTCCACGATCAACTTGGCATACCAGCCGAACTGGGTCCCAAACGGCGACGCTTCTCCAACCCCAACGCCGCCCCCGCCCGGCATGCCGAACATGGGCGAACTCACGCGCTGGCCGGCTTCGCTGTAGAGCTGGTTGGGCCGGTCCTGTTGCTGCTCGCGAAACTTGTTGGGCGCCGATTCACTGGCGTGCTTCGGCGCATTGCGGCCCTGAATGGGGATGGCGTCCGGCTCCGGTTCCAGGACTCGAGCTTTGTGGTGCAATTCGGGCGGCGGCGTGGGTACCTGCGATTCGGTCTGATTGGCCACCGGGTTTTCGGGCGACTGGCGGGCGGGCAGAGGAATGCGCGCCACCGGGTTGACCGCGACGGCGCCCATGCCGCCGCCGGTGGGACTGCCCCACGGCTCCGCCTTGTGACGGAATGCGACGCCGTAAAACAGCAGAGCCAGAATCAACCCGAGATGAAGCCCTAGCGAGCGCACGAACCAGCCGGCCAGGCGATCCGGCTGATCGAGGATGTCGACGTGCTGCGCCATCACCTTCGGCCCGCGGAGCTTTCCTCCGGTTGCGTCACCATGTTGACCTGGAAACCGCCCGCGCCCAGCTCCGCCGTGACCTGGGCGATCACGTCCCAGATGGCTTCCTTGTCGGCGCTGACGTAGACACCCTTGACTTTGCCAAAGCGCTGGTGAATGGCCCTGGCGAGGTCGTGAATGTTGGTCGGCTTTCCGTTCAGATAGGAGGTGCCATCCTTGGTGATGCTCACCACCGGCATTTCCTGCGCCGTGTCCTTCACGAACCTGGTATGCGGCACATCCACTTCCAGGCCGAACTGCATCACGTGAGCGGTGAGCATGAAGATGATGAGCAGCACCAGCAGGATGTCGACAAACGGGGTGATATTGATCTCCGCCAGGCCGGCGCCGCCACGCCGCCGCGAAGTGTGACCGTTGCCGCCGATGGAGGAGAATGCCATGGCTACTCGCTGAAGCTGCGCTCCGCCAGGTTGAGAAACTCGAGCGCGAAATCGTCCAGGCGCGCGCCCATCTCGCGGATGCGGTTGCCGAACAGGTTATAGAAGAGGGCCGCGGGGATGGCGGCGAACAGGCCCAGCGCGGTGGCGATCAAGGCTTCGGAAATGCCGGGACCCACGGCGGCCAGGCTGGTCGAGCCCTGATGGCCGAGCGCGTTAAAGGTGCGAATGATGCCGAGCACCGTGCCGAGCAGGCCGATGAACGGCGAAACCGAAGCCGTGATGGCCAGCCAGTGCATGTTGCGCTCCAGCTTGGCGACTTCCTCGCTGACGCCCAACTGGAGCGCCCGTTCGAGCGCGGTGCGGTTATTCAGCCGGCCGCGCGACTTGACCTGCCGCTCCACTTCCTCATAACCGAAATCGAAGACGGAAACCAGCGGGGATGGCCGGTACTGCTCGCTGGCGGTCACCATCGCGGCGTCCAGCACGGCGGCCTTGCGGAACGCCCGCAGAAAGCGCCAGTTCATTCGGCGCGCGCCAGAGAGCGCGCTTGCCTTGGAGAAAATCACGGCCCAGGAAAAAATGGAAAAAACGATCAGGATGACCAGTACCACCCAACCGGCGGGACCGGCTTCCTGAACCATCTGGACAAGATCAGTCTGAAGAAGGAAGGCAGCGGGAGCTTCGAAACTCAATGGTTCTCCTCTCTAGAAGCTATCACATAGACGCCCGGCGCGGCGGAAAAAGCCGATGCTCGCCGTAACGGAATGTACATGCGGAAGTGAAGTTGCGGCTGGGTAGGCCAAAACAAAACGATGGGCGGGTGTTTGGGGCAAATTGGGGGCGCGAGTATGCAAGAAGCTGGCGACTAGGCCATGGCGAGTGGTACGGGCAAGCTAAAAGCATGCCCCACCGGCGCGTGCTAGCGTGGTAGGGATCGGGAGGGCTTATGCGAAGGCAATGGTTGTTGACCTTGTTTGTCGCGGCGACGGCGCTGGCCGCCGAACGCGGCGAGGAGATACGGCTCTGGCCCAACGGCGCGCCGGGATCGGAGGGGGAGACGGCGGCGGAAGTGTTCAAAGGGGACGCCAGGCTGCCCAGCAATTTCACGGTAGTCCACTACCCATCGATCTACATGTTTCTGCCTCCCAGGGACAAGGCCAGCGGCATGGCGGTGGTGGTGGCGCCGGGCGGCGGGCATTCGCAACTGGTGATTGACAAGGAAGGCTGGGAAATCGCCGACTTTCTGAACCGCAACGGGATCGCGGCGTTCGTCCTGAAGTACCGGCTGGCGCGCGCGCCGGGCTCGCATTACACGGTGGAAGGCAATGCCCTGGCGGACGCGGCGCGGGCCATGCGCACCGTGCGCAGCCGGGCCGCCGAATGGGGCGTGGATCCGGCGCGGATCGGGATTATGGGATTCTCGGCGGGCGGCGAAGTGGCGGCGCTGATGGAGACGCGCTTCGACGCGGGCAACGCAGACGCGGCCGATGCGATCGATCGAGCCAGCTCGCGCCCCGATTTCGCGGTGGTGGTGTATCCAGGCTACCGGCCGGGAACCATCACGGTGCCCAAGGACGCGCCACCGACGTTTCTGGTTTGCGCCGATGACGACCGCTCGCACGTGGTGACGACCGTCAACCTCTACCTGGATCTGGAGAAGCAGCAGGCGCCGGCGGAAATGCACATTTATGGGAGCGGCGGCCACGGCTTCGGCCTGCGATCGAAGCTGCCGGTCGGCAACTGGCCGGACCGATTGCTGGATTGGATGAGGGACCGCAAGCTGCTGGCGCCGTAGACGCCTGCCAGGAAATAACCGGCGCAATCACTGGCAACCGCTCCCTCACGCTCGCGGCTCCGAGCGCGCATCGCTCACTCGCCGGCGGCGGGGAGACGGCGCGTCCAGCGCGCCAGGTAGGATTCGGCGGCGAGCTCCTCCAGTTCCTTATCGCGCGCCAGGCGCCAATCCTCGAAGCGGCGGTCCCTGAGGCGCTCCAGCAGGCGAAGGCGGCGGCGGGCCTCCAGCATTTCGCCGCGGCCGGCTGCCAGGCGTTGGGCGCACTCGGCGCGGCGGGCGGCCAGTTCCGCGTTTTTCTTGCGCACGTTGGTGCGGAAGCTACCCAACGCGGCCAGGTCGCGTCCACACACGGGGCTCCAGTCGCGCACCAGAATCTCCGCCCGGATGCCGGCCGTCTCCAGTTCGGCGAGCGCCCGGTCGACGGCCGCGACGGCAGCCGTCAACTGCTGGAACTTGAGCTCCGCCAGATCGAGCTCGCTGCGCCGCCAATCGAGCACTTTTTCGAGGGGGAAGCGAAAAATCATGGCAGAGAAAACCCTTTGGGCCACGAATGCACACGAATAAACATGAATAAGGCCTTGGTCTTAGATTCTGGTTTTACATTTTGTCTTTACATTGCGGCTTTCCATTCATGTTCATTCGTGTTCATTCGTGGCGAACACCTTCATTCATGGCCAACCGGTTTCGCCGGTTTCGCGACAACCATCCGCTCGCCGTCTTCGAGGCCGCGGGCTAATTCCTCCATTCGCGAGAGAGTCTCTTCGATCGGCGCGCATGTGCCGTGCTCCTGCCGCAAAAAGTCGATCAGCTCCGGCCGCAGCCGGATGCTGGCGTCGAGCTGCGGATTGGAACCGGCCACGTAGGCGCCGAGCTGAATCAGGTCTTCCGCGTCCCGGTAGGCGGCCAGCGCCTGGCGCATCTTGCGTGCCGCGGCCATTTGAGATGGAGTGGAAAGGGCCGGGGACAGCCGGCTGACCGAGCGCAGGATGTCGATGGCCGGATAGTGTCCCTGGCCGGCCAGTTGGCGCGACAGGATGAAGTGGCCGTCCAGAATGCCGCGGGCCGCGTCGCAAATGGGCTCGTTGAAATCGTCGCCTTCCACCAGCACGGTGAAGAAACCGGTGATGGAGCCGCGGCGGAAATTCCCCGCCCGTTCCAGAACCTTGGGCAGTAGGTTGAAAACGGAAGGCGTGTATCCTTTCTGGCTGGGCGGTTCGCCGGCCGCCAAACCGATTTCCCGCTGCGCCATGGCCAGGCGCGTGATCGAGTCCATCACCAGCAGGACGGTGGCCCCCTGGTCGCGAAAGTACTCGGCCACGGCCAGCGCGACAAAGCAGGCGCGCACGCGCAGCGGCGCCGGCCGTTCCGAGGTGGCGCACACGACGACGGAACGGGCGCGCCCCTTTGGCCCGAGCTCGTTCTCGATGAAGGCGCGGACCTCGCGGTTGCGTTCGCCGATCAACCCGATCACGGTCACATCGGCCGAGTTGTCGCGCGCCATGGCGCCGAGGAGAGTGCTTTTCCCCACCCCGCTGCCGCCGAAGATTCCGATGCGCTGGCCCTTGCCACACGGCAGGAGCCCGTCGATGGCGCGCACACCGGTGACCAAAGGCTGGGTGATGTGCTGGCGCTCGAGCGGATTGACGGGCGCGCCGTAGAGGCTGTATTGCGCCTGTTCTTCGATGGGAGGGCCGTCATCCATCGGCAGCCCGAAACCGTCGATGACGCGCCCCAGCAGTCCCGGCGATACCGGAACGCGGGCCTCTTGGCCGCGCGCCGCCACCAGATCGCCCAATTGGAGCCCGTCGATCTCCTCGAGCGGCATGGAAAGCACGCGCCCGTTGCGGAAGCCGATCACTTGGGCGCGAATGCGCTGGCCGGCGGCGGTTTCCAGTTCGCAGAAATCGCCCACCGCGACGTTGGGGCCGTGCGACTCGACCAGCAGGCCGACCAGTTGGGTTACGCTCCCCGTCCAGCGCATGGGGGACACGCGCTCGAGCTCCGCGAAATAGGGCGCCAGCGAAAGGGAATCGGTCACGCGCGCCTCCGCAGGCAATCCGCCAGCCCGCGCTCGATCTCGCGAAGCTGCGCATCCACCGAGGCATCCAGATTGCCCCGCTCGGTTTCGAAGATCGCGGCGCCCGGTTCCCGCGACGCATCGGCGATCACCTCCACCGGCTGGCCCGCCCCGCGCTGGCGCAGCAGCTCGCCCAGCAGGGCGGCATGAGACGGATGCACCTTCACGCGCGAAATCTCCTGCCCTTCCAGCTTTTCGAGCGCCGCCAGCACCAGCCCGCGAAGGGCATCCGGATCCACCGCCATCTCGCGCCGCAAGACGCGCCGGGCGATCTCGAGCGCCAGCCGCAGCATGTCGGCTTCGGCCTCGCGCCGCATCTCGCCGCGCCAACCCGCCATCTCCCGGATGGAGCCCGCCAGACGATCGAGCACCGGCTCCAGCTCGGCGGCGGCGCGCTTCTGCCCGGCCGCCTCACCCTCGCGAAACCCGGCCGCGTGCGCCTCCCGCGCGCGCTGCTCGGCCCGGCGCTCCAGGCGCGCGGTTGCCGCGGCCAGATCCGGCGCCGTTCCCGCCGGCCCGCGCCCGGCGTCGGTCTCCGGCAGGGGCACTTGCTTCCAGGCGAAGCGGGCGGCGCCAGCGGCATCGTCCGGCGGCAGCACCTTAGACGACATACTGCTCCCCGACGGTGCCCTTGAGGCTGATGGTACCCTCCTGTTCGAGCTGGCGCACGATGGCGATGATGGACTGCTGGGCCGTCTCGACTTCCTTGATTTTGATCGGGCCCAGCGCTTCCATATCTTCCTTCAGCATCTCGGCGCCGCGTTGCGACATGCATCCCAGAATCTGCGCCCGCAGTTGTTCGCTGGTGCCCTTCAACGCCACCGTCAACAGCTTGCGATCCACCTTGGCCAGCACCTCCTTGAGCCCCATGGGATCGATCAACAGCAGGTCCTCGAACACGAACATCAGGTGGCGGATGGTCTGCGCCAGGTTGGTGTCCGCCTGTTCGATGTGATTGAGGATCTCCCGGCTCGAGCTGGAGTCAAGGCGGTTCAGCACTTCAGCCACGGCGCGTACGCCGCCGTAGGACTCGCGGCTGAATTCCCCCAGAGCCTGCAGCTTCTGGCCGATCACGTTGGCGATTTTGTGGATGATTTCCGGGGAGATCTGGTCCAGGCTGGCCATGCGCTGGGCCACGTCGGAGCGCATACCGGCCGGCAGCGAGTTCAACAGAGCCGCGGCTTGGGAAGCGTTGAGGTGCGACAGGACGAGCGCGATGGTCTGCGGGTGTTCGTTGTGGATGAACTTCGCCAGCTGCTGCGGGTCGGCTTTTTGCAGCGCATCGAAGGAAGCGGCGTCCGCGCCCAGGGCTTTGGACAGGCGATCCAGCATTCGCTTGGCGGTGTCCGGGCTGAACGCCCGCATCAACAGTTTGCGCGCGAAATCGATGCCGCCGCGCGCCACGTAGTCGCCCGCCACCGCCATGTGGTGGAAATCGTTGAGGATGCTTTCGGCCTGTTCGCTGGAGATGGAGGTGACGCGGGCCACCTCGCGGCTGACCTTTTGGACATCGTCCTCCGAGAGTTGCTGCAATAGCTCGGCTGCGGTCTGTTCTCCCAGCACGATCAGCAACATGGCCGCTCTGCGCAGCGACGACAGCGTCTCGGTTTCCGGCTTGGCATTGAGGATCATCGCCTATCCGCACTCGCCCGGCGTCACATATCCTCCTCGCGGATCCACGTCCGCAGGACCTGCGCCGGCGTCTCCGGCTCATGCTTGATCTTTTCCCGCAGGTGCTTGGCCAGCACTTCGGCGGTTTTGGTGATGACCGGCGTCAGGTTCAGGGCATTCAGCGCCTGCGCTTCCGCCTTCTGCTGCAAGGCGTCGCGCTCGGCCAGCTTGGATTCGATTTGTTGTTCCACGTTGGAGCCGGGGGCTGCCACGCCCGCCGGCGGATGTGCGCCCTCCGGCCCGCCGGGCAATGCCTGCTGCATGCCCACTCTCACGCGCGGCGCATGGCCCCTTCCGCGCAGCAGCCACGCGGCTGCGAAACCGAGCACCACCAGGCCCAGCGCCGCGCCGGCCGCCACGACCAAGGTATTGCGGTCGAGGGACAGTCCGAGGGGGCCGGCCGGTCTGGCGGGCGGCGCCGGGGCTTGCGGTTGGGGAGGCTCCAGGCTCAGCGTGGTCTCAAACGGCAGGGACTCGATGGTGATCTGATCGCCGCGGTCGGCGTTGAACCCGGTGACTCCCGTCACCAGGTCGCGGACCACCTTCAGCTTGTCGGCGCTCGGCGGCACCAGGATGCGCTGGTAGCCGTTCTTGTCCTTTTGCCAGCTCAACTCATGGTCTACCAGCACGGCCAGCGACATCTTGCGCACGGTTCCCGCCGGCAGACGGGTCTTTTTGACCGTTCGACTCGCCTGGTAGGTGATGTTCTCCGTCACGCGCGTGTTGCGCCCCGCCCCGTTGGCCGGGCGCGAGGCGGGCCTCGGGAGAGTGGAAGGAGTGCCCGGCACGCCGGACGCGAAGGCGGAGCCGGCGTTGTCTTCGCTGCGTTGCGAAGTCAGCATCACCGAGCGCGCCGGGTCGTAAAGTTCCTCGCTCTGCTCGCCGGCGGCGAAGTCGCACTCGACGGAAACTCCCGCGCGGTACTTCCCCGCGCCCAGCAGGGGCTCCAGCGTGGAAGCGATCTTGGCGAGCAGGTCCGCCTCGACTTTGTGCCGGTATTCGAGCGCCGCTTCGGAGGAGTCGGGACCCTCCAGCCCGCCCGCCGCCGCAGGCCGGCCCAACAGGTTGCCGTTCATGTCCAAAACCGACACCGCGTCCGGCGCGAGGCCCTCCACAGCGCTGGCCACGAGGTGGTCTATCCCTTGGACGTTCTCCGCCGCCAGATGCGCGCCGGGCCGGATCTTAACCAGCACGCTGGCCTTGGCCGGTTCCTGCGAATCCAGAAACACCGATTCCTTGGGAAAGGTGATGTGGACGCGGGCTTGTTCCACCTCCGCCAGACAAATGATCGACCGTTCGAGCTCGCCTTCGAGCGCGCGCCGGTAGTTGACGTGTTCGGTGAATTCGGTGGCTCCCAGGTTCGCCTTGTCGAACAGCTCGAAGCCGATGCGGCCGGAGCGCGGCAGGCCCGCGGTCGCCATGGTCAGGCGCAATTCCGCCAGCCGGGCCGAGGGAACCATCACCACGCCGCCGGACTCGGGGAGGCGGTACTCCACGCCGCTCTCCTTCAGCTTCTGCACGATCGCGCCGGCATCCTCCGGGGCCAGGCCGGTGTAGAGCGGCTTGAAGTCCGCTTCCTTTTGCCAATGCACCAGGGCATACATGGCGGCTGCAACGGCCACCACGATCAGGCCGATGGTGACGCGCTGGCGCAAGGTGAGGTTGGCAAAAACGCTCTTCATGCGGATCGCTCCGGCATACTAGCGGTCTGCTTCTCAGATCGGTGGTACGGGGCCAAAACCTGAGGCCGGGCGGGCGTGAAAGAACAGAAAGCCGACATTGACCTCTCTCTCAGCATTCGGCGGCGGAACGAGCCGCCATCGGCGCGCATCTGGCCGACTAGCCAGTTCCTATGCGTCAAGTGACTGCCTCCTCCCTGCTGCGAACATGCCGGTCCCGCAGGGTGCACGAGCTGGCAGGTTCCCGATGGTCCGGAAAACCGTTTGGGCCGAAGATGAACACAGATGAACACGGATAAGCAAAATCTTCTTCATCTGTGTTTATCCGTGGCCTGTCCTGCTCGGTGTTTTTCAGCGCGCTCCTAAAGTTGCATGCGCATGATCTCCTGATAAGCGCTGACCACTTTGTTGCGGGTCTGGAGGAACATGTCGAAGGCCATTTCCGCTCTGGTGACGGCCAGCGCGGCGGTGTGCAGATCCTCGCCGTCGCCGGTGAGGAACCGCTCGACGGAAGCCTGGGCCTGCTGGCCGGCGCCCTCCACCGAGCGGATGGCGCTCGAAAAAACCTGGCCAAAATCGGCGCCGCCCGTCCCACCCCCCACCTGCAGCGGTTCGACCAGCGCCGGAGTCGAAATGGGAAGAATGGGAGACGCCATGGCTCAGCCTCACTTCAACAGATCGATGGAGCGCTGGATCATGTCCTTGACCGCACCAATGGCCGCCACGTTGGCTTCGTAGCCGCGCGCCGCGCCCATCAGGTCCACCATATCTTCGGCCGGGTTCACGCGCGGAAAAGCCACGTACCCATTGGCATCCGCATCGGGGTGTCCCGGCATGTAGCGCTTCTCGGGATCGCGCGTATCGGTCACCACCGAGGCCACGGTCACGCCGCTGGCCGCTTCCATTTCCTGGCCGAATACCGAGGAAAACGGCGAACCGACAGGCGCGCTTTCGAACACCGCGTCCTTGCGGCGGTACGGCCCTCCCTCGGGAGTGCGCGTGGTTTCGGCGTTGGCCAGATTCTCCACCAGCAGTTCGGCGCGCGCGCGCTGCGCCGCCATGCCGGACGCGCCCACCGAAAGCGCCGAGAACAGGCTCATGAGGTTTGCCCTTCCTTGATCGCCGAGCGCAGTTGCTGGATCTGCGAATGGAGCAGGGTGGAAGCCGCCTGAAAACGCAGCGCGTTCTCCGCCAGCAGGCGCGATTCGCGGTCGATGCTGACGTTGTTGCCGTCGTTCTTATTGGCCAGGCCAGCCACGGCGACGGCTTGCGGCGCGCCCAGCGCGTTCTGAAACTCGGACTGAAAGTCGATGTCCTGGGTCTGGTAGCCGGGCGTATCGGCGTTGGCGATGTTGGAGGCCACCAGCTTCTGCCGCGCGCTGAGCAGATCCATGTAGCGTTCCAGTTCGCCGGCGAGTGGACCTAGCGTCACAACCCGCTGTTAGGCAGGTAGGGGGCCAGATGGCAAGTCTTTTGGGGTTAGCGTGGTGTGTGTTTGAGGAGTGGCATTTTTCTGCCGTGCGGCAAGATCTTGTCGCCAGATTGCCACCAATGAACACAGATATTGGGCCACGAATGAACACGTATGGACGTGAATAAGAAAAGCCGTTTTCAGCACGTTCTTTGTTGTTCTTATCCGCGTTTATGCGTGTTCATTCGTGGCTAACACCGTGCTGGCTGCCGGTTATTGCTGGAAGCGGAGGCAGGCGCGGCCCAGATGGATCTCGTCGCCGGCGCGGAGCTTTTCGCCGCGGCGGTTGCCGGCGGGGACGTCGATGGAGCGGCCGTCGCGGAAGACGCGGGTGCCGAATTCGCTGCCATCGTCGGCGATGCGGTAAACGCCCGCCGCAGACTGGATGTGCGCGTGCTTGCGCGAGACAGTGCCGTTGGCCTCGTCGGCGCCTTCGAGAAAGACGATGTCATTGCGGCGGACGACGCGCGATTCGGCATCGGTCAGCTCCGCCAGGCGGCCGATGTTGGTGCGCGGTTTCGAGATGGGGTAGGCTTCGTTTTCCGCTTTTCCTTTCACGACGATCAGGCTGGCCGGCGCGGGCGCAGCGGGTGCCGCGGTGCCGTACGAAATCTCGAACGGGCGGTCACCGGATTCGGCGGTTTTGACATCCACCGAAAAAGTGCGTGGCAACTGGCAGCCGGCGCCTTCCAGAGCCTGCCGCACGTCGTTCTCGAGACGGGCCTCGGCGCCGAAGGCGGCACTGTAGAGCGCGCGCCGGTCGGCGTCGGCGGAAATCAGGGTGACCGTCACCAGCGAGTACGGGAAAATGCGCTGGCCGCGGCTGGCGGTTTGAACTTTGGTTTCGATTGCATCGAGAATGGCGCGATGTACGAGCAGCAGCTCGTCGGATTGCGCGGCGCCGAAGACATGCTCGGCGAATTTGCGGAAGCCGCGTTCGATGGTCTTTTCGATTTCGGAAAACAGTCTCATGGCTGAATCAGGCCCAGTTCGAGCGCAGCGGCGGCGATCTCGGCGGCGGCGGGCGCGGCGGCTGCACCGCCGTACACACCATTCTCCATCAGAATAGAGAAGGCGATTTTGCGTGGGCCGGCGCCATAGGGAGCGAAGCCGATGAACCAGGCGTGGGAAGGCGCGCCGGCCAGCTCGGCAGTACCGGTCTTGCCGGCGATGGGAACCGACGTCTCGGCGCGCCGCCCGGTGCCGGAGGTCACCACTTCCCGCATGAACCTGCCCAGCGTGGCGGCGGCATCGGCGGTCAACACAGGCTGCGGCGGCGCGGTGCGCGGGTTGGTCTCGTCGACGATCCAGCGGCCCTGCGGCATGGCGCCGCCGGTGGCCACGGTGGCCGCCACGCGCGCCATCTGGAAGGGCGAGGCCACCACTTGTCCCTGCCCGTAGGAGGATTGCGGCAATGATCTGCGTAATTGCGCGGCGGTCGCGGGCGCGGCCACGGAAATGCCGAGCAGGCCGGCGGTCTCGAGCAGCGGCTCGGCGCCCACGTCATAGGCGCCCAGTTGCGCGAAGTAGGCGTTGCAGGAAAGCACGATCCCGCGCTCCATGTCGACGGTTCCGTGCGGCGCCTGATCCTGAATGTCGTCGCGGATGGGGCGCTTGGACCCTTTGATGAAGTTGCCCACGCGGCCGTCGGAAAGGCGGATGCATTCGTAGGTCTTGCCGGCGAGCTGCGGGTCCTTGCGCAAAGCGGCCATGGCGGTGACCACTTTGAAAGTGGAGCCGGGCGGGTAGAGGCCGAAGCGGGCGCGGTCGAGGAAGGGATTGGCCTGATCGGCTGAAGGTTCGGCGGAGGGATGATCGGGCGGCAAGGGCAGACTGACGGCGGCCAGCAGGTCGCCGGAGGATGGATCGAGCACCACGGCCGCGCCTTTTTGGAGGCCGGCCTTCTCGAGCGCGGCGCGCAGAATCGCCGCGACGCGCACGGTGAGGCGCGCATCGATCGACATACGGATATCGCGCGGCCGGTCGAGCACGCGGCGGACTTCGGGGCTGCCGGGATCGTAGCGGTGGCGCACCAGCGGCACCAGCTCGCGGTAATCGTAGCGGATCACGCGCTCGATGGCGCCGGTCTTCGGGTTCTTCACGTCCACCAGCGTGGGACGGTCGTCATAGCCGCGCAGGCGGCGGGCGGAATCGCGTTCGACAAACGCGGTGTTGCCGGCGGCCCAGCGGGTGCGGGTACGCAGATCGCCCAGCAGGTCGAACATCAGGCCGCCAAACGGATAGTGGCGATTGTCGGTGCGGGCTACTGCACGGTCGATATCGACGCCGAGCGCGGCGTACTCGGCGCGATGTTTTTCGAGTTCGTTCCAGTCGCTGGTCGCCAGCGGCAGGCCGTTGCGGTCGTAGATGGCGCCCTTGGGGATTTCGCGCATCACGACCTCAAAGCGCGGGTTGTATTCGAAGCGGCGGGCGCCATCGGCCTCGACCACCAGCGTGCCGGTTCCCATCACCGCAGAGGGGTTCAGCAGCTCGACCCAGGCGGCCTTGGCCAGCACGGTAGCGCCAGCGACAGCGATGATGATACCCGCCACGGCTACGGGCGCGCGAAACGGCGCGGCGTCTTCTGCCGGACGGCGGCGCGCGGAGATGGATTCGAAAATTCCGATCATCAGGAAATTGGCCAGCAGCGCGGTCCGGCCGTAACTCAGGAAGGGCGTCACCACGCCGGAGAGCGGCGCCACGCCGAGCGCGCCGGCGGAGATCAGCAGAAGCTGCAACGCGGTGGCCACGCCCAGGCCGGCGGCCAGGAAGAATTCGTAATCCGAGGCAGCGCGCAAGGCGATGCGCAGCGCCCGCCAGACGATAAATGCGTAAAGGACGAAAACCGCGGCGACTCCCAGGAAACCGCATTCCTCGCCCAGCGCGGAGAGGATCAGATCGGTGTGCGCGGCGGGAACCAGTTGCGGATCGCCCAAACCGATTCCCGTGCCGGAGGCCCCGCCGGTCGCGAAGGCCCACAGCGACTGCGCCAGTTGATCGCCGCCGTGAATCAGGTTGTCCCAGGGCGAAAGCCACATGGAAACGCGCTCGCCGACGGTGTGCGGCACGCCCAAGTAGAAGCCCGCCACGAAGCCCAGCACCACCAGCAGGAAGCCGACCGCCGGGACGAACACGCTCGCGCGGGCAAGCCCATAGAGCACCAGAAACAGGCAGCAGAAAACCAGCGCTGGGCCCATGTCTTTCTGCAGGAAGAAAAACAGCAGCGAAAGCGCCACGCACGCGGCGGCCGGGAGCGTGTATTCGAGCGGCGGAATATCGATGTGACGGGTCAGCCCGGCTAGCGAAGGGCGGGTTTCACGCGCGTGGCGCAGCACGTCCCAATGGCGGGCAAAATAGCCGGCCAGAAAAAACACCAGCAACACGCGGATGATTTCGACCGGCTGGAAACCGAGCAGGTTGACCTTGGCGTCGCTCGAGCCGGGACCGGAGCCGAAGACGATCAGCAGCGCGGAAAGCGCGAAGCTGGCCAGCAGCGGCACGAAGCTCAAGCGGCCGGCGAGGCGTTCGAAATCGAGCAGCGCGGCGACGGCCATCAGCAGGCAGCCGAGGGCCGCGCCCTGGGCGAAATCGGCGAACAGCAACTGATCGCGCAGCGGATCGCGCAGGCCGATCATCAACACCAGGCCGGCGCCGGTGAGCAGCACAAGCGCCGGCACTAGATATGGGTCGCCACGGAAACCGCGTACGCTCCAGACCACGTTGACCAGCAGGAAGGCGGCGAAGAAAACGGCGATCCAGATTTCGCACGAGCGGCGGAAATCCTCCGGCCGGCGCACTATCAACGACGGTTTGAGCAGGCGCAGTTGGTCGCCGGTTACGAGCGGCATGGATTCGCGGTCTTTGAGCCGGTCGCGCAGCGATTGCAAGCCGCGGCCGGCGAGTTCCTCGCGGGCGACGCGAATGCGGGCGATGGCGCCGACGTTGGCCAGGCCGCCGGAGATGTTGTAGATTTTGCGGGCGACGAATTCGCGTTCGGCCGGATCGGGATACAAGGTGAGCACGGGCAACAGGTCTTCCCGTTCGGAAAGCGCGTTTAGGTTGACGATCTGTTTCGCGGCCAGCGCCTGTTCGGCGGCGGGAAAGCTGGCGGTCTTGGCGCGCCAGGCGAGCCACAGAGCGGCGGCCACAACGAGGCCGGCGGCGAGCATCCACAGCAACTCGCGAATGCGCCACGCGGCGCGACGTTGGGGACCGCGCCCGGCGTTCGGGCGGCTGGCGGCGCTGCTGCGGGTGACGGGCATGTTAACGAACAGGCAGGACAGGCCACCGTCTTTTGTGGCCTGTCGTGGCGAGCAGAGACAGATGACAAAAGCCGATCGTTCGTTCTACCTCTGACTTGGCGGGAATGAAAAAGCGCCGGGCGTCGGCAAGAGTGCCGACGCGGCACGCTTGAGTGCATGTGGCGGAGGCGCGACAAGGTGACAGGTTCGAAAAGAAGCATCGAGGTTTCGGGAATCCTGGTAAATCACCGGCGACAAGATCGCCGGCGCTACCCAGCCGGCCGGGGGGCCGGCTGCGGACGAGGGCGTCCGCCCCACAGCTCCATGGCGCTGGCGCTACGGCGCGCGTCATTTCTGCGCCGCTCCCGTGTCCGCGATTTGTTGCAGGCGTGCGTTGACGAGCAGCAGGATGACTTGGACGCGGACGATGCCGACGCTGGCGTTTCCATACGGGGCGACGTTCTGGTACAGGTCTAGGGCGCGCTGGTAATCGGCGGCGGATCGGTCCAGCTCGTCCTTTTCCTGCGGCAGGCCGCGCACGTTGCGGGAATCCCGGAAGGTGAGGTCGGCGCGATCGCGGTATCCATCGGCCAGTTGCAGCTTGTCGCGGTTGGCGAGCTGGTAGCCGCGGCGCTCGGCCTCGTCGAGAGCGGCGGACGCCTTGTCGATGTCCTTCAGGTTATAGTAAGCGCGCGCGAGCCCCAGTTGGGGATCGGGCGAATGCGGCAGCAGGCGGTCGGCCTGGTTGAAATCGTCTACGGCGGCCTGTAATTGTTTCGCGTCATGATGAGCGGCACCATTTATGCGGGTAACGTGCCCCTCGGCCAGGCGCAGCTTGCCCCGCACCTGGTCGTCGGGATCGATCGCCAGGGCGCGCGCCAGGGCGTTGCGGGCACGCTCCCAATCCTTCTCATAGATCGGCTGCCCGTCGGCTTTGCGATAGGCGGCAATCACGCGATCGGCTGTCTCCACCAGGTTTTCCTTGACCGCCTTGCGCGGCGAGTACAAGAGGAGAGACGAAGGATTGCGCTTGGAAAGTTCCGTCCAACGATTCCAGATCTGGTCGGGGTCGGTCACCTGCTCGGCCTGGATGTCGCGCTTGAGCTGCTGGCCGTGCTGGTACATCAGGTAGTTGGCAAAGAGCTGCCAGCCGCCGTAGAGGATCGCGGCCACCGCCAGCAGCGACACCACGCGCATAACGTTGCCGAACTTCGTGCGCGGCCGCTTGGGGAGCTGGGCGGTGAGAGGCCAGTTCCGCGCGGGCGGCTTGCGGCGCGTGGCTTCTCCCTGGGGCGCGGTGCGCCGGGTGGCATCGTCAAGCTCGGCGCGGGTGGTGCGGCGCGTGGCGTCCAGGTCCTCGGTTGCGGCGCGCACGGCGCCATGGTGGCGAAAGGCGATCAGATCGTCGGCGAACTCGCGCGCGGACTGGTAGCGGGCGCCTGCATCGGGCGCGGTAGCTTTGATCAGGATGCGACGCAGCGGCTCCGGGCAAGGGTCGGGCGCGGGCGGCGGCGGGATGCGCGAGCGGATCATGCTCTCCAGACGCTCGGTGGTATCGGCGTGATAGGGCTGCAGGCCGGTCACCATCTCGTAGAGCATCACGGCCAGCGACCACAAGTCGGAGAGCGCATCCACTTCGCCCAAATCGAGCCGTTCCGGCGACGCGTAGGGCACCGAGCCGAATTCGTTGCGGGTCAGCCGGCGCGACAGCGAAAGCGCCTTGGCAATGCCGAAATCGAGCACGCGCACGTCGCCACGGCTATCGATGCGAATGTTCTTGGGCTTGATGTCGCCGTGCACCACGCCGCGAAATTCCTTGCCATCGATGGACGCCTCCAGATTGTGGGCGTGTACGAGGGTCTCGGCGACGGCGATGGCGGTGTCGACGGCGAACTCGATGATCAGCGGACCGCGGCGCATCAACTCGGCCAGGTCCTGTCCGTCGATGTACTCCATGGCCACGTGGAAGTAATTGTCGATGTCGCCGGCGCCGTAAACGCGGACCACACGAGGGTCGACGGCCGCCAGGCGCGCTTGCAGCTCGGCGCCCCGGCGCTCGGCTTCGATTGTCTCGACGGTATCGGCGTCGGCCCCATGTTCGATCAGCTTCAATGCCACGGTGTGCCCGGTTTCGGTGTCCTCGGCCAGGTACACGTCGGCCATGCCGCCGCGGCCGAGCTTGCGGCCGATTTCGTACTTGCCGATACGCCGGTCGGCGGGAGCGATCATGGCTTCCTGGCCCCCTGCCGCGCCGCCGGTTTCGCATCGAGCAGGAAATTCTGCTCGCGCACGCTCTCCATCTTGAGCTCGGGCGGCAGCTCCAGCGTGCTCTTATCGAACACATTGCCGGTGAGCGAAAGCTGCGCGCCATCGCGCGCCGAAACGTTGGCGGCGTGGTTGTGCAGGAATGAATTGTGCGACAGCCAGAGCGAGCTGGGGCCGGAAGCGAGCAGCCCCTCGGCCAGCGAATCGCGAATAGTCGAAGCGCGCATCACGAGCCGGCTAACGCCGCGGAGTTCGATACCGATGGTGGCGCCTTCGATTTCGGTATCGTCGATTTCGACGCTGGAGTCGACCAGCAGGATGCCCTGCGGAGGCGACGCCTGCGGATCGGCAAGGATGCGCAGGCCCTGAATGCGCACGTCCCGAACGTTGTCGGCCAGCACGGCCGGTCCGGCCGCTCCAGGCGCGACGCGCAGGATGGCACGGGAGCCATTCGCCATTTCGCCGGTTTGGCTGCCGCGAAACGTGACGCCGGATTTCAGCCGCACTGGCTGGTGGTATTCCCGGCCCGCGGCGAATTGAACGATATCGCCGGCCTGGGCCTCGGCCAACGCTTGGGAGAGGGACTCGACCGGAGCCCCGGGCGCGCCGGGGGAAGCATCGACATCATGAACGCGCGGCCCGGGCGCGGCGGTGGGCACGACCTTGGCGGGCTGCCAGTGATGCAGTATTTCGGCGGTGAAAACTCCCACCAGCAATACACCCGCGGCCAAAGCCACCGCGCCGCCCACGCGGAACCCCGGACGCGGAACATCCACGTTAGTCGCGGCGAATTTCGGACCCTCCACCAGCACCACCGTTACATTATCCTTTCCGGCGGCGGTGTTGGCGGCTTCAATCAACTGGCGCACCGCGGCGGCGGGATCGCCCGCGTTGCGTTCCACCAGCAGGCGAATGTATTCCGCGGTCACCTGATCGCTGAGGCCGTCGGTACACAGCAGCAGCGCCGCGTCGGCCTCGAATGGCACGCGAACGATGTCGATGAAATCCGCGTCGTCGGGCGCGTGTACCTCGCTGCCCACGTCGCGAAAGACTTCGTTGCGGCGCGGATGGAGCATGGCCTCGAGCTCGGAAAGTTCGCCCGAGTCCTCACGCGCGCCCACCGGCGAGTGGTCGTGCGTGATCTTGCGAATCGCGCCGCGGCGAATCTCATAGAGTCTGGAATCGCCGACGTGCCCCACCACCGCCGAACCGTTGTCCACCACCACCAGCGTCAGCACGCATGCCATGCCCTGCCATTGCGGATTGTCGCGCGCGGAGCGCAGGATTTCGTTATTGGCGACGGTGATCGCCTCGCGCACGCGCTGTTCCACGGTGCCGGTCTGACGTTCCAGGCGGGCGCGGATGCGGTCCACCGCGATTTCCGCCGCTTTCTCGCCGGCCGCCTGCCCGCCGATGCCATCCACCACCAGGAAGATGCCACGATCGGCGTCCATGTAAAAGGCGTCTTCGTTGTTCTGGCGCACGCGGCCGGGGTCGCTCGAGCCCGCGCATTTCAGCATTGTGTTAACCATGCGCGGTGCTTCGGAATTCCAGGAAGCAAACGCCGGCCAGGCCGAGGCGTGCCTGTTCCGGCACGGGTGCTTCCACGTTGCGATCGCGTTTCTCGTTGCCGGCGACTTCGATGCTCGAAGGCACGGCGACGCCGTTGATGGTGGTGCCCAGGCGGCTCAGGTCCTTGAGAAAGAACTGGCCGCTTTCCGGATCGCGGCGTAGGCGAAAGTGCTCGCGCGAAACATCCGGCAGCGTGTCCAGTTTCAGATCGGTCCAATAATCGCGGCCGCCACGGCCCACCACGATTTCGTTCTTGGTCATGTAAAACGTCTTGCGCACGCCGCGGTCTTCGTATTCGATCGACGCAACCGCACCGGCGGGCGGGTCGGCCGGCGGCGCGGGCGCGGACTGCGCCGGCCGGTAGGATGACTCGGCGCTGGCCGATGCGCCCGCCATGCGGCGCGTGGCGATGCGCTTGGTCATGCTGCCGGCGCCGAATTCCTCTTTGGCGGGCAGGGCGAGCTCGGAGTAGATGACGATATCGCCCGCGTCCACGTCATCGTCGGTGTTCTCCAGAATGCGGATCTGCCATCCGCCGTCGGGCGCGGCTATCTTGGGTTCATCGCGCCGGGCTAGTTTCAGGCGCTTGGCGAGCCCGCCGCGGTTGAGCGATTCCATCTCCGCATCCAGCGCGCGGCGCGCTTCATCAAGGATGCGGGGGACGATGCCGCGCAGCCGCTCCATGTCGTCCGGGTGCAGGTAGACGTGATAGATGGCCGGCGGCAGCGTGGAGTAATGCAGAGGCTCGAGGCCCTCCCGCATGTTGCGCACGATTTCCAGAATGATGTCCCGCGCGGTGGCGGATGTCGCAGCGGCAGGTCGGTCCATAGCGGCCTAATAGAAGTTTAGCAGCGCCGGCGTGGCGCAGGCTGTCCAACCTGCAGAGCCGAGATTCGTCTCGGCTTTTCTTAGCTACTTGCGAGATTCTTCCCCGAACGAATCCACTAACCCATCATGGACCTCCAGCGGCGTCGTCTTCCTCATGTCTACCCGGAAGGCAAAGCCCTGTTCATCACATGGCACCTTTTCGGCAGTCTCCCGCACAGCCTCTACCCGCCGTCCGGCAAACTGAATGCCGGGCAAGCTTTTGTGTGGATCGACCGATACCTCGACTCAGCCCGCGGTGGACCGCTCTACCTCAAGCAGCACGGCGTTGCGCTGCTCGTAATTGGATCCATCCGGCACTGCGCCGAACAGTTGCGATACTACGATCTGCACGCCTTCGTCGTGATGGCGAATCATGTGCATGTTCTGGTGATGCCGCGGGTAAACCCCAGCCGGTTTCTGCAGACCGTAAAGGGCTACACGGCGCGGGAAGCGAACCGGCTGCTCGGGCGCACGGGACAGCCATTCTGGCAGGCAGAATCGTACGATAATTGGGTGCGTGACGAGCGGGAACGGGACCGGATCAAAGCGTACATCGAGAACAATCCGGTGAGGGCCGGGCTGGTGGCCAACGCGGGAGATTATCCATGGTCTAGCGCGGGAAGAAAAGCCGAGATGAATCTCGGCTCAGCAGGCTGACAGCCTGCGCCACGGGCGGCTAGCGCGGCCTTCGCCGCCGTGGCTTCGGCTCTTCGAACACGCCGAATTGCAGCTTGCGTTCGTTGGCGTCGATTCGCACCAGGACCACTCTGACGCGGTCGCCGATGGAAAACTCGCGTCTTGTGCGTTTGCCAACTACTTTGCGCACGTTTTCGCGGTAAGTGTATTCGTCGCCGGGGAGGGTGTCGATGGGCACCAGGCCTTCGATGAAGAGCTCGGTCAGCTCGACGAAAATTCCATACTTGGCGGTGCTGATGACGAGCGCGTCGAAATCCTCGCCGACGCGGTCCGCCATGAAGCGCACCTTCTTCCATTCGACTAACTCGCGCTCGGCCTCGGCGGCGCGGCGCTCGGTGTGCGAGCATTCGGTGGCGATGGCGCTGAGTTCGGGTTCGGAGAGGGTTGTGACCGCCCCCTGACGGGGTGCCCTCTGGGCCCGGCTCCGTTGCGTATCTGACGCCTCGCGCAGCAGGCGGTGTATGACCAGATCCGGGTAGCGGCGGATGGGCGATGTGAAGTGTGTGTAGGTGTCGGCGGCCAGCGCGAAGTGGCCGGCGTTGTTGGTCGAATAGCGCGCCTGCTTGAGCGAGCGCAGCATCAGGTAACTCAATATGCGCTCCTCGGGCTTGCCTTCGATCTTCTTGACCAGCTTCTGGTATTGGCGCGACGTGATTTTCATCTCAGGCGCGGCGAGTTCGATGTCATGCCGCCGCTTGGTGCCGTCGCGATGTTTGTCTGTGATGCCGAACCGCTGCACGGGGATTGCGCCCACGCCGAGCGAATAGCCGAAGTGCGCGGCCACTTCCTCGAAATCCATCACACGCTTGGGGTCGGGCTTTTCGTGGATGCGATAGATGCTGGCCGGGACGGCGGTTGCCAGGTGCGCGGCCACGGCTTCATTGGCGGCCAGCATGAACTCTTCGATGATGCGGTGGGCGATGTTGCGCGCGGCGCGGCTGACGCCGATCATGGCGCCCCATTCGTCGAATTCGATCGACGGCTCGGGCATGTCGAAATCGATCGAGC
>Ga0326727_10009102_pt1 | contig 24702 bp, 17 predicted proteins | sample MB2enrmetagenome_FD_207643 | JGI IMG/M metagenome (GOLD analysis project Ga0326727, IMG submission 207643) | Lab enriched peat soil microbial communities from McLean, Ithaca, NY, United States - MB29MY | ecosystem: Environmental > Terrestrial > Soil > Wetlands > Peat | place: USA: New York... | reverse complement strand
GATCTCACTCAAATTGCCCCCGGTCTGCTTCTGCAGCAGGACCGACGAGGTAAAGAAGCGGACGTCCAGAAGCGGAACCTTCTGGTGGAAATTGCGCAGAGCGTTATCCAGCGACGCGCCCAGGTTTTGCTCGTTGAACAGCGAACGGAATTCCTGGCCCAGCGGATCGGCCAACTCCTCCCCGACCATCCCTAGGCTGATGGTGAACGCGTGGCCGGCGCGCATCGAGCGGGCCAGAAAATCGAGTGCCTCGGGGAGCTGTTCTTCCATGCGGTCCAGGCGCTTCTTGCGCTTGTGCCGGACGTAGAGGTACGGCATCGCTCCCAGGAGCAGGCCCAGCGCCACGGCCGTCACCCAGCCGTTCATCAGGAAGGGCAGCAGCGCTCCCAGGCCCAAGCCGGGAATGCACAGCAGGCCCATGGCCGCCAGCAACCGCGTGGCCGGCCAGTTCAGGCCGGCTTGCTGGATCTGCTCCTGGGCGTGGCGGGAGAAGTGGAACGACCTCAAAAAATGCTTCAGGCCGGTGGGCTTGTCGGGATCGATCTCCTTCAACAGGTTGCTGATAGCCATCACCGGCTCGCCGGCGGCGGTCTGCAGCATCCCCGTCATCTGCTGCTTGCGCCGGGCGTCGAAGAACTTCAGCCCGACGCTCACGGTCAACAGGATAAGCGCGAATACCACGACAAACGAAACCACCGCCGCGACCGGCATCAGTTGATCTCCACCACGGTCTGGAACAGCTGCGGCGACAGGTTAATGCCGCTCGATTTCAGCCGGTCGTAGAACTTGGGACGAATACCCGTGGCCCGGAAGCGGCCCAGCACTTTCCCGCTTTCATTCAGACCGGTTTTGTCGAACAGGAACAGATCCTGGAGCGTGATGATGTCCTGCTCCATCCCGCACACTTCGGTGATATGGGTGACGCGCCGCGCCCCGTCGCTGAAGCGGGCCACCTGCACGAACAGGTCGATGGCCGAGGCCACCTGCTGCCGGATGGAGCGCACCCCCATGTTGGCGCTGGCCATCCCCACCATGACTTCCAGGCGGTTCAGCCCGTCGCGCGGGGTGTTGGCGTGAATCGTGGTCAGGGATCCGTCGTGGCCCGTGTTCATCGCCTGCAACATGTCCAGCGCTTCCTCCGCGCGAACCTCGCCGACGATGATGCGGTCGGGGCGCATACGGAGGGCATTGATGACGAGCTGGCGGATGTGAATGGCACCCGCGCCTTCGACGTTGGCCGGGCGCGTCTCCATGCGGGCCACGTGGGTCTGCTGGAGCCGCAGCTCGGCGGCATCTTCGATGGTGACGATGCGCTCGTCCTCCGGAATGTAGGAGGAGAGCGCATTGAGCAGCGTGGTCTTACCGGAGCCGGTGCCGCCGCAGATCAGGATGTTCAGGCGCGCCTTCACGCAGCCCTTGAGCAGTTCCAGCATGCCCTCGGTCAGGGCCAGCTTGCGAACCAGGTCCTCCCCGCGCAGGGCGTGGCGCCCGAAACGGCGGATCGAAAGCAGCGGCCCGTCCACGGCCACCGGCGGGATGGCGGCGTTGACGCGCGAACCGTCCGGCAGGCGGGCGTCCACCAGGGGCGACGATTCGTCCACGCGGCGGCCTACCCGCGAAACAATCTTTTCGATGATGCGCAGCAGGTGCGCGTCGTCCTTGAACTCCACCGGCGTGCGGTAGAGCTTGCCGCCGCGCTCCACGTAGACCAGTCGCGGCGTGGTTACCAAAATGTCGCTGATGGTGGGGTCCTGGAGGAGCGGCTCGAGCGGGCCGAGGCCGAAAACCTCGTCCAGAATCTCCTCGATCACGCGGTCCTTCTCAACCAGCGAGAGAGGCGTCTTCTCCTCCTCCACTAGTTTGGCCACCGCCACTCGAATTTCGGTCCGCACACGCTCGCCGGCCATCGACGAGAGCGCTTCCAGGTTGATGCGGTCCAGCAGCTTGCGATGCAGCGTGAACTTCAGCTCCTGGTACTCCGGAGTGTAGCCGTCTTTATTGAAAAGGCGGCTCACCCAGCCGGTTTCGCGAACTTCGCCCGGTCTAGGCATCGAATCCAGTAAAGTCGGCATGATCGTTTTCGTTTCCCTTCACTTCCACCCGGCCAACCCCAGGCTCGGCCGCTTCCTCAAAATATCCCGAAACGCTTCTTGGACTTCTCCTCTTCCAGGTTGGAGAGCTTCACGGTCAGTCGTGTGATATTCCTCCCCAGCTCGGAACTGCGCGTCAGCATCCGGCCCTCGGCGTAGGTTTCGTACAACTCGGGGTAATCGTTGGAAACCATGGCGAAGATCGGCACACCCAGCATCTTCTCCAGTTCTGCGGCCGTGATATCCAGGCGTTTGGGCGCGCGGTTGAGAATCAGCCGGATGCGGTTCTTCCCATATCCGCCGTCGAGCAGCGTCTGAATGATCATCTTGGCCTGGTGCAGCGCGGGCACTTCCACGGTGGTTACCAGGCAGGCCTCGTCGATCTCTTCCAGCGCGGCCATGGCGATGCGGCTCAGGCTGCGGCCCAGGTCCACCACCGTCCAGTCGTATTGCGGCCGGGCGAAGGCCAGCACGTGGCGGATCTGCTCGTCTTTGGGCTGTTGCTTGGAAGCCAGGGCCAGCGGGGAAGAGACGATCTCGACGCCTGGAATGCCGTTCGAGACCAGCGCCTTCCAATAATGAATGTCGAGCCGGTGCAGGTTGTTGACGGCGTCCAGTATGGAATAAACCGACTTGGTCTTGGTAATGAAGCCAACCATGCCGGCATCCAGATCCAGATCCGCCAGCAGAACCTTCTGATTCTGGCGGCCCAGCTCGGCCGCCACGTGGCAAGCCAGTGTGGTGGCGCCGCAGCCGCCCTTGGCCGAGAAGAAAGCGAAGCTCTTCCCTGCCCCCTTGCCGCCGCTCTCCCTCCGCCGACTGCGCTCCGCGGAGCGTTTCTCGAGCGCGCGGCGCAGCGTCTCCTTGAGCGGCGGGAAGAGATATTCGTTGATGCCGGCGCGCATCGAAGAGAGAATCGCGTCCGCGTCGGCGGCGGTGTTCAAAGCGATGATCATGGGGTCGCCGACGGCCCCTTTTATCGAAGCCACCAGACCTTCGAGCGGCTCTCTCCACCCACTGATATCCACCAGCACCACATCCGGCCGCATGCGCTCGAGGCGGTCGAGAAAGTTGCCGATATCGCCGATGTCCTGGTGCTCCACAATGATGCGAAACGGCAGCTCGGAAAGACAGGCCTGGGCCTGCTCCCAGAGCTCCCGGTTTTCGATGGCCAGCCCGATGGTCAGCGGATACATTGCGGATCTCCAGTTATCGAGCTCAAGGGCGGTTCACCCCGGCCGCGCTGGGCGACGTACTCTCGTTGGCCGGCGCCACCGGCACCATGGGTATAATCTGGAAAGCCGGGGTCGTGGGCGCGGAACTGGCCTGCCCCTTCTTCCGGTCCTGTTCCAGTTCCTCGACCGCGATCGTATCGGACGCCGGATGCACCGGCACCGGCCCGGTCTTGTCCATTCCGGGCTGCGCGGGCGCGGGCTTCCGATCCAGAATGTAGGGCGACGTGAAGCCCACATCGGGCGGCTTCTGGCCGGCGGGAATTGGGCGCACCACTTCGGGCGTGATAATCACCAGCAACTCGGAATTCGAGCGGCTGGTTTGCTTGGTCTGGAATAGCTTGCCCAGAATCGGCACGTCGCCTATGCCGGGCACCTTCGAGAAGCTCTCCGTAATCTGGTTGTCCAGCAGCCCTGCGATGGCGAAGGTCTGCCCGCTTTCCAGCTCGACCTCGGTCTTTACCTTGCGGCTCGTCAAGCCGGGAACGGTCACGCCCATGACCGTAACCGAGTTCGTATAATCGAGCGAACTGACCTCCGGCGCGACTTCCATGCGGATGGTGCCGCGCGGCGTAACCACGGGAAGGAAGATCAGGCGAATGCCGTACTCACGCCAGGAGATGCTGATGGCGGCCGTTCCTGCCCCCGGCTGGACCATGGGGAACGGGAATTCGCCTCCGGCCAGAAAACTGGCCTGTTTGCCACTAATGGCCAACACATTCGGCTCGGCCAGCATCTGGAGCTGGTTCTTGGACTGGAGGGCCTGAATAGCGGCCAGCAGGTTGATGTCGGTGCGGAACAGGAACACGTTCACGGCCTGGCTGATCGAGATGGTTTTGTTTCCGTCGGTGCTGACCGGACTGCCGGTGCCCACGGCCGAGTTCTGGTTCCCCGCCCCGCTGGAAAGGTTCACTCCCAGGGCCAGGCTGGCCGAACGGTCCACGTCGGCGAAGCGCACCTTCAGGAGCACCTGCGGCTCGACGTCCGGAACCTTGACGTGCAGCAGGTTGACGGATCTGCCCAGAGTTCCGGCGATGGCCATGACGCGGTCCGCCGAGATCACATCCGGCACCGTGCCGCGCACGAAGACGGCATCGTTATCGAAAGTGACGTTGATGTCGTCGTCTGGAAAGTCGCGCGCGATCTGCTGGCGGACGGCGTCCAGCCTCACCGGGCTGACGCGCACCACCAGGTCGTAGAGCAGGCGGCTCCCGCTCTGCTGCCAGACTACCAGTGAAGTTTCGCCGGGAGCTTTTCCGTTGATCAGAACTTCCTTCGGTCCCACGGCCACGGCTTCGATGAGATCGCCGTTGGCCACCGAAAGACGCTGGATATTGAGCGGGCTGTCCACGATGAGCGATTTGCCTACCGTGACCATTAGCCTCGGGGGCACCTGAGGGGTCATGGTTTGCTCTTGCGCGGCGGAACTGCCCCGTGTGTCGGCGGGTCCTTCGGCGCCGAGCGTGCCGGCCAGAAAGCAGAGGCCGGCGGCAGCCAGCGCGAGACTCCGATTGTGGCGGAACGCGGTCATCTACTTGTTCTCCCCGTTTGCTTCGAATTTCGTCTCAGATCGTTTGGAGCCGGCAAAGATCTCCATGACAAAGGGCGGATCCTTCTTAGGTGGCGCGGCGGCGGGCGGCCGCGGAGCTTTGGGCGCGCGTCGCGCGGCCGGCTCTGGTATATCGCCCCCACCCCGGACTCCCGGGATCTGGGGCTTGCCGCCATTGAACAGGTAAGCCACGGCCGTGCCGGGGGTTTTAGTCTCCTGAAGATCCAGCGGATTGCGCAGCACCAGCTGAATGGTCGTCTGGCTGCGCGCCAAGCTCAGTTGCTCGGCCTGTGCGGGAGTCACCAGCATGTTGACCACCTGCACGGTGATCGGCTTGCCTTCGGCATCCTTCTTGAAATCCTGGCCCGCGGAAAGCACCTCGATATTCTGTAGCAGCGTCTTGGTCATCGTGCCCAGGCTGCTATTGCCTCCCGGACTGTTGCCGGAAATCAACACATCGACGCGCGTCCCGGCCACCACGAAACCCGCCACGCCCACGACCTCGTTAACAGGCACGGCCACGGCCCGCATGCCGGGAGGAATCATGGCCGCCAGACCGCCCCCGGCGCCGAGAGGCGCCAGCCGCGATTCCAGCAACGGCTCCTTGGCGTAAATCGTTGTAAGGACGCCGCGTTTCAGCACCGCGTTGATATCGCTCGACGCGCCGGCGGGGATTGCGCCGGACCAATCCGACAGGGTCACGTCGTCCTCTTTCAATACCGTGCCCATGGGCAGGTCGTGCGCTGCCACGACGACTTTGACGGTGGGCGTGGCTGCCTTGGGTTCCTGCGGCGCCCGGTTCAACAGCGACCGGTACGTGATGAGCCCTCCGAAGGTGGCCACCACAAAAGCGAAGATGAGAACTCCGAAGAATCTTTTATTCATCCCTGGACCCCGTTTCGCACATGGGAAAGACCGGCGATGGCCGCCGCCAACGGCTCTTCCCTTGGCCGTCAACTCCGGAGCCGGCCAGCACCGGATTCGTCCGGTTCACGTACTCGCGTGCGACCTCGCGTTCGGTCCGCAACGCGCCTGGAAGCCCTTCCGTCGAGTGCGCGTTGCGGTTTTTGTACATGGTTCCGATCCTTGACATGAGCCTGGGCCTTTATACCGGCGAAATAGCCGGAGGCCGGGTGGGGCGCGCCGGGCATTGCTGAGCCGGGCGCCGGCGAGCCCCTCCCGTGGTTAGCTCGACGCGGTTACGGCGTTCGCGAGCTGGGTATTGGTCGTCGTCCAAATGGTCTTAATGCTGTTGCCGGCGCCCAGGAAAAGGGCCGCCGAAGCTAGCGCCACGAACGCCATGAGCAGGGTGTATTCGATCAGGTCCTGCCCCTGTTCGTCCTTCCAAAGGTTGTGCATAAGCGTCATTTTTGTTCGCTCCTATGTTTTTGGTTTAAGTTGCGCGATCTCCCGACCGCGTGCCTCGGTCTTCGTGATCTCGCGACCACGGCTGATTCCGTCACCGCCAGCGGTAGCGGAAATGTCCTGGCCCAAGGCCCTCTCCGAGGGCCGGAAAACCACCGCGACGCCGTCGTCGTAGACCACGCGCCAGCGGGCGGATTCCTTGAGCGCTCCGGCCAGCGGAGCGGATGTGGGCAGCAAAATGGTGTTGACGCCGAAGCGGCCGAGAGTCTTTTCCCAGTCGTACTTCACGTTCAGGACGTCGAGATATTGTTCGGAGAAGCCGGCTCCATAGAAATCGCTGCGGCCGTCCACGAACACGCGCGTGCGCGGATACAGCCGGTAGATCAGGTAGCCGCCCCAAACGTCGTTGGTGAAGATGCGCGCCGCGGGGTCGCCGCGCAGGGTCTCCACCGCGGCCGCCGGGAACTCGTGCGGATCGTATTCGGCGCGGAAGGGGCGGGGCGGCGCGGGAGCGAAGAGCAGGGCCGCTACCAGCAGCGCGCCCGCCGCGCTCGCCAGGTGCCACCGGGGCGCACCGTCGATCTCGGCCAGCCCCGCACAGGTCCGGTTCAACCGGGCGGCCGCGCTCTTCAGCCACGCGGGCAGGTTGGATTGCGGCAGCCCTCCCAGCCAGCGCGCCACCGCCTCGGCCAGGGGCGGCGCGGCGATGACCGCGAAGATGGGAACGTTGCGCCCGGCCAGCAGGGCCGCGTGGCCCCACATGGCCAGCAGCAGGAACTCGGTCAGACGGCCTGTCGACAGATACCAGATGGCCGCCGCCGCCCCCGCCAGCAGCATGGCCTCGAAGAATATAGCCACCGGGTGGTGGAAGCTCAGCGTGAAGAACTCGTTGACGTGCTGCGCCAGGTACGGGTCGCCCAGATACCCGACAATGTGCGCGTGCAAGCGATAGGTATAGGGGTTGACCAGGCTGGCCGCCAGGCAGAGCAGGGCGCTCGAGGCGTAGCTCCGGGCGCGGCGGGAGGCTGGCCGCCATTCGAGCCGGTCGGTGGCCAGAATCGCCTGCAGCGAATCGCCTGCCGCGTAAGCTCCGATCATCAGGATGCCCACGAAGAAGCCGCCGTGCAGGTTGGTCCATAGAATTGTGGCCGCGGGCAGCAGCACCGCCAGACACGGCACTCCCGCGATGCGCGTTCGGCCTTCCCGCACGCGCTCCAGGATGGTGTAAAACACCACCGTGAACAACAGCGTGACCAGGTGCGGCCGCGCCAGCCAGTGAATGGAGCTGGCGGCGGCGGCGAAGATGGTGACCACAAACGCCAGGACCGGGTTGGCCCTGCGGCGCACCAGCCGGAACAGAAGTGCGAATGTGAAGCCCAGCAGCAGCACGACTGCCAGCGTCACCGCCGCCAGTCCTCCGATGCCGTTAAGCCACGCCAGCAGCACGTCCGACAGCCACTCCCAGGCAAACCAGGGAGCTTCCGGCTTGGAGAAGGAGAACAGGTCGTGGGTGGGAACCCAATGGTGCGCCAGGATCCACTCGCCCGTGCGGATGTGCCAGCCGGTATCGCCGTCGCCGAGCAGGGATTCGGCGCCGCTCATGCGTCCGAACAGGAAGGCGATCGGCATCAGGAAAGCGAAATCCGTCAGCGAGGGCAGCAGCTTGACCGCGAATTGGCATCGTCCGGGTACCATTTGAGGATCACGCCATCCAGGAGTTCACCATCGGCTGGACCGCCTCCATTGCGCAGATCCGGTCGTGAAACGCACGGAAATCCATGTAGTTGACCCGCAGGGCCACCAGCGGATGGTCGCGTCCCTCGGTGGAAATGCGCGCCACGGTGCCCTGGCAATGAATGCACTTCTGGCCGAAATCGTGGCTCACCGGCAGCTCGATCTTGACCGTGACGAGCTGCCCGAAGCCCGGCAGCGGCGGCGAGCCGTCCTGCCCGCACCATTCCACCAGCAGTCCGTTGCGGCTGATGTTCTCGGTGTACATCGCGCCATGCGCCCAGAGCGCCGGTGAGGTGACATGGCACCGGAGCTTGATGTCGATTCGCGGGCTCTCTCGCCGGTTGATGTTTTTCATTTCCGTGGTTCGACAACGCGAATGTAGCGCTCTAAGTGACTGAGTATCAATATCGTAAATGGGCTATACCGTGGTGTTTGCGAAGGTTATCAGCAAAATCCGGCGGCCAACTGGGACGGACATTAACTCGAAAATCGGCGGCCAGGGATCCTCAGGAACCTGATTAGATCTACCCGGTGTACTCCGATAGTGTCTATATACGGGAAATTTCCGGATATTATTGCCCTTTGACAACACGCTGATTAAATTCGATAAGCTGATGTAAAAAATAGGCTTACTGTACAATTGCTTCCGATTCGCGCGAAATAATGTGGTAGATATATTCCATAATTTGGGATACATTTTTGCAATATAGGTCAAAAAATATGTTGACAATTGGCATTAGTCATTGGACAATTTCAGTCAGGAACGGTACAAATCAGTGGGAATTACTAAGGGGCTGGATGACGCAGCAGCCCCGGCCCCACCGGCAGACCGTTTGTAAAGGTGGAGAATATGACGCGAATTCTTCTTTATAGCGACGAACCTATCCTGGCCAAAGGCCTGGAATCCGTGCTTCGGCAGGTAGAGGGCTTCGATCTCCTGCCGATCTCGAACACGGTGGCTTCCCTCATGGAGCAGATGTCTCACGGCATGCCCGATCTGGTTCTGATGGATCTGACCCCCGAAATCACTTTCGCCGTGCTCACCGAAATGAAGCACGCCATGATGAACTCGAAGATCGTGCTGTGGGTCAATTCGATCTCAACAGAGCTGGCGTTCCAAGCTATGGGCCTGGGCGTGCGCGGAATCCTGCGCAAGACTCTGCCGACCGACCTGCAGGTGAAATGCCTGCAGAAAGTGCAGGCCGGAGAGCTGTGGTTCGAGAAAGCCCTGACGGACAGTTTCCTGTGCGCCCGCCGGGTGGCCTTGACGCAGCGCGAGGGCCAGTTGGTCAGCCTGCTCGCGCAGGGGCTCAAGAACAAGGAAATCGCCTCCACGCTGATGATTTCCGAGGGCACCGTAAAGGTGTATCTCTCGCGCCTCTTCCAGAAGGTTGGGGTGAAGGACCGTTTCGAGCTGGCCCTGTTCGGTCTGAAAAATCTCACCACCGGACACTTCTCCACCGGAGAGAAGCCGGCCCGCACCGGCGCCGTGCCGGGTCTGCGGTCGCTGGTGCTCGAGCGCGCGCCGATCGACCGTACCGAGCCGCCTGTGAGGTTCGCATCGCCGCTGCGTCCGGTGGCCTCGCGGTATTGAGATTGTGCGCAAAGCCGGCGACCGCCGGCCTGTAAGCGGGGAGGGGGACGGCCGCATGGCAGTCCCCATTTTTTTGGCCTCTCCCGCGTTATTTCACCGGCAGCACGACCACGTTGCTCCCCACTCCGTTGACGGTCACCTGCACGGAGACGCTGGCGGCCGAGGGAGCGTCGCTCGGGAGGCGGAACTCGACGAGATCGATTCCCACGCGCCCCGGAGCGGCGCAGACGCTCTCCGGCGTCAGCGAAGCACTTCCCACCAACACCGCAACCGGGTCCAATACCACGTAGGGCGGATTCGCCGGCACCGCGAAACCCTCCGGGCGCGCCGGGCTGGTCGCGCCGAAGCCCGTGCCGTAGAGGCTGATCAGCTCGCCCGCGGCCGCCGGCGATGCGGGGGTCACCAGCGACCCGTCCGCGTGCAGGGCCAGAGCGTAGGGCTGGTTGTTCACCGTCTGCTGATACAATCCAGGAGCGTCGCGCGCCACCGTGAAACTGGCGGTGGCATCGGGCAGCCCCACGATGCTGACGGCGAGCGTCTGCGGCCCGGGCGGCAAATCCGTCGGGAGCTCGGCGGTGATCTGGCTGGGCGAGACGAATGCCAGGGGCAGCAAACCATCGCCGATATGTACGGTGACTCCGCCGAGGGCCTGCGCCAGAGGGCTCTCCGGACCGTTGACGGCTGCCGGCGCCAGGTTCGATCCCGAAATTGAGATCATCGATCCAGGCGCCACTCCCGGCTGCGGCGTGACACCCGCGGCGTTGCTCACTCCCGAAGGGGCGATGTAGGGGACGGGATCGAACAGCGCCTTCACGGATCGCGGAGCGCTCATCGACACCGATCCCGAGGGAGCCGGGCCGCTGAGATCGCCGCTCCAGGCGCGGAACCGGTAGCCGGGCGAAGCCGTGACGCCGATGTTGACCGTAGTCGCGGCGTCGTAGAAGCCATCCCGCGAGGGCGGAACGATCTGCCACGCGGCCGCGCCGGGCGGATCGGAGGATGTGGCCAGGTGGTTCATCATGCGGTAGACCGCCGTGAGATTCACGGGAACGCCCGTCAGCGTGCCGGTCCAATCGCCGGTCGAGCCCGTAGGTGCGCCATTCACGGACCAGCCCGTGAAATCCGCATGCGAACGCGGAATCGAAGCGGGCGCGCTGACCCGCACGGAGGCGCCCACGGCACGCTCGACCTGACAGGGCGTGGCGCAATCGGCTCCGCCATCCACTTTGACGGCGATTCCGGGCAGGGAGCTTCCCACGGTGAGCTGCGCCACCGGACCATACACGGCGGTCACGACGGCGGCGGCGGCAGACGTCACCGTGTAACTCTGGGACGCCGCGCCACCGATCGACCAGTTGGCGAACGCCCAGGTGCGCCCTTGCGAATCCGTCTGCGGGCTGGGAGCCAGGATCTGATGGGTCTCGCCCAAGCCCCACTCGAAGACATTGGCCGGCCAGTTCGTCCGGCCGTCTATGCTCAGTTGCAGATTGAGCGGCGAGGTGACGAAGGCCACATGCGCCGCCGGAACATAAGTGGCCGTAAGCGTCTCGCCGTAGTTGCCTTGGTTGTAAGTGTGGTTCAAAGCTCCGCCGTCGCTCCACGAGGAGAAAGCCCACCAGTTGCTTAGCCGGTCCTGCTGCGGGGAAACCGCGCCCACGCTGTGCACGCTGCCAGCGCCCCATTCCAGCGTCGTGGGAGTGCCGATGGTTGTGTGGTCTGCCACCACCTGAAGGCCGGGTGGAGAAGTAGCGAAGGTCACCTGCAGCGCGGCCAGGAAAAGCGCCTGCGCGGTGACGGGGCCGTTCATCGTGATGGTATCCTGCAACCCCTGAATGAGCTGATTCGGCCCGGGCGTCCAACCCGCGAATACCCAGCCTGGATTGGGAAATGCCTGCAAAATAACCGTCGATCCGAGAGCAAAATACTGATCCTGATCCGAGGCGATAGGGCTACTATTCACCATAATCGTTCCGGGGCTCGCGCAAGTTAAACAGGAATTGAACCGGATACTCAAATCATAGCCAATCCCAAATATTGCGCTGTATTGGGTAATGGAAGGGTCGGCGGTGACCGTGATCGGGTTTGTGGTGAGCGTCCCGGCGGAAAATACCCATTGGTTGAAAGCGTAGGCTGCGCCGTTAAACGACTGCACCGGCTGCACCCAAAGTGTGTGCTTGCTGCCGACCGGCCACATGGCCGACATCGGCTGCGTGTAGGTCTGTCCATCCACCTGAAAAGCCAAGCCGGATGGCACCGTGTAGACCTGGGTCGCGGCGCCTCCCGACTGGGCTGGCGCGGCCTTCGGAAAAACCGCGGCCAGCGCGCAAATTAAAAATAAGGATATGTATTTTCCATTGAATTCCGGCAAAAATATGGACATAACACTCCGCCCGAGCCGCCTCGATGGCGCTCTTTCCCAGGTGAAGTATAGGCATAAACTCCCATAAATGCACGGCTAACTTTGGTGATGCGGAAGCTATTAGCCATTTCGATCATTGATTCGCGATTTCGGCGGGCATGTAATCGTATCGTTCGAAGACTATCCCTATGCGCCGGAATGCAATCCTGATTTCGATGGCTTCGGCGGTGGCGCTTCTGGCCGCCGCCAGGCCGGCAGCCGCGGCCAGCTTCGGCACGGTCGTGCCCATAGGCGGCCAGGCCGCCGATATTGCCCTGGACCAATCGCGTGGCGTGCTGTATGTCGCCAACTACACGGCCAACCGCATCGACGTGATGTCCACCGCGGACAACACCATCCACAGCTCCATCAACGTGGCGCCCGGACCGGGGTCGTTGGCGTTATCGCCCGATTCGCAGTTCCTGGTGGTGACGCACTACGCCAACACGACCACGGCTGCCCCCACCAATAATCTCATCACGGTGATCAACCTCAACGGCAACACGATCCAGACTTTCTACACGGGCGATCCGCCGCTGGGAGTGGCCTTCCTGAATACCATGGCCCCCGCCTCGTCCGGCACGGCCCTGATCGTGACCACCACCAGCTTCGTCACCTTCGACCCGCTCTCGGGCAGCATGACGGTGATCGCCACGATTGCCGAGGTTGCCGCGTCCCTCCCGGTACCGGCGGGCAACTTCCCGGGCAATATTATCCAAGCCGCCATGGGCAGTTCGGCCAACGGAGGCGTGATTTGGGGAATTTGCGGAGCGGCAACCAGCACGCAACTGGTCTTTCGCTTCTCCGTTAACCAAGGCCTGCAGGCCTGGGGGTTTGTGACATCGCCGGCTCTCTTGCCACGCGTCAGCGTCTCGAGCGACGGCTCGTTTGCCATGGTCGGCTACCTCATGGTCAAAGCCATGGGACCGAACGGCGTCGCCATTGCCGGCCGGTATCCCAACGTGGTTACTTCGCCCAATATCACCGGGCACGCCATCGATTCGGTGCACAACCTGGTTTACGGCCAGTTCCCCGATGCAAACCAGCCGACGGGTCCCCCGTTGGCGACTACCACCAGCTCCGGAACGACCACGACCACCCTCCAGCCGACGCTCTTCGTCATGGATTCCGACAACCTGACGGTGCGGGACCGCATCACCATGCAGGAAAACCTGGTGGGGCGCGGGGTGATGAATGCCGCGGGCACCGTCCTTTATGCCATCTCCGACAGCGGTGTGACGGTGCTACCGGTGGGAAACTTGAGTCAATACAACCGCCTGGCGGCCTCTCAGGAAGACGTCTTCGTGCAGACCAATTTCTGCAATCGTAGCACGATGGTGCAGACGCTTACTATCACCGATCCGGGCGGCGGGAACACGGATTTCACAATCACTCCCAGCCAGGCCGGCGTAGCGGTGTCGCCCTCCTCCGGCTTGACTCCCCAAACCGTGCGGATCAGTGTGGACCCCACGGCGTTCCAGGGCGTCACCGGAACCACCACGGTAAAGCTCAATATCACGTCGAATACCGCCATCGACCAGCCGCGCCCCGTCCGCGTGCTGATGAACAACCCGGATTCGGATCAGCGCGGCACGATTGTAGACGTGCCCGGAACACTGACTGATATCCTGCCCGACCCCAGCCGCAACCGCTTCTACATTGCGCGGCAGGACAAGAATGAAGTGCTGGTGTTTGACGGCGGAACCGACCAGCTCATCGCCACGCTGCGGACGGCCACCTCGCCCACCACCATGGCGATCACCATCGATGGGAACTATCTGCTGGTAGGCCACAACGATTCGCAACTGGTGATGGTCTACGATCTGAATGCGCTGCAGGCGCAGACGCCGATCGTGCTGCCGGCCGGGCACTATGGCCGCTCCATCGCCGCATCCAACGCCTCGATACTGGTGCTTTCGCGCGACGAAGGAACCGGCACGGGCGCCATCGACAAGATCAATAACGCGCTTACGGGCTCCTACGAGCTGCCGACTTTGGGCGTCTGGCAGAACATCGTGTCCACAGAAGGCGTGCTCAGCCCCTCGCCCAACGGCAGCAACATCCTGATGGCCGGCGCGGATGGGGTGCTCATGCTCTATTCCGCCACCGCCGACACCTTCACCGTGGCGCGCCAGGATTACACGTCGCTCACCGGCGCCTACGCGGCTTCCGCCTACAACACCTACGTGGTGGGCAACACCGTGTTCAACGCTTCCCTGGTGCCGGCAGCCAATTTCAGCACCTCCAACGGCAACTCCTCCGGATTCGCATTCGTGAACCAGGGCGGTTACATGGCCACCACACCAGCCGCGGCCGGCGCGGGCGTGATGCAGAACATCAGCAACGTGACCGGTACGCAGGCCGGGGCCGTGGCCCCCGTGCCCATGGTGGAAGCGCCGCTGCTCCCGGTGACAGGGGGCCCCACGACGACGACGGGAACCGGGACCGGAAGCAGCGGCAGCTCGGGATCGGGATCTACAGGCTCGGGCAGTACGGGTTCGGGCGGAACCACCACCGGAACCGGAACCGGAACGGGCACGACCGGCACCGTGAGCGTCTACACTTATACGGCCTTCACGCGTACCGTGGCGCCGATGCCTTCGGCCGGCACGGTAGTCGTGCTGACCATCTCCGGCTTCACGGTGCTGTCGGCCAATTACGCCGCCTCGGTGGCGCCGCCCACGATTTCGTCGGTGGTCAACGCGGCCGATGGAACGCAGCCGGTGGCGCCCGGCGGCCTGATCAGCGCCTATGGCCAGCAGATGAGTCCGGTGAACATGGCCACGTCGCAGATTCCACTGCCGACCGCCTTGGGCGATTCCTGTCTGAGCGTGAACGGCGCGCCGGTGCCCCTGCTGTACGTCTCCAGCCAGCAGATAAACGCGCAGTTGCCCTTCAACGTGACCGGTAACGCCACCGTAAATATTCACTCGCCGGGCGGGATCAGCAACAACTTCTACTTTACGGTCTCGCCGTCGGCGCCGAGCGTGTTCCGCAGCGGTTCGGCGGGCCCGATGACCGGTCTGGCGACCATCATACGAAACGATGACAGCCAGCTTGTCACCCCCACTAATCCCCTGCATCCAGGCGATTCGATGACCATTTACCTGACGGGCATGGGAGCGACCACGCCGCAGGTGGATGCCGGCCTTCCCGCCCCCACCAGCCCGCTGGCCCAGGCGTCCATCCAGCCTACGGTCACCCTGGGGGGCGCCAGCCTGAATGTCTCGTATGCCGGCCTGGCGCCCGGCGAAGTGGGCGTGTACCAGATCAATGCCTCGGTTCCCAACGGAGTGCCGCAAGGCCTGACCGTCCCTCTGGTGATCAGCCAGGGAGGTGGCATGACCGAGATCGACGTGAGGGTAGTGAATTGAAGCCAAGAGAAGTAACCAGGAGACGCAAATGAAGAGGTTTGCAATATCGATTTTGCTGATGGCCGGCTCTGCTTTCGGCCAGCAATGGGAGTTCGGGGGCGTCGGAGGCGGCGGCTTCCTGAACAGCGTGAACGCCAGCGGAGCTATCGGGGCGGCCACGGCTGGATTCAATACCGGACTGGCGGCCGGCGCATTCCTGGGGCAGAACCTTTACCCCCACATCAGCGGCGAGTTGCGCTACGCCTTTCTCGAAAGCGATCTGAGCTTGAAGAGCGGCGGCTCGTCAGCCTCCTTCTCGGGCGTCGCCCACGTGGTGCACTACGACCTGATCCTGCACACCAACCGGCGCTCGCGCGCGCAGCTCTTCGTGGCGGTGGGCGGCGGGATGAAGATCTTCCGCGGCACCGGAACCGAGGAAGCCTACCAGCCCCTCTCGCAGTTCGGCTACTTCACCAAAACGCAAGCGCTCAAGCCTATGGGCGACGTGGGCGCCGGAGTGCGCTGGGCCGTCACCAAGCGCGTCTTTATGCGGGCCGAGTTCCGCGATTACATCACCATGTTCCCGACGGCGATCATCACTCCCGCTCCGGGCGTGAAATACGGCACCCTGCTGCAAGAACTTGTCCCCATGGTCGGGATCAGCTACGAGTTTTAACGGTCCCCGCGCCGGGCTGGTCTATCGCGCGACCAGCCTGACCGGTCCCAGCAGCCCCGCCGGCAGCGGCCGGATCTCGTTCATATCCTGCGCCTGGAAGCGCTCGCCATACCGGGCATTCAGCGCCTTGTAGTCCGGCAGCGGACCTTTGGCCAGTTCATTGACCGCCAGATTGTAGACCAGCACGCGAATGGCGTTGGCACCGGGCTTCAGCAGTCCGGTGACTTCCACTTCATACGGCGGACGCCACACCGAACCGGCACGCTTGCCGTTTACGAAGACTTCGGCCGCCTCCCGCACCGGGCTATCCAGCCAGGCCCTCATGCCCGATCCCGAACGGCGCTCGGAACCCATGGACACCGGCGTTCCCTCGCCAAACGTCAGGAACATGGGCCGCGGGGACGGCGATACCGTGACAGTCTTCTCGTAGACAGCTTCCCCCGAGAAATACTTCCAGCGATCCTCGTCGCTCCACGATTTGAGCGCCGCCATCTCTTCCGATGCGCCGCCGATGGTCACCTTCCAGCCTCCGCTCAGATCGATGGGCGCCGGAACCGCGCCGCCGGACTGGGTCGGCTCCGACAAGCCCTGGCTGGAGAAGACCACCACGCGCGATTCGTAGGGCGCCAGGTTCAGCTCCAGGCGCGCGCCGCCGGCCTTTGATGCCTTGCCGCTGGCGGGGTCCCACCATGCCGATTCGAGACCGCTTTGGCGGAACACGGCCACGCTGCGCACCGGCTGGTTCGTCGTGTTGGCCAGGAAATAAATCTCGGCAAACGGCAGCTTGCGGTGGATGAAGCCGATACCCGGGGCCGCGGCCAAATCCGGCGCGAGCGCGGCGTGCAAGACTCCCCCGAGCGCGCTCTCATCCTCCACCAGGCGCGCACGCGATGGAAACAGCGCCCGCGACATCTCCCGGATCTGCTGCGTCTCCTCCTCCGCGCCCGCGAGACCCGGCGCCAGCGAAGGCACGCAGCGCGTGGCGACCACCACTCCACCCTTGGCCGCGAAGTTCTCGATGACGCGATACGTCTCCACGGGGATGCGCTCCACGCCCGGAAGAATCAGGATGCGATACGGCACGCCGCCGTGCAGGATGGCCCGATCGTCGATGAAATCGAAGTTGTAGCCGGCGTCCAGGATCTGCGGGATCACGTTAGGGCCGATCAGCGGCCCCAGGCTCTGGTTCAGCGAAACGTGCTCCGGCGTGAAATGGGCCCAGGCGTCGTCGGTGGGTAGATATACCGCCACATCATTGGCCGGCTGCCCCTGCCGCAACAGAAAGCTCAACCGGTTGAGGTAGGCGGTGATATCGGGCATTACCGGCCACCACGGGTTGTGCGCATTGAACACCGCCGAGGCGTAGAAGCGCCAGCCCGGCTCGCCGGCCTCGGGTGGCGAATAGGGCCATCCGTGCCCGATCAACTGGTTGATGCCCTCGAGAAAGTGCAGATCGGCTTCCGCCTTCATATCCAGAGGCGTGGCGCTGAAGACCGGCGAATGGAGCCACGTCCAGGTCTCCGAGGAGGTCACCGGGCGCCCGTAAAGATGGCTCGCGGAGGAGGCCCAGCGCGTCGCGGAGAGGCTTCGCCATTGCGAGCCTTCGCCCTCGGGCAGGTCCACCAGCGCGTTGCTCGAGAGCGCCACGGGCGGGATTCCGTAGGTCTGCGAGCGGAAACGCGTTCCGTGCCGCGCGGCGAATTCGCGGAGCGGCGTGAGGTAGTGCTCGTCCGCGAGTTCGGTGAGGGTGCGGCCCCAATCGTGGCGGATGGCGGCGGTCTGGCCGCCGATATCCTCGGCCAGCGCGGGCAGGTACGGCGTCAGGTCGTAGCCGCGGCGGCGCTCGAATTCCTGGAGAAAATCGGGCGTCCAATCCGAGCTGTATACTTCCAGGCTGTCGCTGAAGATAGCGTAGGGCGGGTTCGAGCCGAGCGCCCCCAGCAGCTTTTCCCCGACCGCCTGGAGGTGCGTTTCGAGCGCCGCGCGGTCATAGTGATCGAGCACGAAGCCCTCCGCGCCGACCGCCGCGCGCTTGACCGCCTGGCGCGTGCGGCTCGAAATGAAGACCAGCACCGTTCGAGTATCTTCGGCCGGAGCCACGCGCAGGACGCCGTTTTCGATATCGGTGGCGCGCTGCCGCCCCACGAACGCGGCGATCAGCTTCTCGCCTTCGCCAATCTCCGGCAGCCGCAGTTCTCGGGCGCCGGCGTGCAGAGGAAGGCGTTCGATGCGCAGTTTCCCGGCCGCCTGGGTGATGGATATGTGCGGACCGCCGTAGGGCCAGCCGCTCGCCAGCGTGAGGTCCATGCGGAGGCCGAGTTCCTTGGCCTTCTCGCCGGTGAACTTGAGCGCCTCGAGGAAATCACTGGAGAGATAAGGCAGGTTGCGGATGCCGTGCGCCGGATCGTCCAGAACCAGCGGATAGACCGGCTGCACCTCGAAACCGCCGATACCGCCCTGCTTCATGGCACGCATTTCGCGCTCCAGCTCCGGCCGGGTCACCGCCGGGCCGAACCACCACCAGCGCATCATCACCCGGGCATCGTCAGGGGGACGCTCGAATCCTCGCCGCAATTCCTCGATGCCGTTTGGTCCGGCCGGAAGCGCGGCCAGAATCCACGCCATCGCGGCAGCGCCTAGACAGGCGGAAGGCCACGCACGCCACTGCATGGGACCTATGCTAGCGCGATTGAGCCTCAAGCCACCATAAACTGGTGGTCCCTGCATTCCAGGTTGATGGCTTCGTGGATGCGGCCGATCAGATCGAGGCCGTGCTTGGCCATAAACGGCAGGATCGAGTAGAGCCGCTCCTGCAGATGGTGTTCGGGGTAGATCAAGCCGGCGAGGGACCTCGCGTATTCAGCCGCGCGGGCATCCCGCCGCAGGGCCTCACGGCCGGTCTTGCGATCGATCTTCCCAAGCTGGTACCGGATCTTGCGTTCGCTGGTCGCGAGCGCGCGCGCCAGCGTGGGATCGAATTCGGCCAGGCGTCCGCGCAGGTGCTCGAGCGCGCCCTCCACCGCGGCGGCGCTTTCCCGCAGGACACCCGCCAGGGATGGAGGCACCAGCTTGGCGGCGATGCGCTGGCGCAACGCGTCCTCGCCGTGAAAGAAATCCGGGAGACACAGCCCGTAGCGTTGCATCAGCTTGTGGCTGCGCTCATCCACGATCGTGAAGCCGGTGCGCGGCACGGGAACCGGCATGCGCCCCAGGAGCCGGGCGTAAAGGGATTCCGCCTGCGCCAGGTAGGCCGTCTCGGCGGGACCGCCGACATACGCCACGGTCGGCAGCATGAAGTCCTGCACCACCGGCCGCAGGAGCGCATTGGGCGACAGCGAAACCGCGCGGTCCAGCAGTTCTTCGGCGGCGAACCGGCGGCCGTTGAGGACGTACTCCCCGCCGTGGCGGCGCAGAGCCAGGCGCTTGCCGCCTTCCAGCAGAAACACGAACGAGGTCTGCTCCTCGACGTGAACCTGCGCGTGATAACCCGCCTCGGCCAGCTCGCGATTGCGCTCGAGGATGCTCGCCGTCAGCTCCGGCGCCGCCTCCACGGCCGCTCGGAGGATGGGCGCCGCGAGCTCGCGGAAAGCCGGCAGCATGGGGTCCACCTGGGGGATATCGAACCCCTCCAGGATGCCGCGCAGCAACTCGCCGAAGGCCGCCCCCATGGTGCTGCCGCTGCGGTAGCTGCGCTCGGCGAGCGCGCAGACCTCCTCGGCGAACGGGAAACCCTCCAGGGCCGCGCGCAATTCCGCGACGGGCGGCGAAGCCAGTACCACCTCACCCGCCGGCTGCGCGCTCGCCCCGCGCCGCATCTCCAGCTTCACCGGCTGGTGTGTGGGATCGAAAACCCAAACGTGGTTGACCTCGGCGAAGTCGTGATCTTCGGTGGCCAGCCAGAACACCGGCACCGCGGGGATGCCGTTCGCGCTCAGCCACGCAGCCAGCCTGGCGGCGTGCAGCGCCTTGTAGATGGTGTAGCAGGGCCCGGAAAACAAGCCCACCTGCTGGCCCGTGGCCACCACCACGGTATCCGGCTGCGCCAGCCGGTCGATGGCCGCGCTCGCGGGATTGCTCAGCCGGAGGGCGCGAACCAACCCCGCGCGCCGCTCGGCGGGGAAACGGATTTCGGCAGCCGCTTCGCGGAACCCCGCCAGCCCGCGAAGCGCGTGGCGATAAAAACGGGCCGCGCGATCCGGATTGTACGAGACGTCGGCGGCGAGACGCGAGGTGTTGGGCAGGTCGGTTTGGCGGACGCAGCTACAGGGCATGCCGTGGTTCAGCTTAGCAGATGATCGGGTTGGGGCGAAGGATTCAGGCCGTTGGCGTCGCCGCCCGAACGGGCCTACCCCGGTGGCAGAATCTTGGAAAGGTCGTTGTAGATGGCGAAGGCCACGATCACCATGATAGCCACAAATCCGACCTTAAACACCGCTTCTTTTACGTTCAGGCTGAGATCCCGCTGCATGGTCATCTCCACCAGCAGCAGAATGATGGTCCCGCCATCCAGGATGGGGATGGGCAGCAGGTTGAAGATTGCCAGGTTCAGGCTGACCATCGACATCAGCATGAAAAACGCCGACGGCCCTTCGCGCGCCGCCTCACCCGAAAGCTGGGCGATGCCGATCGGCCCGGTGAGGCTCTTGGGTGACATTCGCCGCTCCACCATGCCCTTCAGCAGGTTCACGATCAACAGCGCGCCCTTGGCGTTCTGGTCGAGGGATTCGCGCAGGGCCTCCGGGAAGGAGAGGCGCGTCGTGATGAGGTCCAGTTTCTGCTGCGGCGCGACGCCGATCATCCAATGCGCCGGGCCATCCAACCTGGCCCAGGACGGAGTCACCGAAACCTGCCGCTGGACGCCGTTGCGCAGGAACGCGATTTCGATAGTCTTGCCGCCGCTGTTCTTGATGATCTCCTGAAATTTAGTTGGCGAGTGGATCGGCTGACCGTTGACCGAAATCAGGAGATCGCCCTTCCGGAGACCGGCTTTGTCGGCCGGATAACCCGGCTCGATGCTCGCCAGCTGGATTCTGCCCATTTCGTCCCAACCCGCGTACCCCACGCCGGTTCGCTCGCTGAGAACCGGCGTTACGGTGGTCTCGAACCGCTTGCCATTGCGTTCGATGGTAAGAGCCATCGGGCGGTACGCGCTCTCCACTTCCTTGACGCCCACTGCTTCCCAATCGGGATCGGTCTTGCCATCCAGTTTGACGATCCGGTCGCCATCCTGAAGCCCGGCCTTGGCTGCGGGAGAATCCGGCATCACGTGGCCGATCACCGCGTGCAGGTCGCTATCGGCCACCTTCTCGTACTTCACCATGTAGAGGCCCGTGAGAACCCCTATGGCCAGCACGATATTCATGAACGGGCCCGCGGCGGCGATGATCAGGCGCTGCCAGCGAGGTTTCGCCATGAAGCTGCGCGGATCGGAGACGGCTTCGTCGCCGGCCTGCTCGCCGGTCATCTTCACGTACCCGCCCAAAGGGATCACCGAAAAGCGGTAATCCGTCTCCCCTCGGCGGAATCCAAACAGACGCGTGCCGAAGCCGAAACTGAAGGTTTCGACTTTCACATCGAAGTAGCGCGCGGCCCAAAAGTGCCCCAATTCGTGGATGTTGATCATCACCCCGATCAGGACCAGCAGCCACAACACGTTTTCCAGGAAAACTAACATAGTTTTACGCCGTTACCGCGCTCGCGCACTCCACCGCCACGAGTTCGCGCGCCATGGCTCGCGACTCCCGGTCGATCTCGAGAATCTCTCCCACCGTCCGGGGGTGCCGCACCGGCACACGCGACAGAGTCTCCGCCACGATCCGATGAATGCCAAGATAGCCGATACTCCCAGCCAGAAACGCCTCGACCGCAATCTCATCGGCCGCATTCAGCGTACAAGTAGACGATCCGCCAATCTCCTGACACTCGCAAGCCAGTTTCAGCAGGGGGAATTTGTCGAAGTCCGGCGGCAGAAACTCCCATTGGCGAGCGGCCTTCCAATCGATCTTGGGCACTGGCGCCTCGCACCGCTCAGGATAAGTCAAAGCATACTGGATCGGCATCCGCATGTCGGTGGCCGAGATCTGCGCCAGCACGCTGCCATCGCTATATTCAATCATGGCATGGACGGTGGATTGCGGATGTATGACAACGTCCACCTGAGAAGGCGTGAAACCGAACAACCAGCAGGCCTCGATGACTTCGAAACCCTTGTTCATCAGGGTGGCGCAGTCGATCGTAATGCGGTTCCCCATACGCCATGTTGGATGATTGAGAGCCTGCTCGGGAGTCACGCGCGCGAGCGCTTCCCGCGGCGTATTGCGGAAGGGGCCGCCGGAAGCGGTGAGAATCAGCTTAGAAACGGCCTTGCGGTTGCCCGCCGCCAGGCACTGGTGGGCTCCGTTATGTTCGCTATCGATCGGCAGCAACTCGGCGCCGTGCTCCCGCACGGCCGCCATCACCAACTCTCCGCCGGTTACGAGAACCTCTTTGTTCGCCAGCCCCACACGCTTTCCCAGGCGGACGGCTTCATAGGTCGCCTCCAGGCCCGCCACCCCCACAATCGCGGAAATCAGGGTATCGACTTCCGGCGCGGTCGCCGCCCGTACCCGCGCCGCCGCATCGCATAGCAGATCTGGAAAATCGAGACGTGCCAATCCGGCAGCCGTTAGGGCCTCGACGAGGCGCTTCAGAGTGTCGGGATCTGCAACAACCGCTACGGCCGGACGAAACTCCAGAATTTGGGAGACCAGCGTCTCAACATTGCGGCCAGCCACCAGCGCATACACCTGATATAAGGAGCGGCTGCGCCGCACCACATCCAAGGTACTTCTGCCAATCGACCCGGTGGAGCCCAGAACGGTCAGAGTTCTCATGTTCACGGTACTTTAGACGCGTATCCGTCATGATATCACGCTGAACCGGCCGAGAAACCAGTTACGCTCCAAATCGGTATTTCAGGTGTTTTCCCTACTGGTTGAAGACCTCTAAACCCTTTCGGGCGCCGGGGAGGATGCTTCAGGGGTCTTTATTTTAGAGGTTAGTCTCGCTTTGGTGGGAGTTGCCTCCCCGGCTTAATTCCAATATTAGTAGATTCTGAATTTGGAATCAACAGAAATCTGTATTTATTTTTGGAATTCTCGTGATCGAACACTCTTATACTGTCAAAAAAGCCCTCCAAGTTGTCACCACAAGTGTGTGGGTAACGACGCTGGCGCGAATGCCCCCCGCCTGGTTCCGGGCCCGCCCGCAAAACCACCCGAGAATGGTCGCAACCAGGGCCATCCTCCAATTGGGAAAAGCGCCGGCGAACCAGAGATGCGCCGCGCCGAAGAGTAATGATGTCAAGACAAGCGCGGCCCTCTGATTCCAGGTCCAGTCCTCGATCCACTGTTGCAATACACCACGAAAGAGGAATTCCTCCGCGAGAGCCAAGCCCCACAGATAACCGGCAAATGTTCCGGCGATCACCCAGACCGGGACCAAGTGCGTCACATGCATGGCCCTGAGTGCCAGAGCCGCTGGGATACCCAACGGCAGGAAGTAAAGATAGTGGAGGAAACCGATCCGCCATTCCTTGCGACTGGGTATGAAACCGAAGCCGGTCTCGTGCACCCGACGCTGCAGCATCAGGCACAAGGCTGCGCAAAGGAACAACGATATCCGGCCCAGTTCGGCGGCGTACAGCCGAAGCGGCGTGCGATAGACCGGCTCGAAGTATCGCCCTAGGGAAATCCATACCACCAGGGCCAGAAAGGCGGCGTCGGTCACGGGAGCGGTGGGCAGAACCAGGTACCACAGGCTTAGTGCCAGGGCCACAGCCGCCAGTTGCGCCAAGCCGCTCCATTCAAACGCTACCGGCCCCGCGCAGCAGATCAGGTAGGGGGTTACGGTGATTGCCAGAAGAAGCGCCGGGAGGCTTGCGCCCGAAAATCGCTCGCGCTCGGTGGGAAATCCCGTAACCAGATAAAATGGATAAAGAAAGAGGAAGGCAGCCAGCACCGGCAGTGCCGCCGAAGCAGGAATGGCCTTCGCCCGCGCGTATTCCATGCCAGCCACGCCCAGCAGCACCCAGCCGATCAGCAGAGCCGCCCGGAAGCCGCCAGGCGTTTTAGCCATCGGCATCATTCTAGCATTGGGATACGGTATTCCCGGCGCCGGCGGCCAGGAGCCGCCGCCCGGCCTGGTCAAAATGGTAGCTCACCGGGAATCCCAAACGGTGGCGGAACGCAACGAGTACATGTACCGCCAGACGGTCACGCTGGAGGAACTCGATGACCGTGGTATCGCCCGCGGGCGATACCACGAGGTGCGCGATATCATCTTTTCGCCGGAGCACGAGCGCACTGAACAGGTAGTGGGCCATCCCGAGAACCGGCTCACACGCCTCCGGCTTACCGATGAGGATTTTCGCGACATCCGCGACATCCAGCCGCTGGTGCTCACCGAGGACAGCCTGTGGAATTATGAGACCCGCTTCCGCGGCGAAGAAACCATAGACGGGGTAGATTGCTGGGTGCTGCAGGTCAAGCCGCGCCAGATTCTGGAGGGCCAGAGATTTTTCGACGGCATGGTCTGGGCGGAAAAGAAGGATTACAACATCGTCCGCCTGGAGGGCCGCGCGGTGCCCGAAATGCGCAGCATGAGCTCCGAGAACCTGTTTCCGCGCTTCACGACGGTCCGCAAACCCGTGGACGGAAAGAACTGGTTTCCGG
>Ga0326727_10009101_pt1 | contig 24704 bp, 25 predicted proteins | sample MB2enrmetagenome_FD_207643 | JGI IMG/M metagenome (GOLD analysis project Ga0326727, IMG submission 207643) | Lab enriched peat soil microbial communities from McLean, Ithaca, NY, United States - MB29MY | ecosystem: Environmental > Terrestrial > Soil > Wetlands > Peat | place: USA: New York... | reverse complement strand
CGGATAAGACTTGATGAGTTTCCCATCCGTGCAATCCGGGCAATCCGTGGTAAAAAATCCTCGTGAAAATGAGCGATTCTGACGGAGTGTAGTACAGGGAAGAATTCTGTCTCACACCCTGAAGCAGGAAGAACCGGCGTTGGCCAGGGTCAGTTTCACAATGGCGGCGACCGCCCGCGACGTCGCGCCGGAACCGCCGAGGGTGGCGATGACGGCGCGCAGTTTTAAACGGAGTTGGACGCGGCGGGCGGGATCGTTCAGCAGTTGCAGGGCGGCATTGGCGATGTTCTCTCCCGTCGCCTCGTTTTGGATGAATTCGGGATAAAGCGCCTCGCCCGCCAGCAGGTTGGGCATGGCCAGATAGTTGACACGCACGATGCGCCGCGCGATTTGGTAGGTCAGCAGCGACGTCTTGTAAAGAGCCACGGTCGGAACCCCAAAATAGGCGCATTCCAGTGTCACCGTGCCGGTCGAGGCGATGGCCAGCGTGGCGCCGGACAAAGCCCCGGCCAGGCCGCCGGTCTGGATTTCGACGGCCGGCATTCCGGCAACCTGAAAGGCGCGGGCTGTCGCCGCCGCGGCTTCGTCCGAAGCGACGAGCCTGAAATCGACGTGCCGCCGGGCTTCGATCAGGCGGGCGGCCTCCATGATCACGGGCAAATGACGCCGCAATTCGCCTAGCCGGCTGCCGGGCAAAAGAACGACCGTTGGAACGCCCCCCGGTTCCTCCGCCGTCGAAACGCCAGCCGGGAATCTGTCAAACATTGGATGCCCCACGCACTCGACGCGCAACCGGGGCGTGCGCGCGGCATACCACTCCTTTTCAAAGGGAAACAGGCACAGCAGCAAGTCGATGTCCCGCGCCAGTTTGTCGGCCCGCCCGGGGCGCGACGCCCAGACCTGCGGGGATACGTATTGCACGATCCGGGGCTGCCAGATGGAATGAGGCTCGCGGCGGGCGGCGGCGCGGATGGCGCGGGCCAGACGGCCGTTGAAGAACTGGAAATCGACCAGGATGACCACTTCCGGCTTTTCCGCGGCCGCCAGGCCTTTCAGCGCCCGCATCAGGCGCCAGAAACGGGGCAGCTTTTTGAGCGGAGCGCTCACCCCGATGACCGCCTCCGCAGTCAAGTCGAAGGACAGTGGCACTCCCGCTGCCGCCATCTGCGGCCCGCCCGCGCCGATGAAACGCGGAGCGTCGAACGCCGCGCCCAGGGCCTTGACCAGATCGGCGGCGATGGCGTCGCCGCTGGGGTCGCCGGCCACGACCATGATGGTAGGCGGTTTCATTTCAATTCCGCTTTCACTTCCTTGAGAAACTCGGCGATCTTGAACGGGATGATGGGCGCGGCCAGTCCGGTGAGAAAATCCGCCGCCGCGCCCGCAACGGCAACGGCCGCCGGCAGCGTGGTGTGGCTCCAGGGAATGGGAAAACCTTTGAGCCGGTCGCCTCCATTGGTGTATTGGAGGAGGAAGGTGAGCCAAACGGCCAGCAGCAAACCGGCGGCCGCCGCGGCGGCGATTTTGCCCCAGTCCTTGCGTTCGATCCACCGCCCAACCTGGCGCCGCCCCGTCGTGCAGCAAAGCCACACGTCGAACGCCACAATCGGAATGATAAGTAGCAAGCCGCCCATTTGACGCTAAATGGTAACGTTGGCCGCCTGAATCTGGCGGGTGATCTCAAAAGCGAGGTCCAGCGAGCGTTGGGCCACCACTCCGCTGACTTTGGGAGTTTGATGGGATTGGACGCAATCGATGAAATGGCGCAATTCCAGCTTGAGCGGCTCGTCTTTCTCTATCGGCACCGGCTCGCGCACGACCTTGCGCCCGGCAAATTCGCTCACGATGGTCGAGTCCTTGGCATGCAAAAGCTTTTTCAGCAGCGACGACTCCTCCTCGCCCTGGCGCGCGACCCGATAGATGAAGCCCTCTTGGGCGCGGTAATCGAGCGAGACGTAACAAGTCACCGCCCCGCCGCTGAAGACGCGGATTTTGCGCATCCGCTCCGGACTGACGCGGCTGGCGGTCAGATTGGCGACGCACCCATTGGCAAAACGGAGACGCGCGTTGGCAATGTCCTCGCGCGCGCTGAGCACCGGAAGGCCCACCGCATCCACGCTGGTCAGCGGCGAACGCACAAATCCCAGCACCACGTCCAAATCATGTATCATCAAATCCAGCACCACGCCGATGTCGGTGCTGCGGTTGGGGTAGGGCGAGAGCCGGAGGGTTTCAATGAAGCGCGGATCGGTGGCCACTTGCTCCAGGTAGGTCAGGATAGGATTGAACCGCTCGACGTGGCCGACTTGCAACACGCTGTTATGCTCGCGCGCCAGCCGCACCAATTCCGCCGCCTCGGCAGCGTTGTCCGTCATCGGTTTCTCCACCAGCGCGTGCTTGCCGGCGCTCAGAACGCGGCTGGCCAACTCGAAGTGAGTCTGGGTGGGCGTGACCACGCTGAACGCATCGGCGCCTTCAAGCGCCTCCTGGAGCGTGCCAAAGACCGGCACGCCGTATTTCGCCGCGATTTTGGCCGCTTGTGATGGGGAAATGTCGTGCAGGCCGGCAAAGTGGATTCGGCCCGCGGCGGCCAGATCCGCATAGATGCGGGCATGTTCCTTGCCCAGCGAGCCGACACCGAGCACCGCGACTTTAAGCATCGAGTTCACGCGCCTTCCCTTCTTTTGCCGTTATCGTTTCAAAAGGCCGCCAGCTTTCGGTTGCGTTCATGTTTTATGCGCCATCGCGCGGGCAATCGCATTCCACCACAAGTCATGCAGTTCCGCCACGGGCCAGCTTACCTCTGAAGCGCCCAGTTTGACGGATAACTGCGCGCCGCCCACTGTCCCGATCTTTGCCGCCGGAACGCCGAGGATTTTGGCCCGCTCGACGATTTTTACCACGTCGAATGGTGCGGCGCTCACAATGACGCGGCTTTGCGTTTCCCCGAACAGCAGGGCGTCCAGGCGCGCGCCACCGGCAAGGGCGAAGGACAAATCGATTTGCGCGCCGATCAAGCCAGGAGTATGGCGCGCGATCTGCCGCGAAATGCAACTTTCCGCAAGCGCCACCCCCAGGCCGCCTTCGCTGCAATCGTGCGCGCTTTTGATCAGCCCGCACGCGATGAATCCGCGCAAGGCGTGGTGCAGGGCGCGCTCTTTTTCCAAGTCGCACCGGGGCGGTCCGCCGGTTTTCAATCCGTGCAGGCATTGCAACCAGGCCGAGCCGCCCAAACCGCGCCACGGGTCGTCCAGGTCGATGCCATCGCCCAGCAACACAATCGCGTCGCCCTCGTCCTTGAACCATTGCGTGATGATATGTTGGGGCCTCTCGATCAAGCCCACCAGCGCGACGGTCGGAGTGGGGTCGATGGGGCCGTTGGGGCTTTGGTTGTAGAGGCTGCAATTGCCGCCGGTAACGGGAATGTTGAAGGCGCGGCAGGCCTCGGCCAACCCGCGCACCGCTTCCTTGAGCTGCCAGAAAAGCTCCGGGTCGCGCGGATTGCCGAAATTCAAATTGTCCGTCGCGCCCAACGGTATTGCGCCGGAACAGGCCAGGTTCCGCGCCGCTTCCGCCACCACGATCCTGGCGCCTTCGTAAGGGTCCAGATAGACGTAGGCCGCGTTGCCATCGACGGTCAGCGCGATGTATTTTTCCACAACCGGACCGCCGTCGCGCGTTGGCGGCAGCGAATCGCCCTTGAGGCGGAGCACCGCGGCGTCGGAGCCGGGGCAGACCACGGATCCATCGCGCACCATCTGGTCGTATTGGCGATAGACCCAGTTCTTGGACGCGATGGTGGGCCACGCCAGCAATCGTTTCAAATCGCCGGCGGGGTCGGAGGAAGGGGGAATGGAATCGAGCGAGAACGCGCGCGCCGCCCGCAAATAGTCCGGCTGGCGGGCCTCAGGCTCATAAACGGGGGCCTCGTCCGCCAGTTTTTTGGCGGGAATGTCCGCCACCACCTGTTCGTTATACTTGATTACCATCCGCCCCGTGTCCGTCACCCGTCCGATCAGCGCCCAGGGCAAATCCCATTTGTCGAAAATGCGTTTGACTTCCTCCTCGCGTCCCGCCTTGACGATGATGAGCATGCGTTCCTGCGACTCGCTGAGCATGATTTCGTAAGGAGTCATGTTCGGAGCGCGTTGCGGCACTTTGGCCAGCTCGATTTCGATGCCGGTGCCGGCCCGTGCCGCCGTCTCGCACGTCGAGCACGTCAAGCCGGCCGCGCCCATGTCCTGGATGCCGGCCACGGCGTCGGTCGCAAGCAATTCCAGACAGGCCTCGCAGACCAGTTTTTCCATGAACGGGTCGCCCACCTGCACCGCGCCGCGCTGCTGGTCGGCCGATTCCTCGGTCAAATTTTGCGACGCAAAGGCCGCGCCCGCCAGGCCGTCGCGCCCGGTCGCCGGCCCGACGTAAAAGACGGGATTGCCCGCGCCTTTGGCGGCGCCGCGGGCGATCTGGTCGTGGCGCAGGACGCCAAGGCAGAAGGCATTGACCAGCGGGTTGCCTTCGTAGGATTTGTCAAAACAAACTTCGCCGCCGATGGTCGGGATGCCGAAACAATTGCCATAATGGGCGATGCCGCTGACCACCCCGCCGAAAAGGCGCCGGTTGTTGGAGGCGCTTGCGTCGCCGTTATCGATCGGGCCGAAGCGTAGCGAATTGAGCGCGCAGACGGGCCGCGCGCCCATGGTGAAGATGTCGCGGATGATGCCGCCGACGCCGGTGGCGGCCCCCTGGAACGGCTCGACGGCGCTGGGGTGATTGTGCGATTCGATCTTGAACGCCACGGCCAGGCCATCACCAATATCGACGATCCCGGCGTTCTCCTCGCCCGCGCCGACGAGGATGCGCGGCGACTTGGTGGGAAAGGTCCTCAGAAGCGGGCGGGTGTTTTTGTACGAGCAATGCTCGCTCCACATGACCGAAAAAATGCCCAACTCGGTGTAGGAAGGCTCGCGTCCCAGCACGGCTTTGATCTTGTCATACTCCTCCTCAGTCAGGTTATGTTTCCTGACCAAATCGGCGGTGATCGGGGGGTCGCTCATGGAAAATCACTCGATGTCGAAGCGGTAATCCTCGATGACAGGATTGCTGAGGATTCGGTGGCAGGCCTCGTCAATTTGTTTGCGCCAACTTTCCTTGTCCGCGCCGGGCAAGTCGATTTCCAGGTATTTGCCGACATGGACGGCGCCGATGCCGTGATAGCCCATTTGTTCGAGGGCGTTCTGGACGGTTTTGCCCTGCGGATCGAGGACGGCCTTTTTGGGAGTGACAATAATTTTTGCTTTCATTTCAAGCCGCGCGCCGGCGCGGAACGGCCCGATGTTAAAGAAGCCAGCCCGCCGCGCCAGTCTTTTTTGAGACCGGGCGCTTTTTATTCACTCCCTCTCACACTGAAGCCGGTTTGGCGCTCGCCGGTTCGGAGCGCAAAATGGATTCGTCCGGCGCGTGGCCCAGTTGCATCCCCGGCTCGATGATCTGAAATCGCTTTTCATCCCAACGGCCCCAAAGCAGGTCCCTTAAAAGCGTGGGGTCTCCGCGCAGATGCTCAAACTTCCAGCCCAGCCAGTCGGCGCACTTGCGCGCGTACTCCGCTTCCGAAACCGAGTCGTCCGTCCCCAAATCAACATAGGTCGCGGTGTCGTGCTGCGCCCACAGCCCGCGCTCCGATTCGAGCAGAAACTCGACCTCCTCCGAATCGAATTTGGCCGCAAACTCCGCGCGCAGTGATTCGAGCCGTTCCGGTCCAGGCACGCGCCGTCCCCGATTCCAGCCGGGTGAATAATAGTAAGCGGTTGGACAGCGCCGCCGATGTTCGGCGTAGGCCTCCTTGCTCCCCAGGAACACCGTGATGCAATCATGCGCGCGCGGAATAACCAATCGGTGCCTCAAGGGACGTAGCCCCGCCACTCCGCGACCGCACAAGCCGTAAGCCAGCGCGACCGCTTCAATGTCCGTCCGCGCATCGACTTGATTCAGATTTGTCTGCAACATGCTGCGAAGGTGATCAGGCCGGTCATGCAACCCCATTTCGAAAAAGCGCGTTTCCGCAATGTGCCCCGCCCCCCGCCCATGCAGGGCAATCTCGCGCTCAAACACCCCGCAGGCCAGCAGCGCTATCCGGGGCGCCTTGGACGCGGGTTCCATTGAATGCGGACTATCGCTCATAACAACACGATGGCTGTTGGCTTCCTGGTCTTCCGGCGCGGAGCCAGCCTCTCACAGCAGTTTCTTCAGGTGCCCAATGGAGCGCCGGGCTTGTTCGATGGTGCCGCACTCGACCGACAAGACAATATCCCGCGGCGCCTTGCGGCAGAGCCGAATAATTCGCGCCCAATCGATCACGCCCTCTCCGCAAGCGCAGCCCACCGGCGTGCCGGTAACTTTGCCCCGTTCAGAGGTGGATTGTTGCACCGAAATGTCCTTTGCGTGCAGATGCACCAGCCGACTCGCCACCCGATCGAGCCATTGGCAGGGGTCTTCGCCCGCCAGGTAACTGTTGCCCGTGTCAAAGTTGATGCCGATGGCCGGGCTTTTGACCAGGTTGGAAATGCGCTCCAGCCCAGCCGGCGTCTTGCTGTATTGCTGGTGCGGCTCCAGGCCGATGAGTATGCCCCGAGGCTCCGCCACCGCAACAGCCTCCGCCAGCGTGTAGCGCATCAATGTGTAATCCTCCTCCTCCGAAGTCCACCCAGGCTTGGGGCCTTCGTCGGTGTTGACCACAGGCGCGCCGCACTCCGCGGCGAAACGGATGGCTTGCTTGAGATACTCGACACTGATTTCCGGCTTGCACAGCGGCGTGTGCGTCGAAAGGCCGGAAACCTTGATCCCGGCTTGCTGACAGGCGCGCTTGATCCGCAACGGATCGTCGAGCATCGATACGCTGTGGAAGTAGCCCGCTTCACTGAGAAGTTCCCGGCCCCAGTGGACCATCGGCTCGACGTACTCGTAGCCAAGTTCCGCCGCCTTGCGGACTCCCCACTCGAAGGATTTATCCTCGTGCCGGACGAATTCCATGTTGATTCCAAGACTTATTTTGTTCATTTTGCTCTTTCCCCGAAACAGGTTAATGCTGCTCTGTATATCGTTGCGAGCCCAAGCGCAACTGCTCCGCGCTCCACCGCCCGGCATGCACGAGCACCCGATAACGCAGACACAGGCTCTGGCGCGCCTTGAGCAAATAAGGCTGATAACTGAGGACGGCGGGACTGAAGTAACTCATGGCGCCGTTATTGATGGCATACCAAGGCGAAGGGGTGTTGAGATTGCCCGGATGATCCAGAATACAAACGCCCGCCTCGCGCTTTTCAATCACTCCCGAATAGTCCATCGCCGAGGCCCTGCCGCGATACATCCCGTCGGTAAACCCGACCGGCCCCTGGCTGGTGACTACCCGTATGTCCTCCATCGCGTGCGCGAATCGGACCGACAAACCGGCATAGCCTCCCCACGATTGGCCGCCGGGTTCGCCGGGCAAAGGCGTGCGATCCAGGAGAACATCTTTGTCTGCCGCGGTAAAAGTCAGCGCCCAGTCCAAATGATAGGCCCCCTCTTGATCCGGTGGAGAAACCTCGATCACACGGTGCTCACTCATCACGGCAGGCTCCCCGGCTGGCTGGTATTCCAAGTCCATGACAATGCGAGCCGAGAAATCGGGCCTGGTTTCGATCCGCGGCTCCCGCCAAAGAGTCAGCCCCTCGGCGCGGCCAGTCTCTTTTTCCTCCCAATAATTGACGCCATTGATAAATTTCCACGAGAACCAGAGCGCGTGGTGCCAGCGGTGGTCCGGCGGCCGGTCCCACGTCAAATCCGGGACGCCGGGCACGGACACAGGGTTGAAAAACGGTTTGGATTCATTCGTCCCGAAGTTGAATCGCCATACGGCATGGCCATTCTCGAGCAGAGTGACAGCATCTTCTGCCCGGTTCCAAGCCAGGTCGGCAGCCACTCTGGCATTGGGGGCAAAGTCCGCCGGCACCCTCGCCGCGACGCTCAGGATTCCGCCCAGGAGGTGCTGGACGAAAAGCGGTTCGCTGAATGTCTCCGGGGTGTGCCCCATGGCGGTGTACCACATCCGTCCCTGGCCCACCCGGCGGCGCCAGGCGATCGGGTGGTCCCCGCCCATCGTCCCGCCGGCGTAAGTGGACTCATCCACGGTGGCGAGCACTCGGGCGCACCCGCGTGGTGTTCCGGTGAAGTTGTACCATTCATCGGTCCGCTGCCAACGGGCCGGCAACCCCTTCATGGAAGGATCCGCCCCGTCTTCGACGTTGATCGTCGCCGGCGCCACTCCAGAATGGTTGGTGAACGCGCAGCAGAACATCTCCCCGTACCACGCCCATGTGCCTTCGCAAGCTGACGGACCGAACACCCCGCCGTGGATTGCCGCTAATCCTCCACCCCGCATTACGTAATCCTGGAATGCCGCCTTCTGTTCCGCGTCCAACACCTCGCCTGTCACGCTCAGAAACACCACCGCCTGGTAACGCGCCAGGTTCGTCCTGGTAAACGCGGTGGAATCTTCGGTGGCATCCACGCCAAAGTTATGTTCCGCGCCCAGTTGGCGAATCGCGGCTATTCCGTTGGTAATCGAGGCGTGACGGTAGCCGGTCGTTTTCGAGAAGATCAACACCCGGAACCATGCCGGGCTTTCAGCCGCCAGCGGGCGCGGCCACCCGGCGCCCAAGGTCACCACGCCCGCAATTAAACAAAAACAGGCCCTGAGTGATTTCATAAAGCTTGGAACAACCATTGCGCCAGTCCGCGCTCAAAACCCCCACGGAGCGCGCATCGAACGCGGCTCCAGCCGGCGGTTGGCCTCCGCGTCGTGAACGAATTGCTCCCGCCCAAAATCGAACGTGAGCCTGCGTCCCAGCCGCATGGCAATGTCGCCCGTGTGGCAGAGGATGTCCGATTTCACCGCGGCATCGATCGGGCAGACCGTTTCAGCCCGGCTCTTGACGCAGTCGATGAAGTTGGCCGCGTGATCCGAACTGCGGATAAGTTGGACCTTAAAATCGTCCGGGTTGCGCTCGATAAGGTTTTCCGGTTGCAAGTTGATACCCTCGCGATCCACGTGCGCCCAGCCCGCGCTGCCTTCAAAGGCGGTGCCATGGGAAGTGATGCGCCGATACCTCTTGCCCCATTCCTCGCCATGCAGGAAAGGTTCGCCGGTGGGTTTCCCCTCATTTCCGCCATTGGGCACGCCGACGTATTTCATGGTCAGTCCGCTGGCAAACCGGTAGTCCACTTCGCAGATTGTCGCCGTGTCGCAAATGCCCTCCGCCGCGCGGTAATTGCCCCGGCCCTCCACTGTGAACGGGCCGTTCATCAAATCTCCCGCGCCCCAGGCGGCAATGTCCAACGGGTGGATGCCCCACCCGGCGATGAAACCGACGGCAAAGTCCGAAACGAACCACCAGGTCTTCTTGGCGCCATCCGCCGAACAGAGATTCTCGGTGAGCGGCCTGTACGCGGCGGGCCCCAGCCACATCTGGTAATCCCATCCCTCAGGAACGGGAACGACCTCTCGCGATCCACCAGGCGCGCCGCCCGGGGCCCACGCATTGATGTGCTGGAGCTTGCCAATGGCGCTGTTGCGGGCCAATTCGCACGCCAGATGAAACCAACGCCCGGAGCGCTGCTGCGTGCCGAACTGAAACACCCGCTTCTTGCGATGAACCGCCGCCCTCAAAACCCGGTCCTCGGCCACCGTCAGCCCCAGCGGTTTCTCCACGTAAACGTCCTTGCCCGAGTTGACGGCCGCCAGCGCCGTGAGCACGTGCCAGTGGTCGGGCGTGGCGATCAGGCAGGCGTCGATATCCTTGCGCGCCACCAGTTCGCGAAAATCGCTGTATGTGCGGCAGTCCTGGTTCCCGTAGTGCTCATTGACCACCTTGCGCGCCGCTTCGGTCTGTTCGCTTTTCACGTCGCACACGGCGACGACCTGGCAGCCATTGCACCTGAGAAAATTGTTCATGTCCCCGATCCCTTGCGGCCCGCAGCCAATCACCCCCAGCACAACGCGATTGCTGGGGCTAACACCGCCGTCCGCACCGCGGGCGGAGCCTGCAATAATGTTTGGAAAAACCGCGGCCGCAAGCGTCGCCCCGGTGGCGCCGCGCAGAAAATCCCTCCGGTTGAGGGTCGGTTTGCTGGGAAGATTCTCTTTCATAGTTTAACTTGACTGTTAGGGGTTTCAGCTTCGAGCCTGATGGTGACAGCAAAAGCTTCTCCTGTCATCCAAAATCGTGGTGCCCAATGCGCCTCGCACCGGTCAGCTCGCCGGCCCGGTCAATGGACTTCTACAACTGAAGGCCGCTTGTCGCCCAAATCCGTTCTTGGCGGAGGTTTGCGATTGGTGGGTTCGCGTTGCCCGCCGTTGACAGCAACGCCTCGGTGTTTTAGGCTGATTACGTGAATTCAACCATTGCCGCGCCGGTTGACTGGATAAAGGCTGTTGGAAACCTGCGGTTTCCATCTAAGGCGGACCATCGTCTCCAACAACTAATGGACCGCAACAATGAAGGGCTTTTGCAAGAATCGGAAAGGGAAGAACTGGAGGCACTGGTTGAACTGAGTGAGCGACTGTCGCTCGTCCGAGGCGAGGCATTGCAGATTCTAGGCAAGCAGCCGCAATGAACGTCGCGGAAGAGCTGGCGCGCACACTTCGGCCACGCGCTGAAGGGCGGTGCCAGTATTGCCTGATGCACGAGAGCCTCCAGGGAGCCACTTTCCACATCGAACACATCATCCCACAATGCAAGGGCGGGATCTCCGATCTTAAGAACCTCGCCTTGGCGTGCCCTGGGTGCAATCTGCATAAAGCCGGCAGGATCATGGCGATTGATCCGGCGACTGGCGAGTACGCGCGGTTATTTCACCCCATTCTGCAACGTTGGTCAGAACACTTCCGGCTTAACGGCTATCAAATCGAAGGATTGACCGCTGTGGGCCGCGCAACCGTTGATGCTCTCAACTTGAATGATTCTCGGCGCCGGCGTATCCGCGAAGTTGAGGAGGCATTTGGCCTCTATCCTCCAGTTCATTGAGCATTTTCTCCGATGACACCAACCCCGCCTTGGGCCGCTGACGAATCTGCTCGCTTCCGTGCTCATTGGCTGCTTGATGGTGAATTGCCTTGGGGGGAACGCCTTGGGCCGTCGCTTCGATCCAATCACACCCTCTGAAATCGTCTCCATCTTTTGGAAACTTTAACTTCCAAAGTGTTGCATAGATGCTCATAAACCGGTGCCTGAATCTCGTGCCCTCAATCACTATTTCGCAGGCAGCATCTCCTGTTTCAGCATGGATACTGGAAATGCCGTGAAATGCGGATCGCGGTGAATCAGCATTGCACCGCGCACGGATGCCGTCGCGGCAATCAATGTGTCCATTGCGGAAGCGCGAGCCGTTGCGCTTATTCTCAAGTGTACTGCCTCGCTTCGGATGGCCTCATCCACATTCACGACTTCGCCCAACAACGCCCGATACCGGTTCAGTTCTGCGGCGCGCGACGCGGCGTCAATCCCAAGTTGGTGCAATCGCAGGTCAAACTTGAACAACGCCAGGATGGAAGTTCCCGTCATGACCGCTGTGTCCTCAAAAAGGGCCTGAACGCGAGTCGCACCCCCTTCGGCCAGACAGTGAGCCAACAACGCCGAAGTATCCAGCAACTGGGTCATTGCCGTTCGTCGGCTTGGTCGAGGCTGTCATCTTGCTCGCGCTCTCGAATCAAATCCTCAACCGGATCGGCTCCCGGCTTCAGCCAACGCCTGCCTGCCCCCATCAGTTCGCGGGCCAACTCGCCCCGGCTGGACGACGCTGGTTACACTTCAACCTCTGTTTCCAGCTTGTGGACGCAGTCAAAGAACTTCCGACGCTCTCGCGGCGGCAACGCCTTCACCTGCTCCAAAACTTCATTTGCGCTCATCCTCTAAAACCATACCACAGACTGCGTGCTCAGAGCAAACTCGAAACGGGCATATCCTTCGATGACACCAACCCGCATGTGAGATCTGATTCCAGCCAGTTTAGCTCAGTGGTAGAGCAACGGTTTTGTAATTCAAAAACGGACCGCTGCCTTCTTTGGCAAGGCTTGATTTCGCCTGCGTTTGCAAGGGTTTTGTCGATTTCAGCGTTTGCTATGATTGACTCCGTTTTGCCCTAAAAACCGCAACCCGTGTCAAAAGGCGATATACAAATTGAAAGTCCTTGGCCGCCCAAATCTGTTCTTGGCGAAAGTGCGCCATTGGTGTAAGCTTTCTGGCAGAACATAGTGCATTATGAGCGTCACTGTTGAATTGAATTTGCCCGAAGGACTCGTCCGGCAAGCGCGCCAAATGGGTTTGTTGGACAATCGTCGGGTGGCCGAATTGCTGGCCGACGAAGTGCGCCGCCGGAACGCCGGGCAGGAATTGAAGAAAGTGCTGGACGACATTCGTTCCGTGCCGGGTGAACCGTTAACCATGGACGAGATTGGCGCCGAAATAAAGGCCGCCCGGGCGGAGCGGCGCGCGCGTGAAGCTCGTCGTTGACATAAATGTGCTTGTGTCGGGTTCGCTGTGGGTGGGAAACCCTTCGCGATTAGTGGACGCACTGCTTGACGGTTCAGCCACGCTCTGCGCCTCGGCCTCTGTCATGGCGGAATTCGAGGAAGTGATTCAACGACAAAAATTCCAGAGACGATTGGAGCAAAGGGGCAAAAGCGCGCGGGAAATTATCTCGCGTTTCCGAGCAACGGCGCTGATCGTGGAAGCTCCCGCCGTTCCTCCACCCTCCGCATTGCGCGACCCTGACGACATCCATGTGCTTGCCTGCGCCAAGGCCGCATGGGCCGATGCGGTCGTCACCGGCGACATGGATCTTCTCACGACGGAAACTTTTGAAGGCATACCGATTCTGACCGTGCGGCAGGCACTCGAAAAACTCGGGATCTCAGCAGTGTAATTGCGCACCGCACATTGTGAACGGCGAAGCATCTGGATCAAATAAAGGCGCACAGCGGCTTACGCGACACCCAAGGCGGTGATTTCCGTATGCAGAATGGAATGCCTGGCGCACTCCAAGCCGGCCTGAATATCATCCCGCGTCAATTCCGGGTAGCCACCCAACAAGGAATCCCAGGATTCATCCTCGGCCAGTTGTTCCAGAATGGTCGCCACGGGAATCCGTGTGCCCTTGATGACCGGCTGGCCGCCACACACGCGCGGATTGATTTCAATGCGCTCGCTCATGTCCAAACCATGCTCGCATTGCGTCGAGACCGCAAGCGTCCGATATTCCCATTGCGACATTACCACAAGCGTTGCCCAACGCGTGCGTGGAAAGCCGTGCAACTGCGGCGTATGATGCGCCGTTACCGTTCGTCCAACGCCACCGGAAAAGCGGAGATTTCTGCGCAAGAGCCAACTGTGGTCGCTAGAGTTCACGGTCAATTTGTTTTGCAACGTCGAGTTCTGGCGTGAATGTTTAGCGAAATTGATCGAATCTCAGCGCCAATCGAATCGGTCGGTTTCGGGGGGATATGATTGAGCGTAGGCTGAAGGACTCGGCAAAGCGCCGGCGGAAGGAAAAGGAAAAACTGCAAATGCTGCGCGAGGCTGCAGAATTGTTCAGAGCGCAGTGGTCGGGAAAAGGATTGAAATGTTGTTAAAGATCAGCAATATCGCAGCGATGAGCGAGTCCGCCGCTGGTTATCATCGTGTATCACGCACTAGGATTCTTGCAATTCTGACTGCTGCTCTGGGAGCTTTATGGGCACTCACATCGTCATGGCTAACTGCTCACAACTTAATCCCCGTCACAACGGAAATTACCGGAGACTTTTTCAGTGTCGTTGCGGTTCTTGTTGCTGGACTGGTATGCTTTGCCTCTGATGATCGGCCAAAGTGGCAGGGGAGGCTCCTGACTCTCTTGTGGACATCGGCGGGAATCCTTATCGAAATTGTAGGGTGTCAAATGTCCGATGACAACTTTCTACGTTGGAAAATGCATGCAATCGATGACGCCACTTGGAATCGAATGATATCCGAACTCCGGGCGATTGACGAGAAGGGGCAAGCGGAAGAGGCAAGGATAGACATCACTAAAGAGCAAGGAGGGTTGTTCAATCCGACAACCAACAAGGTGCTCATGGTTCCGGTGCCAGAAGTATTCGACGCCCTTGGACGGCGTGACGATTTCATGGGCGGTCATGCCGGAGTCGGAAACGACCCAGCTATGTTCTATGGGGTCAAGAGCCGCCGATGGGGATTAGAGATCGGAACGAACGACTTTTCTCACGGCCATTGGGCCACCTTCAAGCGAGTAAAGGTCGGAGAAAACGCATGGCTGTTTGCGGGCCCTGACGATTGAGGCGGCACAATACAGCGACGGATAGACCTTGGACGCCTGAACTGCTACTAGAATGTGACCTTCTTCGCCTCGTTGGCGCTGTGTTCGTCTCGCAGGTGCCCATCAGTTTTCATGCACAGTGCGCCGCCGTCCTGATGTCCAAGCCAGCGTGAAACGGTCGGGATGTCCACGCCATTTTCAATGCAACGGGTGGCAAACAGGTGGCGCAAGTCGTGGTGCTTGGTCTTGCAGGAATCGCACAGATTGACGTTGGCCACGCTTAAAACTTGCGCTTCGAGGAAGCCGTGAACGTCATGGGGGTCAGAGATGACTAATATGAATTTGAAGGTAATGTTTGCAAGGCGTAGGGAAATCCCGTGGGTCCTCGGAACCGCGTAAAGCACCTGCATCGTGGCTGTCGTTGGGCGAAACACGTGATTCCGAGGACTGATCCTGACGCCTTCCCTGGTGGAGGAAATCAAACGGTTTGCCATTGATCATGACCGGCGCAAAGCTACAATTGAACTGGAGTGGAATTGCGCCTTTGGGAAAATACGTTGACTGCTCGGCCATTGAGACATAACAAATCACAAACCCATGAAGAATGTCCTGCTCTGGCTCGCATTTGGCGCCTGTGTATGCCTGGTGTTGCTGTGTCTTGTGTTCTCCAGCATACGGAACAATGAATCGGCCAAAACGGCGCCACCCGATCCCCAGAGCTCGGCTCAACACGGCAATTCCCAATCCGACACTTCTCCCGTCACCGTGCCGGTGCCGGGACCAAAAGCCGTCCGTCATTACCACGCCACGGTGACGGTTGGAATCACTGTTATCCTCTGGAGTTTTTTGTCGCCGGCCCTCTTTTTGTTCACCGGCTGGTCCGCCCGGATTCGCTCCTGGGCGGAGCGGCAACAGCAAAATTGGTATTTCACTTTCGTTCACTATGTCCTTGCGTTTGGCACACTTTACTTCCTCGTCAATCTGCCGTTGAACTATTATGCCGGCTTCGTCTTTCCCCACAACTTCGATTTAACCAATCAGACCTTCAGCCGCTGGCTGGGCAACACCTTCAAAGGCGCCGCGCTCGTCATGGCCATTGGCCTGGCGGTGGGTTGGATTCCGTTTCTCATCATCAAAAAAAGCCCGCGCCGCTGGTGGCTCTGGCTGGGTTTGCTCGTGCCGCTGTTCCTGTGTGTCCAGAATTACATTCAACCCGTCCTGATTGACCCGCTGTTCCACCAGTTCCGGCCGTTGCCGGACAAAACGCTGGAAGCAAAAATCCTTGCCGAAGCCGCGCGCGCCGGCATCAACGGCAGCCGGGTTTATCAGGTGAACATGAGCCTGGATACCCGGCTGGACAACGCCTATGTCGCCGGCCTGTCCGGCACCCGGCGCATCGTATTTTGGGACACCATGCTGAAGGATTTCAACGACGACCAACTTCTCTTTATTTTGGGACACGAAATGGGCCATTACGTTCTTCACCACATCATCAAACTGGTCGCCTTCGCCTCGCTGCTGGCCTTTCTCTCGTTCTACGCGTGGTATTGGCTAGCAGGTCCGGTCATCCGCCGGTGCCAACACCGGTGGGGCTTTGACACCCTATCGGATTTCGCCGCCCTGCCGGTGATGATTCTCGCCTTCCAATTATCCGTCTTCGCCGACCGGCCTGCCTACATGGCTTTCAGCCGCCATGTGGAACACGAAGCCGACCGGTTCGGGTTGGAACTGACCCACAACAATCACGCGGCGGCCACGGCTTTTGTGAAAATGGTGCAAAAGGGCGTCTTTGTTTACCAACTGGCACCCATCATCCAATTTTGGTATGGCTCCCACCCCACCCCGGCGGAACGGATTGAATTTTGCAATCAATATCATCCGTGGGAATCTGGCCAACCTTCGCGTTACCAAGAATACATCCAACAATAATCAGATGCGCTCCATCAGGCGAATACGTTTAAGCTGCTGTTTACCAAGCGTTGCTGGCGCTCAACGACACGAACAATCATATAATTGTTCGCTCATGGCGGCTTTGTTATCCGCTCTCATCCGGATTGCCTTTTTGCCGGTCTGGCTGGTTGTCTCAATCCTTTACACGGCCCACATGATTTTCTCGAGTCGAAAACTGGGAGTCTCGGCGACGGCATTGTCCCCAATGACTATGCGGTGGCTGCAACATCAACTCGGGCTAAGGCGCGATGAGGCCTGCGCAAAGTTGATAAAGGTCCTGCCAAACCATTGCTACTCCGGGTTGCGTGCCGCCGTGCTTCCTGTGTTGCTGGGCCATCGGCTGACCGGATTCGTTCCGAAGATGCTCCGCTATCCCTATGAAGGAATTCCGCCAGTCGGGCATTCGACGGCCGTACGGGCGACTTTCGTTGACGCTGCGATTGAACGTTATCTTCCCGGTGTCGATCAATTTGTCGAGCTCGGCGCGGGGTATGACACGCGAACCGTACAACTACAACACAACCGCCGGATTTGTTGCTTTGAGGTTGACCTGCCGAAGACCCAGCAAATGAAGCGCGAACTATTGCATCAATGCGGAGTGGATGCCAGCGGGGTCAAATTCATCCCCGCGAATTTTTTGACAGACGATTGGCTGGATAATCTGGCCAGAGCCGGTTTTGATCCGCGCAAGCCCACTTTCTTTCTTTGGGAGGGCGTGACGTATTATCTGAGCCGCGAGGCGATGGAGAAAACCTTTCGTACGATTGCCACAATCGCGCCCGGCAGCGTGGTGGTGTTCGATTACGGCACCGATGCAAACATCAAAAGGTATCGTAAACCCCTCGGCCGCCTTGGCAAAGCCATCCTGAAAGCCGTTCGTGAACCCCAGACATTTTGGATTTCAAGCCAGCCGCCTGTGAAGAAAAACGTGGCCGCACTGATGGATGCTTATGGTTTCTGTTTGCGTGAGCAACTGGACTACGGCCGCGAAACGAGGCGCAGACGCTCATTTGGCGGCCTCGCTGCCGCGGTCCTTAAGTGACCTATCCAAAAAGGATGGACTTGATGGCTCAACCTTCATGGGGGTCAGAGATGACTAATATGAATTTGCGGGTAATGTTTGCAACGCGCAACAGATAAAACCAAGTGTCTGTGGCGGAAACAATTCTCCAAAAATTCCGCGGTTTTTCCCCCAGTCGGTTTTTTCCCCTCGTGGCCGGGATCAGTCCTCGGAACCGCGTATTTCCTTGCGCGCGGCATCGTTTCAACTAATAGAGGTCCCCTCCTTTACCACTTACCAATAAACCGCAAAAACAGCAAAATACAAGGACTGACCCTTCCGGCCTTCTAGGACTGACCCTTCCGGCCTTCTCGGGGCAATCCTGAAAGGATTGCAGGCATTCAGCCCTGGGTTGCGAGGAACGAGCTACCCAGGGTGCCAGAACGAAAACGCCCTCAACTCTGTAGGAGTTGAATCCAACCCCCCCCCACATTGTCCATCACGTGAAGCCAAGGACCCTTAGGAGGCGTAAATAAATTAAGGTAGCAAGATGACGCAGGGATTTTGGCGGCTGGCGAGGCGCGACGAAGGAGAATATCTCTCGTGGATCTTCGACTGAGGAGCAACGCCGCCAGCCGCCAAAAGAACCAGTCAGGTTGCTACCTTAATTTATTTACGCCTCCTTAACCCTTTCGGCCCTGCACGATGATTGGAAAAGATGGCTTCAGTCGATTTTGATGCCAAGGACAAGGACAACGACAGCACGCTCTATGTGCTCAAATCGCTCAACTAATAGAGGTCCCCTCCTTTACCACTTACCAATAAACCGCAAAAACAGCAAAATACAAGGACTGACCCTTCCGGCCTTCTCGGGCGATTGCCGGAAGTTTGAGGCCGCGCAGTCAAAGTTGAAACGCCTGTGCGTGGCGGAGGAAAATACGTGATTCCGAGGACTGACATCTGCCCTAATGGGTGACCCCTTCCACTAACGGACTCGCCCGCCTCCGCCCATAAGGCGCGCCCGCGACGCCCCAACATCGATTCCAAAAATCCGTCAAAAAAGGCTTGCGAAAACCCAGAATCGGCTCAAAATTACCAACAATAAATGCGCCTGACCCAGTTTATGAAAACGAACAGAGCCAAATTCCAGTATTATTTATTTTTCGTTCTGGCGTTGTTTACTGGCACCCATCAAATCGCTGCCCAAGTGGCGCAATTTTTCCGGATAGTCGGCCCCACAGCAACAACCATCACCGCGTTTAACCCGGATGGCACAATCGTCTGGAGCAATGGGCAGGCGGGGGGAACTTATTCGGTCGAGACCGCCTCCTCACTCCTTGGGGAAACGAATTGGGTGAACTATGTTATTTTATTTGGCCCTTTTCCGGACCCCTTACCGCCCGGTGTCCCCCTCTTCACCAACAAGATCTTTGATTTCAACCCGCCCACCGGAATGGTGTTCATTCCCGCGGGTGTGTTTACGATGGGGGACACGGTGGATGGCTATACGTTCCAGTCCGACGCCGTGCCGACGAACGTATATGTGTCGGCGTTTTACATGGACGTGAATCTGGTCAGCTACAGTCAATGGCAATCGGTCTATAATTGGGCAACGAATAATGGATATAGCTTTGACGATGCCGGAATTGTCACCGGTCCTGATCAAGCAATGTTACCAGAGGCATCGGTGAATTGGTATGATTGTGTGAAGTGGAGCAATGCCCGTTCGCAGCAAGCAGGTTTGGCACCGGTGTATTACACGGATATCAATTTGACGCAGATTTATACGAACGGAGATAACGATTACGTTTATGCGAACTGGATTGCCAATGGCTACCGATTGCCGACGGAAGCGGAGTGGGAGAAGGCGGCGAGAGGCGGCCTGATCGGGCAACGGTTTCCGTGGGGCGACACGATTAGTGAAAGCCAAGCCAATTACTACAGTGTAGGGCCATCTGTGCTAGGGTTTGATTTAAGTGACACCGGCTGTAATCCCATCTTCCAGTGCCAGTATAGTCCGGTGGGTTCATTTGCGCCGAATGGATATGGTCTTTACGACATGGCAGGGAATGCAATGGAGTGGTGTTGGGATTGGGCTGGGACGCCGTATGGTCAGCCTACGACAACAAACCCAACCGGACCGGCTTCAGGGTTTCCATTGTACGTGCGTATTGCGCGCGGCGGCAGTACTACTCGTAGCGCCCAAAACGAGCGTTGCGCCGCTCGCCAGGAGTTCGGCCCGATCAGCCCCAGCGGCTTTCGGTGTGTCGTAGCTTTTTTCTCCATAAATCCTATTTAAGGTTCACCCGCGCAGCGCTGAGTACGGGCGAGCGCGCGAAAAACAAATTCTTGTACTGCCGAGGGGTCACTCATTACAAAATTTATAATGTGACTGTTTTCAAGACTCAGGCAAGACCGCAGGAGAAGCGCGTTCAACTGCCCGTTCTTGATTGCATCGGGGCATAGTGGAGGCGATTTCCGCGCCGTTTCTTGTGTACTTGGGTCGATCACTCGTGATTTGGTGTTTCTTCTGTGGGCTTGGTTTTTCGAGATTCTGCTGGCAGCGATTGGATGCCTTTGGCCTCCAAGAGCGCCTCGGCGCGAGCTGCTCGCAGCTCAAAATCGTGGGCTTTGCTCACGGCGTTGGTGAGATCGGCTTGGACGGCCGCCAACTGCTTGGCGTGGCTTGCCTGCGCATCGGAAAGTTGCTGAATAACCCGCCTGGGTCGGAATAACCCGCTGCGGTCGGTCCTTAACCTGCTGGGGGTCGTGCTGGGGGTCGCCCATTAGGGCAGATGTCAGTCCTCGGAATCAAGTATTTCCCTCTGGCCAAGAAAACTGTTTCAACTTCGATTGCACGGCCTCAAACCGGCGGGCTGGCCCGGGCACTGGCGGCCGCCAGTCTGGCCATCGCCTCGACCGGCACGGTGACACTGGAATGCGCCTACTTTAGGATTCTGACGGTGACCCTTTACAGAACGTCGCTGCTGCCGTCATCGACTCGATGAACCACCTCGCATTCCCGCGGCTAACCCCCTCACCGTCAACAGTTTACAACCCGCGTGCTTTGCGGTCTGTGCGTTCCCTGCGGCCATTCCAAAAAACCCTTCAAAACGCCCTTTACAGTCCCATTATTATATGGGACATTGGCCGTTGTCGGTTCTTTTGTTCTTTGATATCTTGGGGAAAAATACCGCTCGCGCGGCGTCAAGGACGGTCAAGCTGCGTCCAGCTTTCCAGTCAAGCTCAGCCCGCCCTCCGTAGCTTTAGCGAAGGAGGGTTCTTTGACATCCCGGGAACGGGAACCGCTCTGGCCAATTCACTCTATCCTCAGTTATTTCAACTCTAATCCCAAAAATGCGCCAACCCATTGCCATTCAACAACACGGCGCAAATCGCAATCGCGCTCCCTCTCCCTGTTGTAACGGGTGTGTAACGGTTTGTGACGGCTGGCCGTCACACCCAACCCATTGGGCCCAAGCCACTTGCAAAAAATGTGACGGTGTGACGGCTGCGGGGAGGGGGAAGAGGACGGAATTCAACTTTAAACGCTATTTTTCCCTTCGCCGGGGGCCGGCGGCGGCGGATGCCTCCTGGCCGAAGCGCCATTTTGAAACTGACACTGGCCAACGCGGGATGTTCCTGCTTCAATCCGCCTGCATGAAAATCCTGGTCATTGGGTCGGGCGGGCGGGAACACGCGCTGGTCTGGAAACTGGCCCAGTCTCCGCGTGCGACCCAAATCTGGTGCGCGCCGGGCAACGCCGGGATCGCCGCCGAATCGCTGGCGGCCAACGACGCGCTGGCGCAGTGCGTCGATATCGCGGCGGAAAACCTGCCGGCTTTGCTGGCGTTCGCGCGCGAGCATCAGGCCGACCTCACGGTGGTGGGGCCGGACAACCCGCTGGCGCTGGGGATTGTCGATTTGTTTCAGAAAGAGGGTCGGCGCATCTGGGGGCCGAACCGGAAAGCGGCGCAGTTCGAGTCGTCCAAGGCCTTTTCCCAGCGGTTCATGGAGCGGCATGGCATTCCGACGGCGCGCGCGCAAGTTTTCAGCCAGGCCGGCGCGGCCAAAGAATTTGCGGCGGCGCTGGAGGGCCGATGCGCGGTCAAGGCGGACGGATTGGCGCTGGGAAAGGGAGTGTTGATCTGTCATTCGGTGGCGGAAGCGACGGCCGCGATTGACCAGATGCTGGTCCAGCAGGAATTTGGCGCCGCGGGACGCCAGATCGTCATCCAGGAGTTGCTGGAAGGAATGGAGATTTCGCTGCACGCCTTGTGCGGTGGACGGACGGCCCGGCTCTTTCCCACCGCGCAGGACCACAAGCGCATCGGCGAAAACGACACCGGCCCGAACACGGGCGGAATGGGGGCGTATTCACCGGCGCCGTTTCTGGACAAGGCGGCAATGGCCGGGGTCGAAAGAACGATCATTGAGCGGTGGTTGAAGGGATGCGCCGGCGAGGGCATTGATTTTCGCGGCATCCTCTATCCGGGCATTATGTTGACAAAGGAAGGGCCTAAAGTGCTGGAGTTCAACGCCCGCTTTGGCGACCCGGAAACCCAGGTCTATCTGACCCGCCTGGAGAACGATCTGCTGGATCTGCTGGAGGCCAGCGTCGATGGCGCCCTGGCCGGTGTCCAACTGCGCTGGCGACCCGAGGCCTCCGTCTGTGTGGTGATGGCGTCGGCCGGTTATCCCGGCCCCGTTGCCAAAGGGAAATTGATCGAGGGCTTGGCGGCGGCGGCGGAGTTGCCGGGGACAAAGGTCTTCCATGCCGGAACGGCCCAGGCTGGCGGGCGCGTGGTGACCAACGGGGGTCGGGTGCTGGGGGTGACGGCCTTGGGGGACAGGCTGGAGGAGGCGCGGGCACGCGCTTATTTGGCGGTGGAAAAAATTCGATTCGACGGCGCGCAATTTCGGCGCGATATTGGGGCCAAGGCTCTTGGGGGAGCCAATGACCACTGAAATGATGAAGACGCGCACTGTGATTGTTTGTGTGATGCTGGCGGCGGGGCTGGGGCGGGCCGCCTCGACCAACCCCGCCCCGAAATTCGGCGAGGTCTATCAAGTGCTCAGCACCAACCTGGAGGGGGTCAGCCCCGAGGAGTTGAACCGCGCGGCGGTGCGGGGACTGCTGGATCAACTGGGTGCGCGGGTCAGCCTGGAGCGGGGGCCGGGCGGCGGCGAAGCGGAGGCGCTGGCGGGGATTCGTGTATTTGACAACGCATTCGCTTATTTCCGCGTCACCACCGTTTCGAGCAACCTGCCGGAGGCCTTTCGGGCGGCGTATCACCACGTGAGCCAGACCAACGCGGGAAAAATCAAGGGGATTGTGCTGGACCTGCGTTTTGCCGGCGGCACGGATTACGAGGGCGCCGCCAAGATGGCCGATTGCTTTCTCAATGGCGACCGCCCGCTGCTCAACTGGCAGCAAGGGTCGGCCCGCGCCACGAAAAAGGACGACGCCATCAGTGCGCCGGTGGCCATACTGGTGAATTCGCAGACATCCGGCGCGGCGGAGGCGCTGGCGGCGGTGATGCGGGAGAGCGCCATCGGACTCATCCTGGGTGGCACGACGGCCGGGCGAGCGAGTGTTTTCAAGGAGTTCGCGTTGAGCGACGGCGAGAAATTGCGCGTGGCCGTGGCGCCGGTGAGCCTGGGGAGCGGGGCCGCGTTGACGCAAGGGGTCGTGCCGGACATTATTGTTGACACTAGCTTGGAGGATGAAAAAGTGTTCCTGCAAAACCCATACGCAAGCCCCCATCCGAGCGAGGTGGCGAAAACCGAGGCCACCAACCAAGTCATCGCGTCGCCGCGACGGTTTAACGAAGCCGAGTTGGTGCGCGAACACGCGGAGGGCGAAGACATGGAGGACATACTGGATGAGGCCGGTCCGGCAGTGGCCGAACCCGGCCCGCCGGTGGTGGCCGACCCCGTGCTGGCGCGGGCCTTGGATTTGTTAAAGGGCCTGGCGGTAGTGCAACCGACTCACCCCGGTTGACAGCCCGTTGATTTCTTCGCTTTGTTCAGCGAATAGAAACCATAGGCGTACAGGACTGCCCCGAGAGATGTCATCACGCCGCCGGTCATCAGTCAGAATTGCCTCAATTGTTTCAGCGACGTGAAATGCCGGCTGACGAAGATCTGAATTTTGGCCTTTTCACGGGCGGTGAAATTTGACCTGTCCGAGGAATCTTTGTCGGGGCCGCTGGGAGTAGTCAGGCCGACCATGAGCAGTGGCATTCCATGCACGAGAAAAAAGAGTGCAAGAGCCAGCGCCACTGTTATGCGCATCGAAGGCCGCGCGGTTTCACGTAATGTCGGCGACGATAGTTGAGTCACAGGCGTTGAACAGACGCCCGACTGACGCAATGATTCCAAGGCAGAGAGAAGCGCGTGCTCCTGGTCCGGCTTCGTCAAGACCATGGACCAGCGCCGCAGAATTGTCCCGCGTTTGCCGAGCGAATACTCCAAAGTAAGTTTGGAAAACCCGGCCGCATCGACCAGCGGCTCGATTCGCCAGGATTTTATGTTCTGCCAGGGAATCCGATTGTATTTGGCTGGACTGATGGAAACTCGTTTTGGTTCAAGTTTCAGGGTTCTTTTGGCCCTGTGCGCAGCGCGCATCGTGACCTCGATAAGGACAAGAATCCCTGCCACAGGCACTGCCGCAATGCCGAGGAGGAAATGAAGATTGGCGAGCAAACTGCGGTCGTTCAACCAGAGCCGAAAAGCGAGCATTTCCGCCATTACCAACGAGGAAAAGAGCGCGAAGGGCAAACCAAATCTAAGCGCATTCCATCTGACTGCCCAGGTGAGCGGGATGGTTGAATCAACGTATTTGTTCAGCTCAGGCGATTGTTCAAAGACTGCAGAGGTCGAATCCGAGATCATCGGATTGCCCTTTGAACGCCACATAGAAGGGGACGGGTTACGGCCGTGCCGCGTCGATCGCATTTCGGGGCAGATAGGATGCCGTCGATGGCAACGGAAAGAACGCGAGCCAGCATGAGTATGTTTTACTGCGCTTTATGCCCGGAACGCAATATGTTTACTTTTTTGGTGACAATCCTCGGCCAATTCGATAAGAACTTCTTCCAATAAACCGAAGAGCGCGACGATGAGCCGACTCGTAGTTAATCCCGGCACGCCGCAAGCTTGGGAAATCAACCTCAAGCCGGGCGCCAATTCCCTGGGCCGGAGCGACGCCAATGACTTCAAAATCAACGATCCAAGCGTGTCCAGCTCGCATTGCCAGATTCTGGTCGGCGAAAACTCGGCTCTCTTGAGGGATACCGGTTCCACCAACGGCACGTTCGTGGGCGGGTCGCAAATCCGGGAGCAAAAACTCGAGAATGGGCAGGCGATACGAGTGGGCGGCGTGGAAATGACTTATTATGCGGAC
>Ga0326727_10009099_pt1 | contig 24709 bp, 21 predicted proteins | sample MB2enrmetagenome_FD_207643 | JGI IMG/M metagenome (GOLD analysis project Ga0326727, IMG submission 207643) | Lab enriched peat soil microbial communities from McLean, Ithaca, NY, United States - MB29MY | ecosystem: Environmental > Terrestrial > Soil > Wetlands > Peat | place: USA: New York... | reverse complement strand
TAGGTAAGTTCATAGGTGTGCTGCCCGGGCGGAACAACCTCGCGGCTATTCCCCATGTATACGCGCAGGCCATTGGGAATCCTCTCCAGGTGGAAATCCTCCGGCTGGGCGTCGCGTTCCACGGAGGCGACTTCAAAGTGAATGGCGTAGGGATTGCCGAACCGGTCATCGTAGTGCGTGGGGATGTCCCGATAGATTGCATGCTTGATTTGCGCGCCCATGGCGAAAACCGTGATGGTCTCGCGCACCACAAGCGTGCCGTCAGGATTAACCGTAAGGTCGCTGTCATAGGAAAGGATTTGCTCACTCGTGGGCGCCGGGGCGGGCTCCTGGGCGCGCAAGGTTGTCGCGAAACTCCACGTCAAGATGGCGCAGAACGTAACGCTCAGAAGCGGGAGTCGTTTGAACATATGCCACACCGATGAAGCCCGAGGGTCACGCGGTTCATTTGCCGCCTTGCGAGCCCTTCGGTCGAAACATATCCCCGGCTTGTTCAGCCACCAGCCGGCGCGGGGCCAGCCGCTGCACAAAGATCATCAGCCGGTTGAGGAAGCGCGTGACGGCCAGGCTGCGGCCGCGTTCCAGGGCTCGCAAGCCAATTTCTACCACCGCTTCCGGCGATTGTAATCCGCCGGGAAATTCGACCTGGCTGAACTGGCCGGCGTCAAAGAAATTCGTCGCCGTGCCGCCCGGGCAGAGCGCCAGGACTTTCACGCCGTGTTCGCGCACTTCTTCCGCGAGAGCCATGGAAAAACTGAGGACGTAAGCCTTGGTGGCGGCATAGACGCTGAGGTAGGGGATGGGTTGAAACGCGGCCGTCGAGGAAATGTTGATGATGCCGCCGCTGCGCCGCTCCACCATGGCGGGAAGGAGCAGGTGGGTCAGTTCGGTAAGCGCCACGATGTTCAAACGCAGCATCTCCGACTGCCGGTCCAGCGTCAGCTTCCAGAACTCGCCTTGCGCTCCGAAGCCGGCATTGTTCACCAGCAGGCCGACGGTAATCCCTCGATCCTTCAGGATCGCGGCCAGGCGCTCCGCCGCTCCCCGCACACTGAGGTCCAGCTCAATGACTTCAATGCGCAGGAGGTGTTTGGTGGCAATGTCTCGCGCCAGGGCTTCCAGTTTGTCCTTTGACCGCGCCACCAGAACCAGATTCCTGCCGCGTGCCGCCAGGGCGCGCGCAAAGCAAGCGCCAATGCCGCCGGAGGCGCCGGTGATGAGGGCAAAGTTGTCATTGGCCGTCGTGGCCGTTGTGCTTTTTTCGCTCTGTGGGTCGGGCATGGTTTAGAACTCCCCGCTTTTCTGGATTTTGCTGCCTGCGAATGGGGCCCTGTATCTAAATGCCATAAATTCGGGGCTTCCCGGCATAGATTTTTGAACGACCGCTTTTTCACCTTTGCCCTTGGCCATTTGACTTTTGCCTTTTGACTTTCTCTTTGGCGCTCCGCCGCCGTCCGAACGGTTATCCCTTCGCGTATGCCACGTTCACGTGCCTCGCGCCCGTGGCCATCAGGTGCTCGGCCTCGGCCCGCGATTTGATTCCTCCTCGTGCCCCCAGCACCGTGCAGTTCAGCGCGGCCATGGCGTTCGCAAAGTCCAGGGAGCGCGCCATTTCCCAGCCCGCGAGCAAGGCATAAGCAAAAGCGCCGTGGAAGACGTCGCCCGCGCCCGTAGTGTCCACCGTCTCAACCACGAATCCCGGCGAGTAGAAGAAGTGCCCGGAGTGGTAAACCAGCGCGCCGTCGCGGCCCAGCGTCATGCCGGGCGTGCGAACCTTGTACTCCCGCGCCATGTATTCGAGCACCCGGAAGGGGTCGGCGTGGCCGGTAACGGCGGGCAAGAAATGGGTGGAGGCGATCAAGTAGTCGATGGAGGGAAAAAGCTTCTCGACTTTCTTGTACACCGTATCGAGGTCCGCCAGCACCGGGATGCGCGCGCGGCGAGCCCAACGCGCCGCCGTCACCGCGGCGTCCACATCGCAGCCATCCAGATGCAGCAGGCGCGCGGAGGTGATAGCGGCAGGCTTCAGTTCCTTGGGCAGGACCGCCAGCCGGGCGTCGCGGTCCCAGAAAATGGTGCGCTCGCCGGTGGCCTGGTCGACAATGATGTAACCATATTGAGTGGGAACGCCACGCATCACCTGAGTGTCCGACATGTCCAGACCCTCGCGGCGCAAACTGGCAAGCTGCAATCGCCCGGCGGGGTCATCGCCAACCTTTCCGATGTAACGAACCTTCAGTCCCAGACGGCGGCACGCGACCAGCGCCGTCGCCGTCTGCCCACCGGTTTGCATCGACGACGCCACCACCCGCTCCTTGCCGCCCAGCGCAGGAAACTCACGGACCGTCATCACCGTGTCCGTAGCGTTTAGTCCGAGGCCAACCACATCCACCTTAGCGCGCGCCAATCACACCTCCGGAATGCCGCAAGGCACATACTTTATCACCGTTTGGGCCATCGATTCATCGGCCATTGGGACATCGGGTCATTAAGTCATTGGAATGCATCGTGCCCAGCCTTTCATACTTTATAACTAAAAAAACAGAATTCTCGTCGAATTACCTTTATTTTCATCAACATCGTGATAAAACAAGTACAACTCATTTGTTTTCATCAACATCGTGTCAAGCCACAAAACTGACATTTTTTCTATATTTGCTTTCAACAACATCCGGTCGCAGAGCTCCGTTTTTTTACCCTTTTTTGTTTCGCGCCTCCTGCCCGAGTAGGCTGTAACTCATTTTATTTCAGATAGATGAAATTATGTGTCGTTTAGCCTACACCAAGATAACTCCTTCAGGTTCTTACACATCGTTATAAACATCTATCATGTTGTTTTTGCTAGGCTCTGGGCTTAGAATCTCCTTTTATTTCAATTAGATAGTTTCTCAGACATTTAGCCTGAATCATGATAACCCCTTTGCTTTCTGACATATCGTGATAAATCTCGGTCATTCTCGTATTTTTCGGATCGAAGCTTCCAAACCCTTTCCTTTCAAATAGATGAGTTTTTTCAAGGCCCGGCCTTACTTTTCGATAAAGCCTTTATTTCCTATTACATCGTGTCAAACTGCGGCGTTTATTTCAGGGCCGAAGATCAGTTCATCACATTCCGGTCACCCCCTTGGATCGCGACAGGCGGAGTCTTCAGAGAGCAGTGGGCAGTGCATCGTCTCGGATTTCCTGGATTCAGGGTCGAGGATTCGGCAATTGAGGATCAGCATGCAGCAATCGTCCGTCGTCCCTCGGCAATCCCCTCCCCAGGCACCCGACACCTGACCCCATCCTCACTCGGGCCACGCTCCGCCCGTTGTGACCAGTTATCCTCTCGGTATTTTGTCCTCTCGTGGTGGGAGAATCCGAGAGGCGCCACGTGCCGGCAGGATGCCAGCACTCAACCTGATAATAGCCGAATCGTAATCCGATGTCAAGAACTTTTTCGAGCCTACTGAAATAAATCGTAGCTGCCGGAGTGGACAAAAGGTCGTAGCCCATCACGTGGCATGATAAGTAGCAGGGGCAACCCAGGTGGTTGCCCCAGGGGAGGACACCACGGGCGCCCCTCTGGGGCTCCGACTTATCCGGCAAGCGGGCCGTGATATCGCCGCGCGCAGCTTGTTCTGGCTTCTAAACCTTCGTCGGCCTAAAATGCCTTGCGTGCGCCACCCGCGCTGAAAGCCGGAGAGATCAATCCAGAACTTTGAAAGGGAAAACTCAGATGACTATTGCGAAGCGCTTAATCCTATCTCTTACCGTAACGATTGCAGTTTTAGTTGGCTGTTTCGGTCTCGCTCAGGAACCGCCCAGGCAGGCGCCACCGAGGCCCACTGCGCGTCCACGAACTCCCAACGACACGCTGGTCTCGCCTGAAGTGCTGCCTGACAAGCGCGTCACATTTCGCCTATACGCTCCGGAGGCGAAGACGGTGAGGGTCAGTGGTGAATGGTTCAACACTCCCGAAGAGTCAAAGAAGGCTGGGCGCGGAGCCGATCTGCAAGCCGGAGCGGACGGTGTTTGGTCGGTCACCCTCGGGCCGCTGATGCCGGGCACATTTCGCTATCATTTCGTCGTGGATGGCGTGCAGGTGGCCGACCCGCGAAACCCCAACAGCAGCCAGAGCTTGAATCTTGTCCACAGCATGGTCTCGGTTCCCGGACTGGATTACCAGGACGTTCAGGACGTGCCGCACGGGGCGGTGGCTTCCGTCTGGTATCAATCCAAGGCTCTCGGCATCTTGCGGCGAATGCATATCTACACGCCGCCCGGCTATGAGACCGGCAAGGGAAAGTATCCGGTCTTCTATCTCCTCCACGGGTCGGGCGATTCCGACGATGTTTGGAGCACGGAGGGGCGCGCCGGCATCATCCTGGACAACCTCATCGCCGCGCAGCAGGCGAAGCCAATGATTGTGGTCATGCCCGCCGGGCATACGCCCGCGAAGGCCCCGGCCGGCGCTCCCGGCGCGATGAGAAACAGGGATTTTGAGAAGGATTTTGTGCAGGACGTCATGCCGTACGTGGAGATTCACTATCGTGTGCGGTCCGGCCGGAACAGCCGGGCCGTCGCCGGCCTGTCCATGGGCGGGATGCAGACTTTAAACATCAGCATGGCGCATCTCGACAAATTCGCTTACATCGGAGTTTTCAGTTCCGGCTGGCTTCGCCAGAGCCCGGAGGCCATCGAGACCGAATTCGCCGCGGGGCTGAATGATGTCCGCGCCAGAAAAGGGCTGCGCTTGTTCTGGTTCGCCACGGGGAAAGACGATGCGCTAATCACCAGTACCCGGACAACCGTCGAAACCTTAAAGAAGCATGGCTTCAATGTCGAATTTCAAGAGTCAACCGGCATGCACACCTGGATCAACTGGAGAGATTACCTGCACCAGTTTGCGCCCCGGCTGTTTCAATAACCGGCCCGCGCCAGGCTTGCCTGGTGTGGGAAGATCAGGAAGTACGGGTAGGGCGGGAAGTCACGGCCAGCAACGCCATCCGGCGCAAAGCGCTGCGGCTTTTATCCGGGCAGGATGAATTCAGGGATGATCCCCGTTGGTGATGGTTGCGGTCAGCGGAGGTACTCGACGCCGTAGAAGCGGCCGGAGGTGCCTTCCGCCGCCCACACGACTTTTGATTTGGTTTCCACCGGGGCCTGACCCTGCGCATACGGCAGGGTTATATAGAGCTCATCGCCGGGTGAAAAGCGCTGGGTGCTCACAAAGCAGAGACCCGCCTTGGAAACATCGCGCGTTTGGGCAATATCCACGACTCCCCAGGAACTGCGCACGCGCAGTTGCATGGTAAGCCTCAAGCGGCGCGTCCGCCTCGCCTCTTGCGCCCCCTGGGCAGATTTGTTGGATCGGACCAGAATCTCCTGGGTCACAACCTGGTCACTGGGCTTCCAACGCGTGGTTTCGTTGCAGCGGTCGCAATGGCGCGAGATGAGGCCGGTGGCCAGCAGGACTTCGTACTGGATGCTGGAAAGGGTGCTCTGCGCGGCCGTCTTGCAAGCTGCGCATTCAATCAACACCTTGGGTTGGGAGCTATCATCGTTGGGAGTAAACTCCACGCCCCAGATGCCGCTTTCGGGGTTGATGGCTTCCACGCCCCATTCGCGGCGGCTTCCAAAAACTTGTTGGAAGGCGCCCACCACGCGGAACTCTTCCTCCAGCCCCGTCTCAAGATTCTTGACCAGCACCACATCGTCGGGCAACAGGGAGTGGGTCAGGCTGATGCGCGCCCCCTGTTGATTGAAGCTGACGGTGACGCTCTCTTCCGCAAAAGAGACTCCTGACACGTCGTTGCCGATCACCTGAATCCGCACAGGCGCCAGGATGCGTTCCGTACGGCGTTTCCCCAAGTTGTCCATGAACTCACAATTTGAAAAACCCTGAAGATGCTCGTACTCCAGCCGTCAACCACGCTCCGGCAGATTTGGCGAGAGGCGCCCAGCACGTGGAGGCACTCCCTGAGCTTCCTCCCAACCAGCCGCTGCGGACCTGAAATCGAAAATAACCTAACCCCAGGGCACTGTCAATGTCTCGATGGCTTGCCAGGAGGCCAGGGAAAATCCCAAAAAAACCAACCTATAAACCGCGCTCACGCTTCCGCCGCGGAACCCGCGCGCTTCTTCCCTTTCGCTTCTTGCTTGCCGGGCTGCGAGGTTGCTCCTGCCGCCGGGGCCGGCTGGTTCAGCAAACTCAAGGCAGCGTCCTCGCTGTCGGCGATTACAAAGAACTGCGTCAGGTTCACGTCGTCCAGAATTTTGCGCACGTGGCGGTTGATGCTGGCCAGGACAATCTGCGCGTCGGCGTTCTGCACGGTCACGCGGGCTCCCGCCAGAAACCCCAGACCCGTCGAGTCGATGTAAGGCACGTCGGCGAAATCGACCATCAGCTTTTGTGTTCCAGCATCCATCAAATCCTTGACCTTCTGCCGCAGGTAGGGTCCGTCACTGCCCGCCAGGAATTTTCCGCTGAGGCTCAAAATGGCTATATCATCTTTGAAGCGCACCGCAATTCTCACAATTTCACCTCGCCGTTGCCACCCGCCGGAGTCCTCCACCTTTGCGCTGTGCGCGGAATTCGATGCACCTCGATAATGGTCGGAGATTTCTCGCCAAAACCCAATGTGGCAACCCTTTAGAATGCTACGAGAGGGGCGAAGCCCTGTCAAGGGCGACGCCGGAGGGCTGTCGCCGGAGGGTTCCAGGGCTCCGTCAAAGTCCAGCGTGCCACTTACATACACAGCTACGAATTCATCATCCGCGAATAGACCCCTCACCCACCGCCTTGCGGTTCCCCCTCTCCCCAAGGGAGAGGGCTGTGATTTTGATTTTTATCCCTCTCCAAGGGGAGAGGGAGAACCGCAAGGCGGTGGGTGAGGGGGCCCTCTCAACCGAAATCGACTCTGTTGGAACCCTGCGAAAGGGCTCCGCCTGATGTCACTTGGGGAAGAAATCCACGCCGTCCTCTCCAAACCAGGTAAACCGCGCGGTTTCTCCTCCTAATCGCCAGCGCTGGGGAGTGATGGTTTCCATCCAATCCAGCGGTTCTGCGGGGGGCTGAATCTGAGCGGCGGCGGTGAGGGCGGCCTTGAGCAAGCTCTTTTCCTCCGCCGTTACCGCCGCAGGGTCGGCGGAAATAAAGAGCACAGCGCCACTCCGCGCCACCACGTCGAGCCATTGACGCGTCATGGCGAGCGGGACGGACTTGGAAACTGGCGCGCAATCCGGATCCACCAGGAAAAAGGCCCGGTGTTGCGGCAACCGGAACCCCAGCGTATTCACTCCCATTTTGCGCGTACGATTCCAGTCGCGGCCGCTCGTATCGTCGCCCGTCCGCTGCAAATCAAATATCCCGACGCCCAGGTGGCCCACGGTGTTGCATCCGAGCAGCAGGGCATCACCCACCGCCTGGCGAAGGGCGCGATAGAATTGGAGCACAATTTCCGCCGACGTCTTGCTGCGATCCGCAAAGTGCCAACCCTCGGACGTCAACTCCTCTCCCATTCTCATGCCCCAGCGGCCCAGGATGTCCGCCGTCGAGTAATCGTGCTTCACCAGCTCATATCCCCAGCCCGTTACCCTTCGCAGGCCCTCCTGGATATAAGCCAGGGCTTCGGGCAAACTGGGATCCAAAACAAAGGGGAGATCCGGAAATGGCGGTTTTCGGTCTCCGGCAAGCTTCCATCCCTTCGCTCGTGGGTCAACGGTGAGGAGTGGCCGCACCCAAATTCCCGGTCGCACACCACGCTTCTTCATTTGCGCCGGCAGGCTGGGGACTTCCGGAAATCGCAGATCGTCTTCGGTCCAGGGACCCGCCCCACCCCGCGCCTTCCCCCATCCTTCATCCATCACCATGTACGGCGGATTGACGGCGAGCGGGGACAACTCGGCCAACTGCTCCACGTCGCGCAGGACATTCTCCGCCGACATGTTTTCACCATAAAGGTAATACCAATTGTTTGATCCATAAACCGGCTTTTCCGGCAAACGCGCATGCTCGGCAAGCGCCCCGCAGAGCGTGCAGGCAGCCTGATAAGGGGAAGCGTCCGGATGCCCCCGCAGGGCCACCACCTCCGCCGCCGCCAGGCGCCGCTCACCCAACTGCACGCCGCTGCCGCCGTTGCGAACATCGAGCCAAAGGGAAATACCTTCCGCATCCGCCTGCCAAAAGCAGAAAGCGCTGGCCCCTGTCTTAACACCGTAGCCGTGGGTTCCCTGCCCCGTCGCCACCAGGAAATACCAGGGCATGACGCGGTCCGCGGCAAAACCGCGCCATTCCAGGTCGCCATAGGAGCGCTCCCAATGGTCGCCGAGAAAGCGCGAACCCTCCGGCAGGCGGCCCCCCCAGCGCAGGTGCAAGCGCTCGAGCGGGCTGCGCGGCGATGCCACCGAAACCGCCAGGTTTTTTCCCTGCCTAACCTCCGTGGTGACTTCCACATCAGCCGCCTGCCAGCGGCCAGCGGATTTCGATAAAGTGATGCCGCCGGCCCCCTCCACGTAGGCCGCTACAAAATCGGGCGGGCGGATGATGTCCAAGAAGGTATCCCTCGCCTCCGCCGCGGAACCCTGGGGCGCGTGGGCCGCCGCCACCGCCGCCACGCCGGTTCCAAGAAACGCTCTGCGCGATTTGTTCATGATGCTGGGATCCCTCCCCCCCGGCGACTCACCCGCCCGCCTCTGCCGCACATTCACCCGCATCAAACGCGCGCTTCAATGCGATTGACCACCGTCTTCAGGGCTTTGATGCGCGCCCACCATTTCCAGTTTCCCTCGATGATGGTCCAGGGAGCGTAATCCGTGTCCGTCTTCTCGAACATCTCTTCCAGGGCTTCGATGTAGGCGTCCCACTTTTCGCGGTTACGCCAATCTTCGTCCGTCAGCTTCCAGTTCTTCCAGGGATCTTTTTCCCGTTTCTTGAAGCGGTCGAGCTGTTCTTTCTTGGAAATGTGAATCCAGAACTTGACCAAGATCAACCCGTCGTCGGTCAGCGTTTTCTCAAATTCGTTGATCTCGTGGTAGGCGCGCTGCCATTCTTCCTTCTTGGCGAATTTCTCCACCCGCTCTACCAGCACACGTCCGTACCAGGTGCGGTCAAATATGCCGATGCGGCCGCGCGGCGGCAACCGCAGCCAGAAACGCCGCAGCCAATGCAGGGATTTCTCCCCCGGGCTGGGCGCGCCGATCGGATGCACCTCATATCCGCGGGGGTCGAGGGATTCCGTGATGCGCTTGATATTTCCCCCCTTGCCCGCCGCGTCGCATCCTTCATAAGCCACGGCGACGGCAATTCCCTTTTCGATAATCTTGCGCTGCAGCTTCAACAGCTTGAATTGATATTCCTCCAACAGCTCTTCATATTCGTCTTTTGATTCCAGTTTCTTGTCGAGATCAAGTTTATCGAGGTACCCCATGGATTTACCTCCTCAAAGTTATGACAAATTCTGCGGCAAACGTGAAGGAGCACGCCCCAATTGGGCAAACCGGCGATTGCGTGCATGAGCTGACTTTCGATGCGAATTCAGTCCGCCATCTGGGCGCGGATTCTACCAGAATGCCCCGCTGGGCTGCAAAGGGTTTTCCTTCTGAGTATTACCGCTGAGAATTCTTAAGCCGGGCGGGGGGATAAGGCCAAAGGGGTTCGCTGTGAGGGTACCGCCCATAAAAAAAGCGCCGGTCCCGCATCGCGAAACCGGCGCCGATCGAAAACGACTCTGGATGTTCTTAACCGACCTCCCTTAGTGCTTTCCGTGGGGAGGATGATGGTCAGAATGTTCCCCGTGCTCCCCTGGCTCGGCTTGCTCCGGCTTGCCGCCGGTTTTGGCGCGCTGGTCGCGCAAAACGGCTTTACGGCTCAAGCGCACCTTGTTGCCTTCCACGGAAATGACCTTCACCAGGAGCTGGTCGCCCATCTTCAGCTCGTCACGGATATCTTTGATTCGATGCTCCGCCACTTCGCTGATGTGAAGCAAACCGTCCGTGCCGGGGAAAATCTCCACAAACGCCCCGAAATCCGCCAGCCGCACCACTTTGCCGAGGTAGGTCTTCCCAATCTCGGCTTCCGCCAGCAGGTCGCGGATCATCTTCAACGCCTTGGAGGCCGACGGCTCGTCGGTGGCGGCCACGTTCACACTGCCGTCATCTTCCACATCAATCTTCACCCCGGTCTGCTCGATGATCCCACGAATGACCTTGCCGCCCGGTCCGATGAGTTCACCAATCCGGGAGGGATTGATTTTCATCGCGTAGATGTGCGGCGCATAGACAGAAATGTCGGTACGCGGCGTGGGCAGTGTCTCCAGCATTTTGCCGAGCACGTGCAAGCGCGCCGCCTGGGCCTGGGTCAAGGCCTCGGCCATAATCGCGGGAGTAATGCCCGTGATCTTGATATCCATCTGGAGGGCGGTGATTCCGTCTTTGGTTCCGGCAACCTTAAAATCCATGTCGCCGTAGTGGTCCTCGGGACCCGCGATGTCGGTTAGGATGGCGTACTTCTCACCTTCCTTCACCAAGCCCATGGCGATTCCCGCCACTGGCGACTTCACCGGAACCCCGGCATCCATCAAGGCCAGCGTTCCGCCGCATACCGTGGCCATGGATGATGAACCATTCGATTCCAGGATGTCGGACACCACGCGTACCGTGTAGGGGAAGTCTTTCTCTTCCGGAAGCATACTGATTAGCGCGCGCTCGGCCAAAGCTCCGTGGCCGATCTCGCGCCGGCCGGGACCCCGCAGGAACCCAACCTCACCCACGCTGAAGGGGGGAAAGTTGTAATGGAGCATGAAGCGTTTGAAAGCTTCACCCTCCAGGACATCGAGGCGCTGCTGATCTTCGCCGGTCCCCAGCGTAGCGGTAACCAACGCCTGCGTTTCACCGCGCGTAAACAATGCTGAGCCGTGCGTGCGGGGCAGCATCCCTACTTCGCAATTGATGGCACGCACCTGGTCGAAGGCGCGCTTGTCAGGCCGCTGCCGCTTTTGCAGCACGTCGTCGCGGAATAATCGCTCTTCCACGTCGTCAACAAAGTGGGCCACCAGCTTGCGCTTGGCCGCGTCGTCCTCGGGATAGCTTTCCACCAGCGCTTTCCGCAGTTCAGAAATCTTCCGATGGCTTTCCAGCTTGATGTACTTGGAAGTATCCATGGCCTCATGGAGAGCTTCCTCGATTTTGCCGCGGACTTCCTCATACAGCGCTTCATCGCGCACCGGAGCCGTAAATGCACGCTTCTTCAAGCCCAGCTTTTCAAAGAGTTCCTTCTGCGCGGCCGTAATCTTGCGGATTTCGCCGTGCGCATACTGAATCGCCTCAATGATGGACGCCTCGGAAACTTCCTTGGCTCCCGCCTCCACCATCACGATGGCGTCTTCGGTGCCCGCCACCACCAGGTTCAGCGCACTGTTCTTGATCTCGCTGTAGGTGGGGTTGGTGGTCAAGCGCCCATCCACAAGACCCACGCGCACGGCGCCCACGGGGGCAAGAAATGGGATGTCAGAAAGGTAGAGCGCCGCCGTGCCGGCCACCAATCCGATAACATCGGGGTTGTTTTCCGTATCGGCGGAAAGCACCATGGCGATAACCTGCGTCTCATCCCGGAAGCCGTCGGCGAACAGGGGCCGGATGGGCCGGTCGATCAGGCGGCTGGTGAGAATTTCTTTCTCCGTTGGCCGCCCTTCCCGCTTGAAAAAGCCGCCGGGAATTCTTCCCGCGGCGTAGGTATACTCGCGATAATCCACGGTGAGGGGAAAGAAATCGATCCCTTCACGCGGGTTGGTTGAACACGCCGTCGCCAGGACCACCGTGTCACCATAGCGCACGTAAGCGGAGCCATTGGCTTGCTTCGCCACTCGGCCACATTCAATTGAAAGGGTATTTGAACCCAGGGTAATACTAACTTGTTCCATTTTAATCCTCCAACTATCCACGCCGGGCACCCCTCAGGGGCCACATAGCGGGTCAAGGCATGCTCGTTGACCGGCCGGGGTGGTCGATCCCACCCCGCCGTCAGGCATGCAGGTTATTCAGGGAGCTGCGAGCCGAGGTGGATGTTGAACGGATGGGAGCCTCCCGCCCGGTGTGAAGGCGCCCCAAATGCAAAAGCGATCCACGCCGGAAAACCGGGGGATCGCTTGGACAATACATCGTGTCGAATCAGAAATCTTGAAACTCTATGCACCGGGCTACTTGCGGATGCCCAACTTTTCGATGACCTGCTTGTACGCCTCAGGGTCACGCCGTTTTAAGTACTCTAAATGCCTCTTGCGCCTGCCCACCATGTTCAGCAACCCACGCCGCGAAGCATGGTCCTTACGATGGGCACGGAAATGCTCGGTCAAGTAGTTGATCCGCTCGCTGAGCAACGCAATCTGAACTTCGGATGAGCCCGTATCCTTGGGATGGACTCGAAATCGTTCTATCGTGCTGACTTTGGGCTCACGGGCCGACGGCATCCGCCTCTCTCCTCGCTTCTCATATCTTCTTATGTACACAGGAAGGTTAGCATGAACCCTCCGTTTTGGCAAAGAAAAACCACAGGGGAGAGCGCGAATTGCCGGGAACGGCCTGCCTCCACTCCCACCATCCCTTGGCCTCTGCGCCGCGCACCCTTGACGAACCAACAGAAAAGTTGAGCGAAATCGCGGCGCGTGCTAAATTGATATTCCCGATGGCGCTGGAGTGGCGGAATTGGCAGACGCAGCAGACTCAAAATCTGCCGCCGGTCACCCGGCATGGGGGTTCAACTCCCCCCTCCAGCACCAGGTCTCTCCTTTGTAACAGCAGCCTGTCACAGCTTGCCAAATTACAGACCTGAGGTATTTGGTTTCTGCCTACTGCCTTCTGCCTACTGCCTACTGTTCTTTCAGGGCCGCAACCCTGAAAATCCCGCGCTCGCAGCTTGTAACGTTGCCGTCACGTCGCCTTCGCTGTGGGAGGTGGAAACGAATGCCGCTTCAAATTGCGAGGGAGGAAAGTAGACGCCCAAGTCCAGAAGCGTGCGGAAAAAGAGTCCATAGGCAGTCGTGTCCGAGTTCTTCGCGCTGGGGTAGTCGCTTACGGGGTCAGGGGTAAAGAAGGCTGTAAACATCGAGCCGACGCGGTTTACCGTCAAAGCCACGCCTTGGCGCGCGGCTTCGGCCACCAGCCCAGTGGTTAATTTGCTCGTCAGTGAATCCAGCCGCTCATAGATCCCGGGGCGCCGCAGGATTTCGAGCGTCTTGAGGCCAGCCGCCACGGCCAGGGGGTTTCCCGAAAGCGTACCGGCTTGATAAACCGGTCCCACCGGGGCCACCAGATCCATCAAACGCGCTTTGCCGCCGTATGCTCCCACGGGCAATCCGCCCCCAATGATTTTGCCCAGTGTGGTCATATCCGGATCAATTTTGTAAAGTTGCTGCGCGCCACCATAGGCAACGCGAAAGCCCGTCATCACCTCATCGAAAATCAAAACAGTTCCCTGCTCGTGCGTCAGGGCCCGCAGCTTTTCGAGGAAACCTTGCCGAGGCGGCACGCACCCCATGTTGCCAACCACCGGTTCCACGATGACGGCCGCCAGGGCATGGCGATGGAGGCGGAAGGCTTCTTCGAGCGCCGCCGAATCGTTGAAAGGCACCGTGACGGTAAGTTCGGCGAGCGCGCGCGGCACGCCGGGACTATCGGGTAAGCCCAGGGTGGCAACTCCCGAGCCTGCCTTCACCAGCAGACTGTCGCCATGCCCGTGATAGCACCCTTCGAATTTCAAAATCTTGTCGCGCCCGGTTGCCGCCCGCGCCACCCGGAGCGCCGACAGCGTCGCCTCCGTGCCGGAATTCACCAGCCGGACGCGTTCGATGGAGGGATAAGCCTCCACAATGCACTCCGCCATCTCCACTTCCCGGGGTGTGCAGGCGCCGAAGCTGGTGCCCGTTTCCACCACACGCGCCAGTGCTTCCACCACCTCCGGGTGCGCATGGCCGAGAATGAGGGGCCCCCAGGAAAGCACATAGTCGATATAGCTCTTGCCCTCGACGTCCGTCATCATGGCGCCTTTGCCGCTGGCCATGAAAATCGGCTCCCCGCCCACGGCACGGAAAGCGCGCACCGGCGAATTCACTCCTCCCGGCATCAGCCGCCGGGCCTTGGCGAAAAGCACCTGAGATTTGGTTGGCATGAATTATGTTCCTGGTTTGATCGGCTGTGGCATCTCGAAGACCTCGCGCAGCCGGCCTGCGCCCATCTCCAGAAGCGTGCGGGCCAAGCCCACGTGGAGCCGCGCAATGAGCCCCACGTAAGACTGTGAGCCCTCCACAAGATCCTGAATGACCTCAAGAAACTTTCGACTATGCGTCCCGAACTCTATCATGCGCGTGGTAACGCCGCCACCCAGAAACTCACCGCGATAGAACATCGGCGCCAGGCGCGCCCCCAGCGCCAAGGCTCTGCCGAATTCGTTCCTCACCCGCTCCGGATAAAGTTCGGGGAGACCCTCCAGCAAAGCCCCGGCCACGAGGTCGCCGGAACGCATGGCGTAATAAATCCCTTCGCCGGTGATGGGGTCCACCAGGCCCGCGGCATCTCCCACCAAAGCCCACCCCGGCCCCGTCAATCGCAGGCTTCCCCAGCTTTCCACGGAGAGCGACGGCAACAAGTGGCTGAAGATTCGCTGCGGGTCCGGAGCATAGCCAAACTCCTTCATGAAGGCATTCAACCGCTCGCGCAGCGCGGCCATGGATTCCTCGCCGGCCTTTCCACAAATGCCCACGGAGACGTGGTCGGGCCGGGGAAAGGCCCAGGCATAGCCTTCAAATTTCTCGTAGAACTGCACGCGTAGCGCGTCGCACGCGGCGGGCAGGTAATAGCCGAAGGTCAGCATGAAATCGCGCGGAAGAAGATCCTCGGTCAACGTCTGCCGCAACCGGGTACGCGCGCCCGCCGCCAACACCACAAAATCCGCGCGATAGGTTTTCTGCCGTCCCTCGATTTCCCATCCGGTGTCCCTGTGTCGGAGCCGCACAATCCGGTCGGCCACAATTTCCGCGCCCGCATCCTCCGCGCGCTGGAGGAGCAAGTGATTCAGCGTGGCGCGCGCATAAACCGCCAGGGGCGCGCGCAAGTGAAAGCGCATCGCGGCGCCCGTGGGAGCCAGGAATTCCGCGTCGTGCAGCAGATTCCCTCCACCCGTCGCCTGCGCCAGGAAGGGATAACGCCGCAAGGCCTTGTGGCTGAGCCCACCCCCACAGGGCTTCTCCCAGCCGATTTTTTCTTCGAAGACGAGCACGCGATGCCCGCCGCCCGCGGTGCGCAGTCCCCAGCCTTCGGCCAACTTCTCCGCGGCTGTAGCCCCCGCCGGCCCGCCTCCGATGATCGCGATGGTGTGCGCGTTCACTTCGACAATTCTAACCTGAATTCCAGTCCTTGCGCGCCGCGACGCCTCAGGGCAAAATGGGGAACACCTCGGAAGGGACGCGGGGCCAAATGAAGCGACATGCGATCAAGTTATTGCTGGCAGCCGCCGTGCTGGGTTTGGCGGCGATCATCGGTTCCGGCGTGTTGATCAACCGCGCGGCGCGCAGCCGAACCTATTCCGACGTGCAATCGATTCCACACCGCTCCGTGGGACTCATCCTGGGGTGCGCGAAGATCCTGCCGAATGGCGATGGCAATGTTTTCTTTCAATACCGCATGGCGGCCGCCGCCCAACTGTACCATGCAGGGAAGGTGGACTACCTGCTGGTGAGCGGGGACAATCACATCCACTCCTACGACGAGGCCAAAGACATGAAAAACAGCCTCGTGGATCTGGGAGTGCCGCGCGCGAAAATCTACTGTGATTATGCCGGCTTCCGGACGCTGGACTCCGTGGTGCGCGCCCGGGATGTATTCGGGCAAACGCAAATCACCGTTATTTCGCAGGAGTTTCACAATCGCCGCGCCATTTTCATTGCGCGCCATCGCGGCGTGGATGCCATCGGCTTCAACGCCCCCGAGGTGGACGCCTACAACAGCTTCAAAACGCGTTGCCGGGAACAGTTGGCCCGTGTGGCCACGGTTCTGGACATCTTCGTGTTGCGGCGGCAACCGAAATTCCTCGGGCCAAAAGTGCCGATCGGGCGCAAGCCTCAAGCGGAGCCGACCTAAGAACATCATGCTTATTCGCCCACGCCCACCCTTCAACTTTGCTCAAACGCTGCGGTTCATCCTGAGCCCGCCCGCCTTGCTCAACGGGCGGCAATTCGCCCCCCTGCTCGATTACTTTGTGGAGGGCGAATACCGCCGCGTGCTGGAACTGGGCGAGGAACTGATCCTCTATGGCGTGCGTGACGAGGGGGCGCCAGACAAGCCCGCACTGCGGGTGCAGATTTTGGCGGGGCCGAACCATGATCGCGCGCAGCGGGCGGTCGCGGCCGAGGTCGCACGCCAATTCTCCACGGACCTTGACCTTCACCCCTTTTACGTGCGGGCGGACGCGGACCCGGTGCTTCGCCAACTCATCGGGCGCTTTCGCGGCATGAGGGTTCCGCAAGCACCCCGGGTTTTTGAGATTCTCATCTCCGCCATCATCGAGCAGCAGGTGAACCTGTCGTTTGCGCACAAAGTGAAGAAGTGGCTGATTGACACTTATGGGCGCGGGGTGGATTTCGAAGGCCGCCGATACAGCGCATTTCCAGAGCCCGCCGCCCTGGCCATCACCACCCCGAGCGAATTGCTGCGCCTGCAGGTTTCCGGCCCCAAAGCGCGCTACATCATCACCATTTCACGCCTCGCCCTCGACGGCACGCTCGACCTGGAAAACCTGCGGCAGATTGAGCCGGCGTTGGCCCACGAAAAACTCCTCGCGCTGAAAGGCGTGGGGCACTGGACAGCGCAGTACGTGGGGCTGCGCGCGCTGGGGCATTTGGACTGCCTGCCCGCCGCGGACGTGGGTTTGCAGAAGGTCATTCAATACTTCTACGGACTGCGCAAGCGGCCATCTCCCGAACGCGTGCAAAGAATGGGTCGGGCGTGGCAGGGCTGGCGAAGCTACGCCACCTTTTACCTCTGGCTCACCTACTGGGAAAATGCCGAATGGAAAAATCAGGTCCGGGAGGAAATCCGAGCCCAGCGGCGCACCGGAAGCGCCAAGGCTGAGCTGTGAAAGATTGAACCGCGGGGCCAATCCGCGGCTCGAACTCTACCGTTCCCCTGACGAGTTTCGAAATTCTTTGGGAATCATAGGAGATGGAAATGAAACGAGTATTTTGCTGGGCAGCAATGATGACGACCTTGGTGGTGGCTTTTGGGGCTGTAACAAGTCAGCACGGGCTGGTTCATGGGCTGCTTGTGAAGAATGCCCACACGGTATTTCCTATTGGGATTTATGAGATGCCCAAGACCGACGCCGAGCTTCAAACCATGGCCAAGGCAGGCATCAACCTTGTGCGGTGCAGTAACAAAGGCGATTTGGACCGGGCGAAGGGGGCCGGGATGATGGGATGGGTCCCTGTGCCGATGCAGTCGGAGGACCCGGGAAAAGTCCGGGAGCTCGTCGAGTCCGTGAAGGATCATCCGGCGCTGGCTGTGTGGGAGGGGCCGGATGAATTGGTTTGGAATTTCACCGCCGGCAGCAACCTGTATCGGGAAGGGATCCACAAGGTCCATGGTGAATGGTGGCTGCAAACTCCCGAGGCGGTGGAGTACTCCGAGGCGCAGGCGCGAAAAATCATCCCCCGATTAATTGAGAACATCCGCTTGGTGCGAAGCCTGGATGGCGGCCGGCATCCGATTTGGATCAATGAAGCGGGTGGCAGCGACATGAAATTCATCCGGCAATATGTCGAACATATTGATATCACCGGATGTGATGTGTATCCCATTCACAACGGCAAACGGCGTCCGAGCATTCTCGACTACTATACGGAGCGTTTTCTGAGCATCGGGGAAGACCGGCCGGTGTGGATGGTGCTGCAAGGATTCGCGTGGGGTGATTTGCAAAGGCCCGGCAGCACGGAAAAACCCGCGTTCCCTTCCTTTGCGGAAACGCGATTGAGCGCCTACACAGCGCTGGCTCACCGCGCCGGGGGGATTTTGTATTGGGGAAGCTTCTTTATCCCCGCGGACAGGGGCGCCGACTTCCGCGATTCGATTTATGCCATGACCAGCGAGTTGGCAAAACTTCAACCTTTCCTCACCGTCCCGGAGCAGAAGAGTGTGCACATCTTGCTGACCGAATCCGAAGAGGTCCCGCCGGTGGGTGACAAAGGAGTGCGATGGATGGCACGAGCCGCCAGCTCCGATTGGCTCCTCGTCCTGGTGAATGAGGACGACCACCCGCACATGGGCGTGGAGGTGAAGGGTCTGGAGGCGCTCAACGGCCGGCAATTGCAACTCCTTTATGGCACTGAGAACGCCACCATTCAAGAAGGCGAATTCATCACCCGAATGATGCCTCGGGAAGTGAAGGTGTTTGCCACCAGCCGGAAGTGGGAGAGCACATGGCCGACCGGAAGGGAATATCCCGGCACGTAAGTATCCCCCAGCAAGGAGGAAGTAATGCAGACTTATGATCGGCGAGGATTTCTCCAATTCTCGGCAGGGGCAGCGACGGCGGCAATCAGCGGGAAGCTTTTCGCCGGCGTGCCTGCCGATACGCCGAAGAAGCCCTTCCGCCTGGGCCTGCTGGTGAGCGTTGCGGACGACCCGGAAAGTGTGATGGCGCATGTCCAAAGCCTCGGCTTGCCCACCGCCCACGTGATGATGCGGGATTTCACCGATGCCATGGCCCCTCGCCTGCGAAGCGCCCTCGACCGTTATCAGGTTGAGGCCACGGTTTTCATCTCGGGGGGGCCGGGGGAAACCAAGGGCGGCTTGGTGGAAGGCCCACTCACCAATGGATTGGTCCCTTCCCGGTACCGGCGGGAAAGGACTGACCATCTGAAAAGGGCTTCTGATTTCGCAAAGCTTGTGGGCATCCCGGCGGTGTTTAACCAGTGGGGTTATATTCCGGAGGTTCCGAGTGACCCGTGGTACGAACCGACGGTGGAGGCCGTGCGCGAGATTGCCAGCCATTGCCGGGGAAACGGCCAGATGTTTTTTAACGAGACCGGACAGGAGACGCCTACAACCCTGCTAAGAACCATTCAAGATGCCGGCGTGGACAACCTGGCGATATGTTTGGATGCGGCCAACCTGGTGGTTTACGGCAAGGGTAATCCGGTGGACGCGCTAGACGTTCTGGGTAAGTACGTGCACGCGGTCCATGCCAAGGGAGGTTTTTATCCCACCGACCCCCGGTATCTGGGCAAACAGGTTCCCGCTTCCGAGCCCAACAAGGTGGACTGGCCGCTGCTCATCCAGCGCCTGAAAGAACTCGGATATGACGGCACGGTGACCATTGAGCCCGTAACCCAAGCGCCCGAACGCGACCACAATATCCAAAGTGATAAAGTTTACCTCGAAAGGCTGATTGGTTAAGTGCAGTGACGAGTGGTGAGTGACGAGGGAAGAGCAAGCGGTCGTAGTGCAGCGGCGGTGGCGCCTGGTACCGCCCTGGCTACCCGATGGCACGCCTGAGCCAGCCTGTGGCGTTGGCCCTTCGCTTCCGGAACGGGGTCCCCGAATTCTCGCGCGGTGTCGATCCACACGCACAACGGAACAGCCCCGAACAACCGGTTTTACGTTGCTCGGGGCTGTGGTGTTGACGCTGGGTTCCTGATGGCAATAGCTTGTGGCTGTTATTTGGATTCCGCACCGTAGTGGAAGTGGGCGCGGCGGTTCTTCTGCCAACACTCTTCCGTTTGATCGGTGCAGACCGGTTGGCTCTTGCCGTAGGAGATGGTGTAAATCCGGTCGGACGACACACCGGCATTCACCAGGAAGTTTTTGGCGGCGGTGGCACGGCGATCGCCGAGACCGAGGTTGTACTCTTCGCTTCCGCGCTCGTCGCATTGGCCTGCGATGGTGAATTTGATGCTGGGGTGCTCTTGCAGAAAACTCGCGTCGCTGGTTAGCGGTTGTTCCGCGTCGGCCCGGATGTCCGCTTTGTCAAAATCGAAGTACGCATCTTTGATGTAGAGATCGACCGGGGACTCTTCAGGAGTCACCGGCGCCGGCGGTGGGGTTGGTGGGTACACTGAGACACGGGCGGTAGCCGTCTCGGAGCCTCCGGGCCCGGTGGCGGTGAGCGTAAAGGTGGTCGAATCCCGTGGCGTGACGGACGTAGAACCCATGGCCTGGACCTTGCCGACTCCCGGTTGCAGGTCCAAATCCGTGGCATTCTGAGAGGTCCAGCTCAAAGTGGCCGAATTGCCGGACGGAATGCTGCTGGGTTCTGCGGTCAAGGTCACCGTGGGAGCCGGCGACGGTTGCGGCGCCACCGCTTTATCTGTGGGCAGCGGCGCGGGAGGCCTCCCGTGGCGGCAAGCGCCCGCCCATACAAGCAATCCGAGAATTGCGACGATATTCGCAACAGTGTGTTTCTTCGTTGGCATGATCAGATCCTCCCTGAGTGTGTTGTGCGCTTTCCCAACCGTTCAATACCATTCGCCGTGGAAGCTGCGCGAAGCGCTTTGGAGTGCGGTAGCAGCAGCTACCGCCTTTCGAGCGTTTCTGCCATTGCCGCCTGAACTCACGGCGGAAGGCGGTAGCTGCTGCTACCGCACTCCAAAATGAGCGTGACACGTATCACGAGCACACTTCAGCCTGAAGCGCCGGGCGCACAACCCCGCGCTTGCTGCCGTCCCTCTACTTTTTGAGCTGGTCCAATACCTGCGCGACGTCGGGAGCCGAGCCCACGAAGGGGTTTCCCGGATTCCACTTGAGTCCGGATTGTGAGGGCTCGTAGTTCTTCGCGAGGTAGACCCAGATGGTATTGGGCCGGTCGCCACCCGCAATGGGCGTGTGGGCAAAAAGGTAATACCACTCGTGGTCAAGTTCAAACATCGCGTCGCTGCGGTCCACCGCCGCCTCATGCGCTCCCGAAAACGCATGTAAAGCCAGAACCAATAATCCCTTTCCCGGAATGTACATGTAGGCGCAGGCCTTGGGGCCGGAAACCTTGACCGCGCCGCCCGGACGCAAGATGAGCGACTTCTCCACGACCAGCGCCGGCTGGTCGAGAACGATTTCGTCCGACGCCGGTTCCAAGGGAAAGTCCTGCCGCGAGAATGCGGAGAGTTTATCCCCGACTTCGCCGTGAAAGAGCAGGGTGCCGCCGCCCTCGATGGGGACCCGCAGCATCGTGCCCGGCTCGTAGCGATAATGGCGCAGGGGAGCGCCCGAGAGAATGTCCCGCAGATCATCGACTCGGAAGGGCCCGTCAGGCCGTTGCTTTTCCATCAAGGCCTTCAGGCTCTCGCCACCGGTGTCGATATGCTTTGTCTGAATGGCAAAGTCCACGCCGTCACTGCGGACTTGCTGGATGTCGATGATTCCCGCCACCGCACCCAGTTGGGTTTCCGGTCCCACCAGGAAAAAGGGTCTGGGACCCAGCAGCCTCGCCGGGGGGCGGAAGCCCCATCCCAATTCCGGCATGTTGGCCGGATGAATGGGCCCCGTGTACTGCGACTGCGGCAAACGGAAGTCGCATTCGAACCAAAGGTCCTGACTCCTTCGCTGCTTCTCGACATACCCCACCGCCACGGAGAGGCCGGCAATGATGGCGATTCCCATTACCAGGGCAAAGCGGGGCACCCGCACCGGACTGCCGAGCGTGAACCGCCAGCGCCGCCGGGAGGGCAGGGCTGCAGGTGACGTGAGGGGACGGAGGTCTTGGGCTTCCGCCGCCGCCAGAATGCGGATTTCACTGGCGATGGCGGCATACTCGCGCAGGCGGGACCGGCAGGCAGGACAACCCGTGATATGCTGCACGGCTTCTTCCGGCACCTCCTCACCGTCATACAGCATGCCAACGAAAGGTTCCGCAGCAATACAGTCCATGTGTTGCCCCTACTCCTTCCGCCCGTTGCACCAGACACGGCGCAACGCGGCGCGCGCGGAAAACAGCTTGGATTTCACCGTGCCCAGCGGCACACCCAGGATTTCAGACATCTCCGCGTAGCTATACCCTTCCACTTCCCGCAGCCAGAGCAATGCGCGCTCCTCGGGTTCCAGCCGCACCAGCGCCTCGTTCAAATCCGCCGTTCGCTCCTCGGCCGCTACCGCCACGGTGGCCAACGGTGCCTCCGGTTCGGCGGCCAACTCCGCCTCCGGTGGCGGCCACTCCTTGCGGCGATGCGCGGCCTGCTTTCGCGCGATGCCGAAAAGGTATTGCTTCAACGTCCCGCGCGCCGGGTCAAATCCATTGTGGCGCTTCCACAACTGCAGGAAGGTCTCCTGCGCCACGTCGTCCGCGGCGTCGGGGCAGCTGGTGTAGCGCCTCAGGAAGAGGCGCAGCGGCGCGCTGTACAATCGAAAAAGCGTGTCGAACGCAGCGCGCTCGCCATTCACGATTCCCTGCCACAGCGTCTGGTCATTCGCCATTCGCGCACTCTATTCTGTTATTGTCTGAAATGGGCGAAAAAGTTCGCGGGTTGGACCCGGTTTTTGATCGCCGGCGCAATGCCGCGAGAGGACCATCGCGCCCAGATACATGGGATGCCGGAACAGTTGTTTTGCATATCTTTGCATGACGGCCTCACGGGGCACGGCCCTGCGCATTCACGCAGGAATATACGCCCGGAAAGGAAGGCAATCAATGGGCAGGGTAAAGGGGTGCGCAAGATAAAAATTGAATGCCGATTACGAGCAGACAAATGCAGAGCAGGGCTGCGGCTCCGCCGGCTTGCGGCCTGGGTCGGCGCATGAGAAGATTTGAACCGATGAAGCCCATCTTAATCCTGACCACCATGTTGCTGGCGATGCTCCATGGTGCGGCAGCCGCGCCCCCCGCCGACCCGGAGCGTTTCCACATTTTTCTGCTGATGGGGCAGTCAAACATGTCCGGCTTTGCCCAGCTGGAACCCGGTGATGAACAACCCGTAGCCGGTGTTTATTACCTGCCGACCAAGTCCACCCACGGCCTTGCCTGGCAGCCTGCCGCCCACCCGCTCCACAATCGTTTGCCCTCTGACCGCTTCGGCCTCGGCCTGCCGTTTGCCATCGAATATCAAAAACATCACCCGGGAGTCCAAGTGGGGTTAATTCCGCTGGCGTGGGGCGGGGCGCCCATCGACATGTTGAACAAAGGAACTTCGGTTTACGCCGACGCCCTGCGGAAGGCTTCCTTTGCCCGGAAACAAGGCGTGCTCAAGGGCGTGCTGTGGCACCAGGGTGAATCCGACACCACCGCTCCGGCACTGGCCAATGCCTATGCCGCCAAACTTGACGCTTTGGTAACCGATTTACGCCGCGATCTTGAGGCGCCCGATCTGCCCTTTATCGTCGGCAACCTCGCGGAGTTCTATGGCACCTCGCCTGAACATAATGCCCCCGACCGCATTGCTCGCATCAACCAGGTCCGCGCCGCCCTGCGCGGATTGCCCCAACGTCAAGCCCACACGGCATTCGTTGAAACCACCGGGCTGAATTCCGCCGATTCGCACTTTGTCCATTTTGACAGGGCCTCCTACATCGAGTTGGGCCGGCGTTACGCGATGGCGTTGCAATCATTGGAACCGTCATCGTCTCGAGGTTTCTGAAGGCATTAGTTGTAAATTCGAAGACTGACGCCCGTCCGTTCAACAGGGGTTGTGGCAGGCGGTGAGCGGCAGGCGCCTTTCGGCCGACTCCGAGGGCGCCCAGAACGGCAACGCCATCTGGGGATGCCGCGCCGCGGCAGGCATTTCCCCGCGATTGCCATCCAACCCGTAGCGCGCCCGCAAATCCGCCAGCAAGCGCGTTATTTTCTAACGATGCTGGGAAAAAGGTTCGGGGGACACATGGGGACTCTAAAACGGTTGTGGCAGGCGTTTTTTGTGGCGATGGTGCTATTGCTTCTGGGGCTGCAGGCGCAGAGGGGGCAAACAGAGCCCAGACAGGGAGCAGACTCCAACCAGGTTGCGACCCTCGAAGGAGCGTTTGGCAAGGCGGAGGTGGATTTAGTCAACCCGGCGCTCCTACGTCTACAGCTTCGGGGGGCGGCGGGATTAGGCGAGCAATCGGTCCTGGCGGAAAGTGGGCCGCGCCCGTGGGCGCACGGCGGCTACACTTATGTCGTTGGACAGGACATGCGCCGCTACGAGAGCCGCTTGGCCCGGCCGCAGCGGGCAGAGGTCAAGGGGGAAGGCAACCGGACGGTGGTGCAAATCGTGGGCGTGAAACTCTCCGCCGGACCCACGGAGGAACCGGTAGCCATCGAGGACTGGACGCTTTCGGCCCCCGGCAACGGCCGGGACCTGGTTTGGGAGATCACTCGCCGGTGGTTGAAGGATTCCACCTCGATCTACTCCGGCAGCCCGGCGCTGTTCTTCAGTTTCAACGCCCGCGGATTGAAAAACGCGGTCACCAGCACGATCTGGTACGATCCTCTGCACCTTTCCGCGCGCTCCAGCGACCTTTACGATTTGCGGCCCTGGTACGCCCCCGCCGGCCGGATTTCCCAGAACCACATCCAAACCATCCGGGAGCGGGACGCCTGGGCGATTTACAAGCTATGGACGAATTGGCACTCCCCATCCGACCTTCGCTTGGAGGTGGCGGGCGGCCACCTCTATCGTCGTGGCAGCTATGCGTTGCTCAGCGAGGCCGGCGCCGTGACCACGCCCGAAATTGTGCAAGCGCACCGGGCGGGCCAGGTTGAGCGGATTACCCTGAGGATCAGCTC
>Ga0326727_10009098_pt1 | contig 24714 bp, 27 predicted proteins | sample MB2enrmetagenome_FD_207643 | JGI IMG/M metagenome (GOLD analysis project Ga0326727, IMG submission 207643) | Lab enriched peat soil microbial communities from McLean, Ithaca, NY, United States - MB29MY | ecosystem: Environmental > Terrestrial > Soil > Wetlands > Peat | place: USA: New York... | reverse complement strand
CTTCCTTGTTTGTTAGTAGCATAACAGGGTAAGGAGGCACTGTACCTTAGATCTTTTGGTCAATCTGGTCGACTCTTTCCTCGGAAAAATGATTTCTACAGAGCCGTTCTTCTTTCAATTTAAAAGCCCGATATTCGCGTTGCATCTGTCTGGTGTCATCATTTTGTGCTTCTTCAACGTTATGATGATTTTTGATTTGCAAAACTCCCCCCACAACAAAGAACTGCCTGCCTATGGCGGTAGTTCGACGTGTTGGGATTGGGGGGCGTTCCTGTCTGTTACCCGAAGAGGGAATTAAAGACGTTTTGCGCGTTTGTCCAGATGCTGTCACGGCAGGTTGAGGCGACAGATGCGGCGATTGATAAACTTGTATACAGTTTATATGACCTGACGGAAGAGGAAATTAAGATCGTGGAAGGATCGGGGAAATGATTATCCTCTTCTCTGACAAAACACACAGACAGGATACTTACCATCTGCGTGAAACTTAACGGCCGGGGATTTTTATGAAAGGAAAAACTGCGCGGAAAAATACCGGGGCACTCAAAAAGATCGTTGAGGTTGTTGCACGATCTGCCGATCCCGACCGCATCATCCTCTTTGGCTCGCGCTCAAAAGGAACGCAGACACAAAAAAGCGACTATGATATCTGCGTTATCAAGCGGGGAGTAAAACACCGTCGACAACTCGCCATGAAACTCTACCGTGACCTGTACGGGATCGGTGTGCCGGTCGATGTCATTGTCGAGACTCCCGAGACATTCGAGGAATTTAAGGATAACCCCTTCATGATGTACCACGACATCGCACAGCAGGGCAGGATCATCTATGAAAAACCGGTCCCTTGCTGAAACGTGGCTTGTCCGGGCACGAAGTAATCTCTCCCGTGCCCGGCAGGGAAAGAGCACTCCCGATATCGTGTATGAAGATCTCTGCTTTGACTGCGAACAGGCAGCAGAAAAAGCACTCAAAGGCCTGCTGATTCTCAAAGGCATCGTCCCGCCCCAGACACATTCCCTGGCTCTCCTCATCGAGGAACTTGAAAAGCACGACTACAGTGTGCCGGATGAGGTAAAAACAGCCGTTTCACTCACCCATTACGCAGTATCCACCCGGTATCCCGGATCCTATGAACCGGTAAAAGAGCGGGAATACCAAAAAGCCAGAAAAGGCGCGGAGACGGTTTTCGCGTGGGTTGAACAGCAATTTTAAGGGGCAAAGTGAGGGCTACCTGCCGCGACCACATAATCGCGCTCATCACGCAGATGCCTGACCTGAGCGATTGCAAACCGCACGACCGGGACGCGTTGTAAGGAGAAGGCCGGGGAGTGACCTACAATGATGTATTTATGCTCCCTGCGGACAAACATATCAGAAAGACCCGGTAACCCGGATATACAGGGGAGGCAGGAATCTTGGCAGCAGCACAACCTATGGATCAGCGAGAAGTCGAAACGCTCCAGTACTACTTAAAAGAATACGGACAGCAGGCCGAAGTTTTTGCCGGCCAGCTCGAGCTTATGGAGAACGGGCGCATGGAGGCGCTTGCCGCGATCGAAGCGCTTGAGGCGCTTGTGGCCACGGACGACAGTACCGTGCTCCTCCAGATCGGCGGCGGGGCAAGCCTGAAGGCAAAGATCCTCGAACCGGAAAAAGTCCTCCTCAATATCGGTTCCGACGTGATCGTGGAAAAGACAAATGCTGACGCCGTCAGTTACCTCAAGGACCGGATCACCGAGATGGAAGCCTCGCAGAAGAAGGTAGCCGACGCACTGGATAAACTCAAAGGGCAGATGAACGAGATCGCAAAAAGGCTCGAACGGGGTTACCGCCAGGCATCTGCAGCGGAAAGCCCGGCCCCCCACCGGCACAATCACGAAGATAACGACGAAGAGTAACCGGGGAACCCTTGCACATGTTTTCGGGTCTCAGGGAACGGCTGCAGGCTGCACGGAACCGGCTTGGCGCGAGCATCGGGGCAGCAGCGGAAGCTTCCCGGCCTGTTCCGGCTGAACCGTCCGCTCCGTCCACTGCTGCCGCACCGGGAAAGAACCCGACGCTTGCCGACAAGGTGAAGATCCTGATCATCGACCGTGAACTGGTCGTCTCTGATAAGGATGTTGCCGAGGCCCTCGATGAGCTGGAGATGACGCTCTTGGAAAGTGACGTCGCGCTGCCGGTTGCCGATGCGATCATCGCAGATATCCGCACCGGCCTCGTGGGAAAGCACCGCAGGATCGGGGAATCTGTGGACGCACTTGTTGTCCGGGCCCTCAAGTCCGCCCTCCTCAAGGTGCTCGGCTCGGGCTTTGATCTGCCGGCCTATATCAAAACCCATGAACGGCCGGTCAAGATCCTCTTTACCGGGGTGAACGGGACCGGCAAGACCACGACGGTCGCAAAGATTGGTGCGTATCTCAAGAAGCAGGGCTTCTCGGTCGTGATCGGGGCCGGCGATACCTACCGTGCCGGGGCCATCGAGCAGATCGGCGTGCACGCCGAGCGTCTTGGTATCAAGATCATAGAGCACCAGACCGGCGCCGATCCCTCGGCCGTGCTCTTCGACACCGTGCAGTATGCCATATCCCACAAGATCGATGTTGTGCTTGCGGATACCGCCGGCCGGTTCCACACCAAGGCAAACCTTATGAGCCAGCTCGACAAGATCCGGCGCGTGATGAAACCGGACCTCATTATCTACGTTGACGAGGCGGTGGCCGGCAACGATGCGGTTGTCCGGGCAGCGGAGTTTGACCGGACGGTCGGGGCCGATGCCATCGTGCTCACCAAGGCTGACATGGACTCTAGGGGCGGGGCAGCGATCTCGATCGCCCATACCATCGGAAAACCGCTGCTCTTTTTAGGGACCGGGCAGGAGTATGAGGACATTATGCCCTTCGAACCCGGCGCAGTTGTCGAAGAACTTCTCGGGAGTGGTGCATGATGATGGACAGCCTCTCTGACGCGCTCAAGGACGCCCTCAAAAAACTTGCCGGGAAAGCGATAGTCGACCGTGCGGCAGTCGACGAGCTGGTCAAAAACCTCCAGCGGGCGCTCATATCTGCGGACGTGAACGTCAAGCTCGTCATGGAACTCTCGAAGGCGATCCGCACCCGGTCCCTTGACGAGGAACTGCCGAAGAACACCAATGTCCGCGAGCATGTACTCCGTATCGTCTACCAGGAGCTCGTCCGGCTCGTCTATGCCACGGCTGACCTGAAACTCGAACCGCAGGTCATCCTGATGGCGGGTCTCCAGGGAAGCGGTAAGACTACCACAACGGCGAAGATCGCCCGTTACTTCCAGAAGAAGGGGATGAAGGTCGGTGTGATCTGCGCCGACACCTTCCGGCCTGGTGCCTACGACCAGCTTGCGACGCTCTGTGCTCAGATCAACATCCCCTGCTTTGGTGACCCGAAGGCTGCCGATGCGAAAAAGATTGTCAAAGAGGGGCTTGTTGCAGTAAAAGATCAGGAAGTTATTATCGTTGATACGCAGGGACGCCACGCACTGGAGCCGGATCTTATCCAGGAGATCATTGATCTCAACGTCATCACGAAAGCCACCCACCGCTGGCTCGTGATCGACGCCGCTCTTGGCCAGCAGGCAAGCGAGCAGGCACGCCGGTTCCACGAAGCGATCGGGATAGACGGCGTGATCATCACCAAGATGGATGGCACTGCAAAAGGCGGCGGTGCCCTGTCAGCTGTTGCCGAGACGAAAAGCGGGATCGTCTTTATCGGCGCCGGCGAGACCATCGAGAACCTCGAACGCTTTGACGCAAACGGATTTATCTCCCGGCTCCTCGGGATGGGCGATCTCCAGGCATTGGCCGAGAAAGTCCAGGAAGCCCAGATGGCAGACGAGGTTGACATGGAAGCGATGATGAAGGGCCACTTCACCCTCCGCGACATGTACAAGCAGCTCGAAGCCCTCAACAAGATGGGCCCCCTCAAGCAGATCATGAACATGCTCCCGATGGGCAACATGCAACTCCCGGAGGGGGTCTACGATGTCACGAGCACCAAGATGGTGCGGTACCGGATCCTCATGGACTCGATGACACCAAAGGAGCTCGATGATCCCGGCCTCATCAACAGTTCCCGGATGCAGCGGATTGCCCGGGGCGCCGGCGGCACACCGGAGGAAGTGCGTGAACTCCTGAAATATTACAAGATGATGCACAAGACCCTCAAAGGCCTGCGGGGCGCCGGCGGCGGAAAACTCAACATGCAGCGCCTGATGAAACGCTTCTCCGGAATGCAGTGAAATGACCTCGTATGCCATTGTCGGGCACCTTGCCCGCACGGACGGGGAATTTTCCCTCAACGATCTCCCCGGTGCAGGGCGCATGGACGTGCTCTGCCGGTGCGTGAACGCGTCGCTCTTCCTCTCGCACGACCTGCGCCGCGACGTGGACTGCTACCTTGTCCTTCTCGGCGGGCCAAAAACGCCAAAAACCGTGCTGTTCCGGGGAAGCGGGATCCGATCACTCTCACCCGATGAACGGAGTGCCGGGGCGCTTGTCAAAAAGGCGCTCTCCATTCCCTGCGGGAGCGAGTTCCGCGAAGCATCGCCCGGGGTGTACGTGAGAAATGGCGGCCTTGAGCGCCTTTTTCCAGAACACGCATTTGCGGTACTGGACGAGAAGGGTGCCGATATCCGCACGGTCCCGGCTATCCCGGAAGCATACCTTCTCTCGGATCACCAGAATTTATCGGACGCCGAGGAGGAGCTCGTGAAGGACGCTTCCCGGTATTCGGTGGGGCCTGCCTGCCTGCATGCCGATCAGACGATTACCGTGATCGCAAACGAAATTGACCGGAGGAAGAACGGATGGAAGTAAACGAACAGGTCGAAAAGATCCTTGCCTACGGGGAATGCTGCGATCACTGCCTCGGCCGGTTCTTTGGCAAGCGTTCGCATGGTCTCACGAACGATGAACGGGGCCGGGGGCTCAGGATTGCACGGGCTCTTGCCACCAACCAGCCATACGAGAGTTTCCCGGGCACCTGCTGGATCTGTGGCAACTTCTTTGACGCGGTGCCCGAATGGGCAAAAAAAGTGATTGCCGCAACGGAGGGATACGAGTATTCAACGTTTCTAGTCGGCTGCCGGGTCCCCCCGCTGGTCGCGGAGAACGAGGAGATGGTCTGGAGCGATCTCTCCCTTGGCGAGCCCGAACCGTTCAAGTCCGAGGTGAACCGCGAGGTGGGAAAGGCGGTATCGGCGCTCACGGGAAAGACCGTGGACTTCAAGAAACCTGATATCATCGCCCTGCTTGACCCGGCATCAGGTACCGTCGGGATCCAGGTAAACTCAATCTTCTTCTACGGGAGATACCAGAAGTTCGAGCGGGGTATCCCGCAGACCCACTGGAACTGCCGGGCCTGCAAAGGGGCCGGCTGCGAGAAGTGCAACTACACCGGCAAGCAGTATATGGACTCGGTGGAGGAACTGATCGGCCGGCCGGTTATAGAACTTTTTGATGCAGAGGACGCGGTGCTGCACGGGGCCGGCAGGGAAGATATCGACGCCCGCTGCGTGGGAACCGGCCGGCCGTTTATCCTTGAAGTCGTCGCCCCGAAAAAGCGCACGCAGAATCTTGCCGCACTTGAAGCGGAGATCAACCGGACTGCGGAAGGACGAGTCTCGGTTGCCATTTCGCACTGGAGCGACCGTGCGGACGTGGAAACCCTTAAATCAAGCAAAGCGCATAAAAAATACAGGATCCTGGTCGAGGTTGAGGGGCATTTATCTGCGGAAGAACTCGCAAATGCCCTGAAAGCCTTAAACGGCGTCACAATACAGCAGCGCACGCCCGTACGGGTCGCCCACCGGAGAGCTGATAAGATCCGGGGGCGTAAAGTCCTCGGTATCGAGTGTGTAGGGGAGCAGGATGGAAAGTTCATCCTTGAAATCCTCGGGGAAGCCGGCCTCTACATCAAGGAACTCATATCCGGCGATCAGGGAAGGACCATCCCGAGTCTTGCCGAGATCCTGCAGCGATCGGTGCACGTCACCAGTCTTGATGTCGTGCAGGTAGAAGGACCACAGGAGGGAGATTAAACAATGGCACACCACAATGGACCCAGAAAGAAAACACGGTATAAGTTCAAGAAAGAATTAAGAAAACGCGGGCTGCCGCCGGTCACCTCCGTTATCCAGCAGTTCGAGGTCGGCGACAAGGTTCACATCGTCGTGAACTCAGGCATCCAGAAGGGGATGCCCCACCGGCGTTTCCACGGGCTTACGGGCACCGTGATCGGCAGGCGCGGCCGTGCTTGGATGCTCTCCATTCACGACGGCAATGCGGAAAAGACCGTCATTGCGCGACCACAACATCTAAAAGCACAAAAGTAAACTCAATTGTTCAGGTGATTGGCATGAAAGTGAAGGGTATTCTTAGCGAAGAAAAGGTTACACTCCCTGAACTCCGCGCGGTTCTTCTCGGCGTGGAATCAGAGAGAATCGCTGCCGGGAAGGAGATGTCCTACGAGTTCAAGCGGTGCATGGAACATGCCAATCAGCTTGCCAAAACCACGCCCGAGAACTCCAAGGATCTTGTGGACAAGCTCCTCAAACTTGAGAAGATGAAGCCGGAGATCGCCTACCGGATAGCCAATATCATGCCCAAAAGCCGTGACGAAATTCGGGCGATCTTCGCGAAGGAGCGGTTCACGCTCGCTCCTGAAGAGATTGATTCCATTATCGATCTGGTCATGGCACACTTCTGAGGTGCAGGTCATGAAGGTCGAGAAAAAAGAGGTCAATGCGATCGTACTGGATGTGCTCATGAAAGGGCACGCTGACGATCCGCGGCCCCAGTTTAAGCGCGAACCCGTTGTCCAGGCAATGGGTCTCGAGCAGTTCAAGCTGCTCGAACTCATCCCCAAACCCGGTGTGGTCATCAACCTCCACGACAAGGTCTACATCGGGGACTCCGAACGGGACAAGATCGAACGCGTGAAACGCCGCATCAGCTACGACGAGCTGACCCAGACGGCCCGGGGAGAACTGCCGTTTATGATCGAACAGGTGGTGGCCGAGCGGGAACAGGATTTTGTCACCTTCTTTAACAAGGCAATTTCGATCACCCCGAAGCTCCACATGCTGCACCTGCTGCCCGGGATCGGGAAGAAACTGATGTGGGAGGTCCTGGAGTCCCGGAATAAAAAGCCGTTTGAGAGTTTCGCGGATATCTCGGCCCGGATCAAGTCGATTCCCCACCCGGAGAAGATGATACAGGCCCGGGTCCTCGAAGAACTTCAGGATAAGGCCGTCAAGTACCACCTCTTCACCACGAAATGAAAGCCCGTCACGACCAGCATTTCCTCATCGACAGGAACGCCATACACCGGATTGCAGATCTCGCTGATGTGCGGGGCAGGGTGGTCCTTGAGGTCGGGCCGGGGAACGGGGCGCTGACCCGGGCCCTGCTCGACCGGGGCGCGACCGTCCATGCGGTGGAGCTCGACGGGCTGCTTTGCGAAGAACTGGCCGGACAATTTTCTGAAGAGATACAGAAAGGGACGCTTACGGTGCTGCACGGCGATGCGACCCGGTGCGAACTCCCTCCCTTCAGTATGGTGGTCTCCAACCTCCCCTACTCGGTCTCGTCGAAGATCACCTTCAGGCTCCTCGATATCGGCTTTACGGTGGCTGTCCTGATGTTCCAGGAGGAGTTTGCCCGGCGCATGGTTGCTCCAGCAGGGACGAAGGACTGCGGACGTCTCTCGATCATGGTGCAGACCTATGCGGTAGCGCAGCAGTGCTTTACGCTCCCTCCGACCTCCTTCTCGCCCAAGCCCCAGGTACATTCGATGGTGGTAAAGATCAGACCCCGGCCGCCGATATTCGGGGTCAACGACAAAAAGCGGTACGCAGATGTGGTGCGGGCGCTCTTTACCCACCGGCGAAAGACGGTGAAGAACGGCCTTCGGGGGTCATCGGGCATCCTCGATCCCGGATGGGCATCGCGTGTTATTGACGCACTCCCGGGCGAAATTCTCCAGAGCCGTCCGGAAGAACTGTACCTGGAAGATTTTGCAACGATCGCGAATTTTGAGTAAGACCTTTTATTGTCCAAGTAAAAGGCGACAAACAGAGGCTGATTGTAATTGATAAAAAAGTATGGGATGAAGAGGGTTTAATAAAAGAAGATTATATCGAAGTTATGATCAAGAAAATCAGAACTGGATAACAAAAGAGTAATTCAGTAAAATGCCTTGAATATATGGGGTGAAGAGAATGCATAATTTTAATGATAAAAATGAATTGATAAATTTTGCAAAAAAATTTGTCGTCACTGATAGGATTGGATCACTGGTTAGAGATGTGAATTACTGCTGCCTTAAATATAAGCCGTTCGCTCCATTCCCAGCTTTGCTTTATTGCTTTTCTACAATTGATTTGTTGGGTGCTCTTTATGCTGGTAACGACATTGAGCATAATATTTCAGCCCATTCTGGTCGATATATGGGAAAATTTATGGATTACAAGAAAGAACAAGTTGACCTTCTTCAGCAGCAATTTCGGCATAAGATCGTCCATCTCGCACAACCACTGGGTGTTATAAAATACGATTCACGGAGTATCAGTTGGCGATACCATCATACGACGTACTCAGATCATCTTATTGTGATGCCAGAACAGGGTTCAGTGCAAGTTACACCTTTACGGAAAATCTCGTGGGATCACGTTTTCCATGTAAGTATTCCACAACTAGTGGAAGATATCCGGATTTCCGTTGAAAGTCCTACTGGATACATGGCAAAGCTAGAAAGAGAGATAGAATTGCAAGAGAACTTCGATCAAGCTATCGAACAAATTTATGATCCCGCATAACGATAATCCGTACTATCGGTGTTCATAGGTTGATCTGAGTTGATTTTTCATACCATTAGCGAAACAAATCTCTAAGCTCAGATCCATCATATAGTTCCTTAAGATGTTTTACCCCACTTTTTTTAGAATGAGCTGAACTTACTAATTTTAGTGGATGCCCGCAATGGGGGCAATTATTCGTTAATCGATAAATTTTTGATTTACATTTAGGACACAGCTGCATGTTTCTCTCTCCAATCATTTTAATTATTTGTTAAATATTAAACCTTTTTATCATTGGTAAAAAGGTTAAGTATGGAGGAGGTTGGTATGAAGATCCTTCGTTAAACGCTTGAAAGCTCCCTTCCCGCCACCATATTCTCCGATAACTCCACCCTTACCCCAAAGATCCTCATCAGCAATGAGTTCGAGAGATGATAAAATCTTTTTAAAGTCATCCTTACTTGGAACTTTTTTTAGGCGTTTCAAATTGAACATTGACGGTAATAAAGCATTGAGTGCATGAGTTCCAAGAGTCTTTGTCACGTGATACTCTGATGGAGACTCCAGGGCACTGGGAAGCAATTCGAAAATCGCACCCCAATAATTTTTAAGCAATTCGACAATCTCACCGAGGCTATACGCCCGATTCGCCGCGAAAGTCATTACGGAACCTTCGACATAGTTATCTAGCAGTGAGTCTTCGAATTGTGATGATGATGGGAGTCCTGATTCTGCCCTTGCTGCGGCAGGTCGAACAATTTTACCATGAAGTGGTGAATTTGGATCGTCTGTTAGGGCATTTGCAACGTATGTTGCGTATAATTTCAGAACCTCTTTTGTCGCACCAACATCGATAACTGAACCGGGTGTAATCGCACCCTTCAGTATTCCTCCACCGGATTCAGCAATTTTCAAAAGCTGCTGACTTGCAAGATCGGTCCGAACCCGTTTTTGTGTCGAATTGATTGTTACAAACTGCTGAGCTTCCTCAACGTAGGGATCTATATTCCCTTTTAAGAGAATAACAACAGGAACGTCGAATTTCAATGAATCATCAAACGTTCCACCTAAGTATCCCTCTTTCAGACCTAATGCCCGGTGTTGACCATCAACGAGATAGAGCAGAGGCTCGGTAACATCCTTGATCGGCACGATTAGTTTGTTATCAGTAAATGATACACCGTTTGAGAGATCTCTCTGGTACATCAGCAATGATGTCGGAGAAATACCCCCGCCTTTAACATATAATCCAAATTTTTTTGCCCTTTGAATTGCAGGTAAGCGTTGGTATCCTTTAGGATGGTCAGGTTTCCATACGTCAACCCCGATTATTCCTTTGCAATACAATTCAGACAACTTGTCTGAAGGGATCACACATGTGTAAAATGTGCGTCCATGTTGCCCTGATTTGATACAGGGAAATTCCATTTCTGGCATAATTTTTTCTAGTTTTGATAGATAATAAAACTTTTGATTGAAACTTTTGATTATTTTTTTGATAAGAATTTTTGATAAAATGCCCTTACTTAACATTATCATCAAATGAATCTCGTCTTGGTCCTGCTATCAGGTATGGAAAGATCAGAATTAGCATGATAATCTGTGAAGTCCGTCGGAAGGTTTAATAAAATTACTTTCGGATCTGCTGTGAAGGCGGTTTCTCCCTGTATAAATCTCCGGTGAGTTTATAATTCACCGGGAAATGAATCCTTGCCGATGCAGGATCGATCCCCCGGGCAAACACGGCGTCTTCTCAATCGCTGACGGGTATGTAACCTCGTTTCCGCTCAACGTCACCGTGCAGCATCCTCATTGCATAGCCGCATGAACAACGTCACCCTGCTCGCACAGCGGGGGCTTTCCTTTCCAGTTGGTGGCCGAGGACACATGAGAGGTACTCATGGCTCAAATGGATCGAAAAGATAGAGCTTAGCGATAACCCCTCCCCTACCGGGGTTACTGCGAAGAGCGGAAAATACGCAAACTCCGGAGACCTGAACCGGTGTTTCTACAAAAGTTGATTTTTTCGTGCCACCGTCTTTACCGGCCCGGGAGATCAGGGTTCTTTCCTGCTCCCGGCAAGGATCTTTTTCGTTGTCGAGATGATCCACCGGCGGTTCAGGAGCAGGTGGACGAAGACGAAAAGCCCAAGGAGAATGCCCGACCAGTCATGGAGGTCGGAGATCAACGCTGCGGGGAGGATAATGGTGCTTAACCCGGTCAGCTGCAACAATACGGTATATTTCAAAAGCCCGGTAACAAAACAGACAAAAAAGGTGATCCCCAAGAGGAGATCAACCAGCCAGTTGAGTTTGACGCTGTCCATTTGATCTTCGTTTCCCCTGCCACTTCATATTGGTTTGTACCGTGCCACAGAAAAGCAGGAGCAATCCCTTTTATCCCTGCCGCCCCACACTTTCTGTCATGCCCTACGATCCTCGCCAGGTATACCAGCCCGAAGCGGACACGTTCCTGCTTCTTCTCGCAGCACAGGCCGAGGCAAGGCCCGGGGACCGGGTGCTGGAGATTGGTACGGGCTCAGGCTGCATCGCGGTGGCGCTCGTCCAGACCTGCGATGTCGTGGTAACCGATATCAACCCCCATGCGACATTCTGCGCACGGCAGAAAGGACTTGAGGCAGTGCGAACCGATCTCTTCTCCGGTCTCCGGGGTTTATTTGACCTGATCCTCTTCAACCCCCCCTACCTCCCGACAATGACAGAGGAGCGGATAGACGACTGGCTGGAGTATGCACTCGATGGCGGTATCACCGGGCGCGACGTCATCGCACGGTTCGCCGATTCGGTGAGCGGCGTGCTCGCCCCTGGAGGGCGGATCCTGCTTTTGCTCTCTGCACTGACCGGGCTTCCCGAAGTCGTAGAGATCTTTACTTCTCGCGGCTTTACTGCCAACGTGGTACGGCAGCAGACCACAGAGGATGAGGAACTTTACGTGCTGCGGATCACAGGAAAACAAGGTTAGCTTTTCAGCCAGGTGATGAGCACGACCCCGTTGGTGGCAAGAATAAGGCCGAACACCGGGACGCCCGGAGCAAGCCAGTTGCGTCCATGAGAAGGAATGCCACCCGCAGCAGATATCGTGAGGGCGGTTGCACCCCCTGACGACGTGTTATGGAACATCCGCGGGGCTGGATGTACGATGCCGCAAACGAGGGACATGTCCGAAAAGGTGGCAGGCACATCCACTCCCGTCCGGCAGCACTACCCTTTTCCCCGCATGCCAAAGAAACGGGCCGGGTTCCGTTACCCTTTTTCTGAACCTTCACACCTTAAATGATCAGCCGGCGCCGCATCAGGTTGATCGAGACCACGCAGAAGATTACGGTAGCGGCGAGTATCCAGGCGATGTGCAGGGGGAGCAGTGCGCCTGCCGAGGGAAGCGTTGCCATCCGCATGAGTGCTACAAGGTGAGTAAGCGGGAAAACCGCGAGTGCGACGTACTGGAAGATCGCGGGGAGGACGGCGAGGGGAAAGAAGGTGCCCGAAAACAGCATCATCGGCGTAATGAGCAGGAACGAGGGGTAGTTGAGCGTATCGATGCTCGGCGTGATTGCAGTAAAGCACATCGCGAGGCCGGCAAACGTGAGGCCGCCAAGGAATGCGAGAGGGATTGCAAAAAGCGAGAAGGGAAGCGAGATGACCCCGAACGCCACGAGTACCGGCAGCATAATCGCGACCGAGATCACGCTCCGGGTCGCGCCCCAGAGAATTTCTCCTGCGATCACGTCCTCAATCGAGAGCGGTGTCGCGATAATCGCGTCAAAACTTTTCTGGTAATACATCCGCACATAGGAACCGTACGTGCACTCGAAGAACGCAGAGTTCATGACCGAGATCGCAAGGATGGCCGGCGCAATGTACGTGATATATGGCACGCCGTCGATCGCGCCCACATACGTGCCGATCCCAAGGCCGATGGCGGTGAGATAGAGGAGTGCTTCAATGAACGGCGGGAAGAAGTTTACCTTCCAGGTCTTGAAAAAGACCATGAGGTTGCGTTGCCAGACCTTCCCTGAGCGACGGGTGATTTTGGGGAACGACCAGATGGATGGCATGTTATTCTCTCAGTGTCCTCCCGGTAAGTTTCAGAAACACATCCTCGAGTGTCGCCGCCCTGACGTTAAACCTGCTTAATCTGCACCGGTCAAGCAGAGTCTTTGTGAGCTCCCGGGATGCAATCGTTGCTACCTGTACCTGGTCGCCAAAGGTTTCGTAGGTCACACCAAGTTCCGCAAGGCACGCGATCACTTCGGGGCTGTTGTCCATCTCAATGATCTCGCTCCCCACCTGGTCCCGGACCAGGTCGGCGGGTGTTCCCTCGACAAGGAACGTACCATGGTCCATGATCACCAGCCGGTCGCAGAGGCGGGCTGCCTCGTCGAGGTAATGGGTGGTGAGCACGATGGTGTTGCCCTGCGACCTGAGGTGCCGGAGGCGTTCCCATATCAGGTGGCGTGCCTGCGGGTCGAGGCCGATGGTCGGTTCGTCCAGTACAAGCAGATCCGGGTTGTTGATAAGTGCCCGGGCAAGGATGAGGCGGCGCTTCATGCCCCCGGAGAGCTTATCGATGGCTGTAGTACGCTTCTCGGTAAGCGCCACAAACTCAAGCAGGTTTTCTACCCGTTTTTCTGCCTCTTTGGGAGGGATGTCGAAGTACCGGGCATAGGTAAGCAGGTTTCCTGCACACGTGAAATCCGGGTCGAGGTTGGTCTCCTGAGGTACTACACCGATCCGTTGTTTGATTTCGGCCGGGTTCTTGTCGGGATCCATGCCAAAAACCCTCAGCACTCCGGATGTGCGGGGGGAGACGCATTCGATCATCCGCATGGTGGTGGTTTTTCCTGCACCATTTGGCCCTAGGAAGCCGAAAATTTCTCCTTTTTTCACACAAAACCGGATGTGGCTGACGGCAACCATGTCGTTGTAGGTCTTGGTCAGGTCGTCGGCTTCGATGATACCGGGCATCGGCTCTTCTCCGTATCCATCAGTACATCGCGCATCCTGAAAAATTCTCGTAATGGGACCAAAAGCGGCGATGGATGTAAAGGACTGTCGGATGCCGCAAAAATCAGATCGGGGGTGCCGCCACTTCGCTTTTCACAAGCACGATGCCGGCAATGAGGACCGCAAGCAGCGCCACGGTGGCAAACATCTGGATTGCATCGATCGTCGCCACGTTATAGATCAGGATATGCCGGACCATGCCGGTAAGACCGGCGATTAAAAGCGCCCGCACCTCTACATGCTTCGTCCGGAAATAGACCGTGACGGTCTCAAAGAGCACGATGATGGTGATCGTGAGGAGCAGGGAGTAGATTACATTCAGGAGGCCGTCTGCAAAATCGTGCAGGGTGATCATCGAGACAATCTGCTGCGCCGCATCGTAGACCGAGAAGAAGGCGATGATCGTGAGCATTGCGGCGACGATCATGTACATCGCCATCGGGACCAGTGAGAAGAACCTGATGACGTACTCGAGGCCGGTCTGCCGGACCGGCACGGGTTTTACGGGAGGATTTTCCGGCATGGTATTCACTCCTGAACGGGTACCAGTAGGTGGATGGTCAAGCATTAAAAAACCGTGGGCTGGTACACACTGCCTCTCCCCGGGTCATGTTTTTTTCCGGAGACGGGCAAGGGCCCGGGAGGCCGCCTCCCGGACGTCGTCAAAGGGATCCCCGGCTGCACCTGTGAGCGGGCCGACCGCCCTCATGTCGCCGAGCCCGCCCAGCACTTCCGCCGCCCCGGTCCGGATCCGGTCATCACGGTCGCCCAGGCACCCGGTGAGGGGAATGACCGCCCGGCGGTCCTTCAGCCGCCCGAGCGCAGAAATCGCCCCGGCCCGGACTTCGGGGTCCGGATCGGCCAGTGCAGCGATGAGGCCCGGCACAGCACGTTCGTCGTCCAGCCTCCCGAGGGCCTGCGCAGCCTCCCGGCGGACGGCCTTGTGCGTATCGGCTAGTGCCTGCACGAGCGAATCCACTGCTGCAGGGTCGCCGGATCTGCCGAGCCGGGCGGCGGCGTCACGCCGTGTCTTTACTGTGGGAGAATTCAGGGCCGAAAGGAGGGGGGTGATATCGGTCATATCGGGGCACCTTTCCGGCAGGCATAATCAGCGATCACAGTCAGCGCCGGATTCGTATGCCGCGATCACTTTTTTTGCCATCTCCGGGGAGATCCGGTCATGAATGATTTTAACGAGCGCTTCCGCATCCTCGACCTCAACGCACCCGAGCCCCTCTTCCCCGGTCAGGATCTTTTCGGTGATGTAGGCCAGCTCTTCATCGGAAAGTTTGCTGATCCGCCCGGTAAAATCTTCGGCACTCTCTGCAAAATGGTTGGAAACCGGGGGCAGGATCGCATGGAACCGGTGTCCCGATCCGCCGCAGGTGAGGTCCCTGCATTCTGGTGCCAGTTTTTTTAATATAGTAATATCCTTTTCATTGAGTTCTCGTGCCATAGGTGATCTTCATCCTTGAGAGTATTTCCCGGTATCTCCCGATTAGTCTTTTTACCTCTGTGCTGACCCGCCAGGATATAGGCGCTCGCTAGAAAAGGATGGCGATCAGAAGTATTTGTTGATCCAGTTTTTTATCCCGGCAATAATACCGTTACCGCTGCCGGAGCCGGATGTGGATCGTTTCTGGGGGGACCGGCCGGGTTGGGGCTGAGGCCGGCTCGCCTGGAGGGTTGGCGGGTGGGCAACCGTCCGCTTCTGGACCGGTTCTGACCGTTCCGGAACATCCCGTATCGTGCTGTGCGGTTCCTCCGCTTCGGGTTCAAAACCCCACGAAAACCCGACCTTGTAGGCATTCTCGTTCTGCCGGATCCAGTTTGCCGCTGCCATGTATCCCCGGTCTTCCGCCCGTCGTACCGTATCCTGGGTATCCAGCGTGAAATGGATCTCGCGCTCAAGAGCGACCAGCTCTTCATACACATTGCTTGGAACCTTGATCTTCTCCCTGCTCATAGTACTTCACATAGGGATATGCAGGGATACGATATTTAATGCTTACTCATAAAAACTCGCAAATACGCGTTTAATCTACAAACCGGGTTGAAAAAAGCCCATTAAATGCCGCGAAAATAATTCCCCGCAGAGGATTGACACAGGAGCCCCCAGAACTGTAGATATCCGTGCATCCCCGGATCCTGGGATTATTACAGGGAGGTGATTGCGGCAACAGTCATTTTTGTGGACGATGATTTCCGGCGTATTCCCCGTACGGATAGGGCAAGCTTCCAGAGGATTATTACCTCTGGCTGGTATGGCATGTATAAGGTCTCGTTTAAGGACAAAAAGATCAATATGGAGATAAAAAACAGGGTGACAAGATCCAGGTAAAGATCTCCCGGGTGATGGAAGGCCCTAAAAAACACGCGTCGTCCCATCACAATGCTTATAGCATTCAAAATGTACTGTATAAATTACATATTCGTGGAGCAGGTGGAGGGAACAGGATGCCGGGCAGGAACGTCCAGTATTTTACCGAGAGGGAAGAGGAGTTTACCCATCTCCTTATCGGGATTGGGTTCCCCAGGACCGTGGCAAAAGTTCTGGTGTTTCTGGGAAACACTTCCGAGGCCACCTCCCGGGATATCGAGAGGGGCGCCGATCTCCGCCAGCCGGAAGTCAGTATTGCGATGCAGTACCTGCATGAGCGGGGCTGGATCGCGAGCCGGCTGGTCAGGACAAATTCGATCGGCCGGCCGCAGAACCTGATCTCTCTGTCCCGGCCGATTGCCGAGATCATCGATCATATCCAGACCGAGAAGGAAGGCGAGATCCGGAAAAAAATGGCCCTTACCCAGAAAATCCGGAATTACGTCACCCCGGCGTGAAAAGGAATATTCGGCGATTTTTTTTTCTGCTGTGCCGGCTGTCCGGCCCTGGTTTACTGGCCGGCTTCACGCTCTGCAGAATACAGCAGGGCTTTTACCAGAAAATAGGCGAACACGGCAGCGCTACAGAGAAGGGTGATCGCAAGCAGGATACGTTCCTGCGGAGGAATTACAAGGGACAGGTATGCATGGTTGGCCAGCATCAGTCATTCATCTGCCGTAAGGTTCTCTGAGTAGTTTTCTTACAGCCTCAATCCTTAAAAAGTGTTGTCTGCCTCCTCTTTACTTCTTCCGGTAACCCTTCCCGGCCGAGAATGCGTTCCCGACCTGTCTGCCTACACCAAAATAGGTAGCCTGGGCGTAGATGATCGGGTTGATCTTTGCGATATCCGGTTTCCCGTCCGTGAGACAGGACGTGTCGGCATGGATCTCCATGACTTCGCCGATGTACAACCGGTGGCTCCCGCAGTCCACGGACTTAAACAGCCTGCATTCGATGTTGACCGGGCACTCTTCCGCGAGGGGAGCGGTCTTCAGCGTGCCATAGTACGACCGGAAGACTTTGGATTTGTCCTCATTTGTGCCGGAGACGAGACCGCAGTGATCGGCCTCGACAACCTGCTTGACGGACGGCACGTTCAGGCTGTAGGTCCCGTTCTCCTCGATGCCTTTGACCGTATACCGCTCCTTGTTGAGCGCCACGCAGACCATCGGGGGCGCCATGCAGGCGACCGTGGCCCACGCGGCGGTCATGTAGTTCGGTTTCCCCTTCACGTTCGCGCCCACGAGCACGGTGGGCATGACACTCATGTACGGCATCGGGCCGACTGTTCTTTTCTCCATATAAGTACACCAGATTCAGGTTCGCGAGGGAGGGTTTAAGGGTATCTTTCCCGGAGCCGGGAGATTACGATGGGTGTGAGAACCTTCCGCGCCTTTTTGTTTTTTTAAGTATACCCGGATAATTCTGCAAAGCGACGCAAGATGCACTGAAGCGCCCGCCGCCGGGTAGAGCGCTGCGCACGAACCTTGATCTGCCCTGGGAAGGTTCGGGAGGTACCGTTATGGAATAATAGAGAAAATCCCTCCATGGTCGGAACCCGTGAGTGGATATGTAATAATAAGAAGTTTATTAACAATTGTCCTTTAAAAAAAATTTGCTCTGTAGAAGACCTATTTCATGAGATATTATTGCCCCCCTTCGAGCCAACCCTGCCCCCGTTCGAGGGCGCATGGCGCATGTGATGCCTCGGTATTACCTGTACAAAAATTTCCTTCTGTTTTTTGTGTACAGGTAATGCGACACTATCGCAACCGGGGCGCCATAAGCGGCGGGGCGGAGCCCCTGGAGCGTCACGTAATTCTTGATGAGTTCTACAGTGCAAAAAAATTTATTCGTAAAAAAATCTGGTGCCGGCTTGGTAATCTTCGCTTAATTTATCGTCGTTCCCTGCATGACCGCTGACTCCGGTACCGCGAATGTTGTGCTGGTACCCTCAATGCGATACGGGCCGGTGGCTTTCACCGGGTACGGGTTGTCGCTGCCTGTTGAATACGGGACAATAAATTCCCCATTGATGCTTTCCTGCCGGTAGGTGAAATTCCTGCCCTGGTTGGTGACAAGCGGGATATCAATAATGCCATCTCCTTTGATATGAGCGCCTTTGACATATTCAAAGATTTTCACGTACTTCACGTCACCGGTGTCCGATTTCACCGTGTTTGCCGGAGACTCGTAGATGAGACGGTAATGGCGCAGGGCAGGAATGTCATCGATAGGCTGAGTAATCGATACACTGAGGACGGTTGCATGATGCCCTGCCTGAGCATTCAGGTTATACTGTTCCGCCTTGGTGGCTGCATCGGACACGTTCATCACCTCTGCATCGGTCATAACCGGGAGGGAGGCCTGCGTAACCGTTGGATCAGCATATTCAACGTAGAAAGCAGATGTCGCCGGGGTCATGGACCCGTCAAAGTTGTGGAGCCGGGATACCATGGTCTGGTAGTAGGGCTCCTCATTGAGAGTAACGGTATTGTATTGACTTGGATCAGTCTGACTTGGATAGAGCATATTTGTCTGGTACGGGGTGCCGGCGACCGTCGTATTATACCAGGTCGCCATCGCCCAGAACTTACCGGTATCCATTTCGATATCGGTAATGACGTACCGGGTGCCGTCGGCATCAAGAATGGCATTGGCGGTATTCTCATCAGTGGACATGAAATACGCCGCTGACCCGTTGGGTCCGGTAACCCCCTGCTGGAACGGGTTGGCATTCGGGATGCGGTGGGCGATGTAGGTGATCATGTGCCCGTAATCCCACCAGGACATGATCCCGTACGCGGTGGAGGGGTACTGGAATGTCTTCGGGTCATAGATCGTATAATAATTCACACCGGTATCCGGTGTGTTGTTGCCGAGCCATTCGAGTGCTCCTTTCCAGTCAGGATTCATCTGGTTTACGCCACTGGACCCGATCTGGTAATTATAGGAAACCGAGGTGAAAGCAAAGAGGAGACCGAGGCCGAATACAATCGCCACAACCGCCAGGACAGGATAGTCCAGCTTTGGGGAACTGGCTGTTCCCTTTTTCTGCTTCTTTTTTTTGCCCCGGTGCGGTTCAGTTTTTTCGGGATCTTTTGAGCCATCTGCTGTGGCAGGCGGCATGATGCCCGTGGCCAGCTTGCGGAGATCCTCCCATCCTTTCTCGAAAACGAAATGGATGCATACGGCTGAAAGCAGGGCGATGACGACCGCAAGGTAATACTCGTACCGGACGTGCTGCCAGGTCGAGAACAGTATGATGAGAGCCCACACGACGGCAAAAATTTCCTGGGGCCGTTCTTCCCGGAAATTGTTATAAAGCGTGACCAGTATCCCGCCCGCCATGAGAAGGAGCCCGTAATTGAACGACGTCCACGCCTCCCCGGGCGTCCATGCCATGGCATCCATAACCGTCTGGGTCACGGACGCCTGCCCGAAAAACTGGTAGAGATCATTGACAAACAACGTATAGAGCTGCGGGGCTGCAACAAAGAGGAGCGCCACGAAAAGGATTCCGCAGCCGATGAGGGTGAGGGGGTAATAGTATCTCTTCCTGTTTTTAAGACACCGGGCAAGAACATACAGCAGTGCTGTTGCGCCGATAAGGCAGAGATATGCATAGACATGGCCGACCGAATAGGTCGAGAGATCCATACCGGGGCTTTTGAACCCGAAGATCAAAAGACCGATCGTCGCAATTGCAAAGATGATGCTGTTTGCAATCAGCAGATACTCGCCCGACCGGCCGCGGTGGAAATCGAACATGAACTGGACAAGGGTGAATACGCCGACGATAAAGGCAAACAGGATCATGGTCGGCATGAGGAAAAGGCCAAGCATGTACGCGATACCCGCGAAGACGGATAACAGTGCGGTTTTTCGCCAGGTGCCAAAATCGGCGAGATTGATCGTCGTTCCCTTTTCCGAGATCAGGATATACAGGTACTCCAGGCAGAACAGGGTGGAAAAGAGCACCTCGCCATCGCGGTGATTGAAATACCCGTACAGGGAATAAAGGAAAAAAGTACCGGAAACGACAGCAGTGAAACCTGACGCAAGAAGCCCGGTCTTCCAGTCACCGAATGCCTTTCCGACAAAGTACATCAGAGCTACGGTTGCGGCTGCGAACAGGGGTGTCACCAGAAGACATGCCCCGATGATCTCAGGACGGGTGACCGCGCCTGCGATCGTGCAGGCGAAATCCGCAATAAAAATGGTTAACGGCCCCCAGTAGATCGATGTCCCGATGGGAAAATTGGTCATCGGATCAAACCAGGGATACTGGAAGTGATTGGCGAGGGACAGTTCGACCAGCCGCAGATCATACTGGGGGTCGTCACTTGCGACCATGGAGAGAATATCGGTATGACCCATGGTAAGCATGGGAATAAGACGAAGCCAGAGGGCGACGAGGACAAAAAAGCCGACCAGGCCGATGATCAATAATTTCCGGTGATTTTTAAGGATCATTACCTTCACTGTAATCCCCTTTTCTGGTGGTGTATACTATACTTGACATTATCTTGGATGACATAGCTATTATTCATTTGGCTATGCTCAAACTTTTTGATTAAACAGAAGAAGATTATGCATCAGCACTGCGCTCATACGGCCCGTAGTTCTTCCCTCAGGCGGGTACCATCCAAATGATGCAAGCAACGGTTATGATATGCTGAAGGGACTTCGTGGAGAATAGCAGGTAACAGAGGAATTTTGGCTCTTGTAGAAAAATCATCAGAATATATCTCTTCACCCACCTGTGGGGGATTTTGCATGGGTTGCCTTTCCCTCCCGCACGCTTATGGCATTATTCATGGGGCGATAACCCCGGGAAGATCATACAACATCACCACACTGCGCAGGGGGGGCAATTCGGGGGATAAGAAACATCTTCCTCCCTAACAGGAAGGTTTGCTCAATGATTATCTGGTCAGCGAAGCTGGTTCACAAGCTTTACCGAGTCGATGAATTTATACTGCGCTGATACGGTTCATGAGATTTTTCAGAATCCGGTTTGTCTGATTTACCGTTAAGTCTTTATATTGCCGGCGTCGACTGAATCCCGCACTATCCAAAATCAACAGCCCCTGAAGGTATCATTCTGCTTTCGATAATAATTCAGAAATAGGATAATTGACCGTCCGGGGTAAAGCGGGATAATGAAATTATTTATTATCATGAGACTCCGTGGTGGGGTCATTCTGTAGCACTTGCTTTAGCAGCGTACGAAATTCATCATCATGACGAGCGAGTTTAAAGAATATATTGCGCATCGTTTCAGGAAATCGTTCACTGTTCATGTCATAGAATTGACAATAATAGGCACAGGCATCAATAATAACATCATCGCGATTCAGATACTTTAGTTTTGCAATAGTATCCAGTTTTTCAACCAGCCCGGTTGGTATTTCCAACGAGACAACAGTAGTGTCATGCGCCATACTTTGAGATATCTGTTTTGAGATTATGAAACTATTGCCTAAAAATCATGCATTTTATAACTCTGGAGAAAACCTATGCTTGTTTCGATATTTCCGAATTTTTTAGATATGTTATGAGGGGGACAACCTCTCCCCCCCCAATTTATCCTTCTCTCTAAAAAAGAGATTACCGGTACAATTTACTCCCCAAGAACTTTTTAGAAACCTTCTGATACACTATTGCGCAAGGGAGATGCACTAGGTGTGCGGGAGCGAAAGGCAATAATTACAAAAAGCCTGAAAACAGCGTCAGAAGGATCTAGTAGATCTTCTCCAGAACCCATTTTTCATCAGGAGAGGAGAAACACCAGTGAAAAGAAGTGCTGCTAAGGGGATTCGAACCCCTGTCGCGAGCGTGAGAGGCTCGCATGATTGGCCGGTCTACACTATAGCAGCGTAATTGCTCTAGTAACATGGGCTATGGATTTACTTAAAGTTTGTCTGGCAGTTCATCGCCCTGCAGGAAGTGGCGCGGGAGGGTTGAAATCGGCCGGGAACCGGGACATTTGCGGGGGTTTTTTCTCGATCCGCAGGTACCCGGGCGTTTTTGTCCGGTGAGCGGGCTTCCCCATAAACAACTATATCCCGAACATGCATCGATTAATATAAGAAATGGCTGGTAGTCTTGAAGAGCAGATAGCTGAGCTGGAAGCAGAGCTGGCAAAGACTCCTTATAACAAGGCTACTTCCAAGCATATCGGGCGGATAAAAGCGAAGATGGCAAAACTTCGCGACGAAGCGGTCTTCCGTGCGATGAAGTCGGGCGGGGGCGGGGAAGGGTACTCCGTCAAGAAATCCGGCGACGCGACCGCAGTGCTCGTCGGGTTCCCGTCGACTGGGAAAAGCACGCTCCTCAACAAGCTCACCGGTACCGAGAGTGCAGTCGCTGCGTATGCATTCACCACCCTCACCGTGGTGCCCGGCGCGCTCGAACACAAGGGCGCGAAGATCCAGCTGCTCGATATCCCGGGACTTATCGCCGGGGCAGCCATGGGCAAGGGCCGGGGCAAGGAAGTCATCGGCGTCGTGCGGAGCGCCGACATAATCATTATCCTCGTGGACGTCTTCAACGGCAAGCACGTGAACGTGCTCATCAAGGAGCTCTACGATGCCGGCATCCGTATCAACGTCCCGAAACCCGATATCACCATCAAGAAGACCTCGGTCGGCGGCGTCCGGCTCTCGGCGGTCGGGACCCTCGACCTCGATATTGAGGACGTACGGTCGATCCTCTCCGAGAGCAAGATGATGAACGCGGAAGTGCTGATCCGTGGCAACGCGACGCAGGAAGATTTCATCGATGCGGTGCAGGGAAACCGGGTCTACGTGCCGGCGTTTATCGCGGTCAACAAGGTCGATCTCATCGATAAGGAGGCATACCTCGACATCGAGCACGACATCAAAGACCGGTTCGGCGTCTCGCCACTTATGATCTCCGCCCATTCCGGGTACCACATGGAGGAACTCAAGGATGCGATCTACGACTGCCTCGGGTTCATGCGTGTCTACCTCAAGCCCCAGAGTGGCGAAGCCGATCTCGAGGAGCCGCTGATCGTCAGGACCGGGAGCACGGTCGAGACGGTTTGTACCAAGCTCCACCGGGATTTCGTGCGCCGGTTCAGGTATGCCCGTGTCTGGGGAAGATCCGTGAAGCATGGCGGCCAGCGGGTGGGCCTGGCGCACAAACTTCTCGATGGGGACATCCTCACCATCATCATTGAACACTGATCCCGGAGCCGGCCTGCCGGGGGCTCCCCGTTCAATTGGATGACTGACCCGTTTGACTTTCGTGCCCGGCGTTATTCAGGCCCCTTTGAAAGTGCCGATCGCCGCGAGAAGTACCGGGAGCGGGGCATCAGTTTTTACCCCGGTTCCGGAAAAATGCGTCCGGCTTGCGGCATACCCGGCCGAACGCAGCCGTTCAAGGACCGCGTCAACCGGCGGCGGGGAGACGGCAAGAGACCGGGCGAGGAGATGGTAGTCGTAGTGGCTGGAGAGGGGCAGTTCCTCGCGGCAGGTAAGAAGAAGTTTTTCGAGATCTTTTCGTGTACCCAGCTCACTGCCGGCAAGCTGTTCCTGCATCTGCACCAGAATGTCGTCGGTGAACAGTTTTCCCAGGTACAGCGGGCCGATAGGACGGAGCGGTTTTTTGCAGCAGGGGCATGTGGCAGTCACGGGGATCATGCCGGGCTGTTCCTCACGGTAGGCACAGGAGGGACACTGCATCACAAAACCGATCTTTGCGATCGCCCGGTCTGCAGCCTGTGCGCCGCGGGTAATCATGAGATTTAAGCGTACGAAGTGCTCCCGGGCAAAACAGAAGAGCGGTTCGATTCCCCGGTCGTATTTGACCGTTTCCCTGACAACAAACCCGAGGAGGATGCGGAGCCCCACTTCCCCGTGGTACCCGGTATTTGCCGGGCGGGCGAAGTACCGGCGGATGCCGGCTCGGAGATGCGCCCCGCAGAGCGGTGCGGTATCGGTGGCAGTCACAAGGAGGAACCGCCGGCAGCCCCGGATCCCGGCATCGACAAACGGCGCCGGAGTCCCGAACGGGTCGATGTCGACCGCATCAAAGGACTGTTCGGAGAGCAGGGAGCAGGCGTCCCGGCAGGTGACCGTGACAGGAAGTCCGGACCGGGTGACGTTCTGCCGGATCAGGGAGATCGCTTCCGGGTTGCGGTCGTTAATCGTGACCGGAATCCGGCACTCGTTTGCCACCCGGACCCCCCGGACGCCGGTTGCGCCCATGGCGTCGAGATAATCGGAAGGTTTGAGCACCGAGAGGAGAAGAACGGTAACATCGCGGTTGAGTTCCATCCGGCGGTTGAAAAAGACCGGGGCGGTACCGGGCGGGAACTGCTCCCGGTTGTCCTGGACCGGGACAAAAAACGTTGTCTTTCCTTCCGTTGCCTCAATTACGTCCATTGCGGGAGAGATGTTGAAGCGCGCAAAACTTATACATATTCCCCTGCAATTGGTATGAGCAGTGGGC
>Ga0326727_10009097_pt1 | contig 24718 bp, 22 predicted proteins | sample MB2enrmetagenome_FD_207643 | JGI IMG/M metagenome (GOLD analysis project Ga0326727, IMG submission 207643) | Lab enriched peat soil microbial communities from McLean, Ithaca, NY, United States - MB29MY | ecosystem: Environmental > Terrestrial > Soil > Wetlands > Peat | place: USA: New York... | reverse complement strand
AACATTTTACTGAATGATATCAGCTTGTTGGGCTCGAATTATACCACATTGCGGCCAAAAAACCAAAGCAAAAAATTAGAGATTTTATATAAAATTCAACGCGTTAGACTTTCCGGATGGAAACTAGATAGTACTTATTATTCTTGCGCCGAATTTGAAATTTAATTAAAGTTCTTCAAAAGTTTAACGATAAAAGAAATAAGTCATAGTCGGGCGCGGTACAAGATTATCCGAGCTTTTCAGGGGGGAAGTGACACAATAATGTGCCATATATTGACTGGCAAATTCTTGCCCGGCGTCATTCTTTGCGCTGTTTTATTGGCATCGCCTCCGTTTGGCCGTGCTGTCGAAAATATAGAAGCGCAGCCTGCACATAACCTCAAAAGACTTAGCATTGAAGAGTTAATGGACGTTGAGGTTGACACGGTTTACGGGGCGTCGCGCTATGAACAGAAAGTGACAGCAGCCCCCTCCTCGGTCACCATAGTCACCGCCGCGGAGATCAGAAATTATGGCTATCGGACCTTGGCTGACCTGTTGAAAAGCGTCCGGGGATTTTATGTCACATATGACAGAAACTACAGCTACGTCGGAGTGCGGGGTTTCGGACGGCCAGGGGATTACAACTCACGTATTCTTCTCCAGATAGATGGTCACCGGGTAAATGACAATGTCTATAACGGGTGTTTCGTGGGAGAGGAGTTTATCCTCGACGTCGACCTAATCGACCGCGTGGAGATAATCCGCGGGCCCAGCTCTTCTATCTATGGCAACAGCGCTTTTTTCGGCGTCATCAATGTCATAACAAGAAAGGGGCGGGATTTGGGCGGTGCTGAAGTTTCTGCAAGTGCCGCCAGTCTTGACACCTATAAAGGCCGCCTGAGTTACGGGAATATTTTCCCGAATGGATTGGAAATGGTGGTATCAGGCTCCGGCCTCTACAGTGAGGGGAATGACACGCTATTTTACAAGGAGTATGCCTCACCGGTGACGAACAACGGCTTTTCCCATAACTCCGATTACGAGAACGGCTTTAAGGTCTTTACCAATCTCTCTTTTCACGATTTCAATCTCCAGGGGGCCTATAATTCAAGGGAAAAGGGGATACCCACAGGGTCTTTCAATACCGATTTCAACGACCCCCGCAACCGGACCGATGATAAATACGGCTATGCCGATTTAAGGTATGAAAAGAGCTTCACGAACGGTCTGGCTCTCGTGGCCCGTCTCTATTATGACAATGACAGATATCAGGGCGATTATATCTATTCCAACATTTCTAACAATGTCCCATATTCAGGAGTTGTAAACAATGACTCCGACCGGAGCGACTGGTGGGGCGGAGAATTGCTGATCAAAAAAACGTTCCTGGAAAAGCATACGATCATCCTGGGCACCGAGTATGTGGACAATATCCATCAGGACCAGCTCAATTACAACGAGCAACCTTACACACTGTATCTTGACGACCGGAGAAGTTCGCAAAACTGGGCCCTGTACGGCCAGGGCGAGTTCGCAGTCAATGATGCAGTGACCCTGAATCTGGGGGTACGGTGGGATTATTTCGAATTCTTCGGCGGCACCGTCAACCCTCGGCTCGCCGCCATCTACAAGCCCATTTCCGGCACTATCCTTAAATTACTCTACGGCACCGCCTTCCGCGCCCCCAGCGCCTACGAACTTTACTATAACGACGGCGGCCTCTCATCCGAGGCGAGCACCGGCTTAAAACCCGAAAAGATCTCGACATACGAGGCCGATTACGAGCAGTATTTCGGAGAGCATCTGAATAGCACCGTCGCTTATTATCACTACGATATCGACAACCTCATCAGCCAGACAGTTGATCCTGCAAATTCGCTGCTAGTTTACAGAAATATCGATAAGGTTAGAACCGACGGCGTCGAAGTGGAACTATCAGGCAAATGGGGCAACGGCTTGGAGGCCCGTGGTAGTTACTGCTATCAAAATGCTGTAGACGTTACTACCAATCAGCCTCTGACCAATTCACCCAGGCACCTTGTCAAGGCTAATGTCATCATCCCTCTGCTCCCTGAAAAAATCTTCTCAGGCATAGAATTGCAATACACCAGCAAAAGGAAGACCCTTCAGAACAACGAAGATCAGGATTTTATCGTGACCAATGTAACATTATTCGGAAAGAACCTGCTGAAGGGTCTGGAGTTCTCGGGGTCGATCTACAATCTATTCGATAAGAAATACGGAGATCCCGGAGGTGCCGAGCTCCGGCAGGATGTGATTGAACAGGACGGCAGGACATTTCGGATCAAGCTGACCTATAAATTTTAACATAGGCTGCCAGCGGCTGGCGGCAATTCATTAGCTTTGTAAAAAGTCTGTCATTTCAAGCGGTGGGGGAATTCTAAATGCCGGTTCTGAGGCAAGATTTCTCCCTGAGTTTGAAATGACAAAATGTAAACATTTTCTTGGGCCTGTTATGAACAGATTGGTTCTGAAAATCACTCTCTTCTTCTGCCTAACCGCCTTCGGTGTTGCAGATGTCTCCGCCCAGGAGCAGAAACCGGGCGAATATCAGGTCAAGGCACTGTTTCTTTATAATTTCATTAATTTTGTAGATTGGCCCGCCGATTCTTCCTTTTACAAGAGCCCCACAATTAATTTCTGCATCATTGGTGAAGATCCATTTGATGGGGCTCTTGACGAGATCCGCGATGAGACCGTAAAAGGGAAAACGTTGACGATAAAGATTTACCGCTCTTTCGAGGAACCCAGGGGGTGCCATCTCCTCTTCATCCCTGCTTCGGAAAACAACCGCACTGGGCAGATACTCCGGTCAATCAGGGAAACAGGGGTCCTGACCGTCGCCGACACCGAAGATTCGGCCCGCCAGGGGGCGATCATCGGCTTTTTCATGGAACATAATAAGGTACGCTTTGCCGTTAATCTCGATGCAGCCAGAAAAGCCCGGTTGATTATCAGAGCCAAGCTCTTGAAGCTGGCGCGGATCGTCAAGCCCGCGGCAGATTGAGGGATACGAGGACATGAACACCTTCGGCGATATTTCCATCAAGAGAAAACTGACGTTTATCATCATGGTGACTAGCACGGTAGCTCTGCTTCTCGCCGGTGTGGCCTATGTTTTCTACGACGTACTGACAATGCGTGACGCAATGGTGCAGAATGTTTCCATGTTGTCGGAAATAATCGGGGCCAACAGCACCGCCGATCTTGTCTTCAACGATCAGAGATCCGCGACGGAAAACCTAGCAAAACTCAGCGTCAACCCCCATATTGTCGCAAGCTGCATCTACAACAGGAAAGGGGAGATCTTTGCGAGCTACGTCCGTCTAAATAAAGTGGGCAAGCTCCATCTACCGGCCCTTCATAAAGACGGCCATCAATTCGAGACCGACAGCTTGACCCAGTTTAAGCGGATTTATCTAGACAATAAACCTATAGGAGCAGTGTATCTGCAATTCGACCTAAGTGATCTGCATGCCAGCGTGCTGCGCTTCGTATTAATCGTCTTAGTCATTGTATTGTCGGCTTCCGCTATAGCCCTTCTGCTCTCATCCAGGCTCCAGAAGTTAATTTCACAACCGCTTTTGGGCCTTGCGGAAACAGCCAAAACTATCGCACACGAAAAGGACTATTCCCTTAGAGCGGAGAAACAGAGCCGGGATGAAATAGGGACCCTGATCGACAACTTCAACGACATGCTGGAGCAGATCCAGGATAGAGACACGCGATTGGCACGACATAGTGAACAACTGGAAGACGAAGTGACTTTACGGACAGCCGAACTGAAAAAGGCAAATGAGGCGCTACGGGCTCAAATTGCTGAAAAACAGCTAATAGAAGAGGAACTTTTCCGAACCAGAAACCTTGAATCATTGGGTATCCTTGCAGGAGGCATTGCTCATGATTTTAACAACCTCCTTACCGCTATTCTGGGAAACAGCTCCCTAGCCAAGATAACCACTGAGCCGGGGAGCAAACTATACACCAGGCTTGAAGAAGTGGAGAAAGCCAGCATCAGGGCGCGGGATCTGACCCAGCAGCTCTTGACTTTTGCCAAAGGGGGGGCGCCTATAAAAAAAGTCACGTCCATTCCGGATGTTATATGCGACTCCGCACGATTCGCACTCCGGGGTTCGAATTTGCGCTGCAGCTTTACCATCATGGAAGAGCTCTGGCCGGTTGAGGTCGATGAAGGCCAAATCAGCCAGGTTATCAGCAATCTGGCCATAAACGCAGATCAGGCAATGCCTGAAGGGGGGATTTTAGAAATCTCTGTAAAAAACGTGACCCTTGTCCAGGGTGAGATTGTAACCCTCCCGCCTGGAAGGTACATCAGCATATCCATTGAAGACCGGGGTATTGGCATATCTAAGGAGCATCTTTCCAAGATTTTTACCCCTTATTTCACTACCAAACAAAAAGGGAGCGGCCTCGGACTCGCCACATGCTTCTCCATTATTAAGAAGCACGGTGGAGCAATTGCAGTGGAATCGCAACTGGGCGCCGGTACGACCTTCCGCATATATCTCCCTGCGTCTGAAAATGCGGTGCAAAGAATAGAAAATGGAACGTCATCTACCATAGCCGGCTGCGGCCGGATTCTCATCATGGACGACGAGGAGTACGTGAGAAATACGGCAGGAGAGATGCTGAGCCATTTCGGCTATCAGGTTGGCTATGCCAATGACGGCGCAGAGGCGATTGACCGTTACATTAAGGCAAAGGAGTCAGGTGAACCATATGATGCGGTCATTCTGGACCTGACCATTCCCGGCGGGATGGGAGGAGAAGCGACAGTCCAGAAATTGCTTGACATAGATCCAGAGGTAAAGGCGATTGTTTCAAGCGGCTATGCCCAGGGGCCGATAATGGCAGATTTCAGTGCATACGGGTTCCAGGGAATGATTGCCAAGCCTTACCAGGCCGAAGAACTTGTTCGGGTTGTCCAGAATGTGTTAAACCAGTCAAATCAGGCTGAAAAGTGAAGGTAAAAGTAAAATCTTCTCGCCTCCCTCCCGTTCTCCTCTGGCTTCCCTTTTACGAGGATGAGTACCCCGCCTCCTGATACCAATCTGAAACTTCTCGCCATTAGCCCTGCTGGACGGTCGCCCAGGTTGTTGTATGTCTCTGATAAGGGAAGAACGAAACTTGTGGGGGTATTATGGAGGGGTATATTGAAATGAATATTGAATATATTCCCGATATTGCAGTATGTTGTAACATCTATGGGATGCCTATATAACCTTAAAAAAGTCAACCCAAGGCAATGGCGGTCTGGAATATGAAATCAACCAGGTTATTATCTCGCGACACGGTTTTGATTAACTTCTTGACAGACTTGAACTATTACGATAGTTATAAAATCACATATCCGCATAACTGTGCGGAGTTAAATATTTGATCACGGTACCCGCAAGGGCTTGATAGGGAAGAGGGGTGCAAATCCCCCACGGACCCGCCGCTGTAAGCGTGGACGAAGGGCATTATGTCACTGGTCGAAAGACTGGGAAGGCGCCCGGAGGATGAATCGCGAGCCAGAAGACCTGCCACGATCTTAGCACTCAACAGTTCCCCGTGGTAAAGGGCGAGTGAAACCATTATCAGACTTTGAATACGAAAAGTCCGCATGCTGCTTCGGCACACGCGGACTTTTTTTGTACCTTTTCCCTTTTAAGTGCCGTTTTAAATGACCACAAATCCCGGCTCAGCCGACTAAATCCCATAAACGGAGGAGATTGATGAAGAAATATCTCATATGGATGTTGGGTGATCTCCTGCTATCCCCCTCATTGGTGTTTGCTGCCGACATCCCGCTGCCACAGGACCTTAATGCAAAAGCTTCCGTTACCAAAAGATCGCGGGACGGCTTATGGGAAAAAACCCTGATTGTCCGGTTTCCTGAAAAGAGACGTACTCTTTCTACAACCGATGGTTTTGCTGATGCGCAGGTAGCTATAAATCATGCAGCCCACCTGGAACTGTGGAAGAAGCTGCATGAGGAGAGGCAGACGAGGCACGAGCTTGGCGTCATTGTCTATATCAGGAAAATCCAGGGAAAGATTGCCAATAGCCTTGGTTTGAAACGTGAAGATGTCGCTCAGATGTCAACGGCTGCCGATATGGATAACCTTGCGGTCGTTACCAAGATATTCAAGCCTTTCATTGTCACTGCCCTGGTTACCGCAGGCGCGGAAGCAAACGCCCAGCGCACAGGTGTTGATGAAGGAACGTACATCGAGGGAGATGAGCCGAAAGGGACGGTAAATATACTTATCCTCACCAATGCCCGGCTTACCGATGGGGCTATGGCCAGGGCGCTGATTACCATAACCGAGGCAAAGACGGCAGCTTTTGAGGATTTGCGGATACCAAGCAGCTACACCAAAGGTGTTCAGGCAACCGGAACCGGCACAGACAGTATCATCATAGCCGGCGGCACTATGGGGCCAAAGCTCACCTACACCGGGGGACACAGCCGGATCGGCGAACTTATCGGGAAGACCGCCTATGAGGCGGTAATCGAGGCATTGGGCAAGCAGGACGGCTTCAAAAAGGAGAATGCAACACACTAATCACACTCTATTATCACCGAATGAAAGTGAGGAAGAGGGGTGTAAATCCCCCGCTGCCCCGCAGCCGTAATGGGAACGAAAACCCGTCGCCGCAAGGCGAAAAGCCACTGGGATCATCCTGGGAAGGCGGGCAAATAGGTGGCCCTGAGCCGGAATACTGCTCCATTCGTAACTTCGAGGGAGGGATGTTATGAGGAAAAGAATTGTTAACCTGTTGTGTGTATTGTTGCTGTCTAGCCCGGCCTTTGCCGAACCACCCGATGCTGTCCTGCCAGAGGTCGTTGTTACCGCTTCCCGCTGGGAAGAACCTGTGGAAAGTGTTCCGCAGGATGTGACCATCATTACCCGTGCCGACATCGAGAAAAAGGGTGTCCCCTTCGTAGTTGACCTCTTGAGATTTCAGCCGGATCTGCAGGTTGTCCAAAACGGTGGGCCCGGTACGAATGCGACCCTGCTCATGCGTGGCGGCGAAAGTGATCAGGTGCTGGTGCTTGTTGACGGTTTCAAATTCAACAACCCAACCACCGGTAACGCAGACCTGTCAAGTTTGCTGACCACTGATATTGAGCGCATAGAAATCATCAAGGGGCCTCAAAGCACCCTCTACGGCTCAGAAGCCATGGCCGGGGTGGTTAATATCATTACAAAAAAGGGAGCAGGTAAACTGAAGGCCGACCTTAACGTAGAGGGAGGTTCCTTTTCAACCGTCAAAACATCAGGTTCAGTTTCTGGTGGGACAGACAAAACGAATTATCGACTTTCCGCAACCTACTTCGACACTGATGGTATCCCCATTGCCAAAAACGGCTCGGTGCCTAACGGCGATACGAATAAGTCGGTGTCAGCCCGACTCGGCGCGAACCCAACCGATAATTCATCCGTCGAACTTAACCTGCGGTACGGGACGGACAGGACGCATCTCGACAATTACACCTATGGTGTCGGGCCGGTGGACACCCTGAACTATGTTCAGAATCATGAAAACTATCTAGTGGCCGCCACAGGAAAAATATTTCCTTGGGAGAAGTACGAACAGAGCTTGACGATCTCCTACCTACGGGATAACCAGAACGCCACAGACCCTGTCACCGCATTTAATAATTACACGATCGACGCGACAACCGAGCTTCTGGACTGGCAGCACACACTTTATTTACACCCTTTGACAATAACGGGGGGCTTTGCCTACCGCTATGAGGCGGCTGAAAATGTGGGGTCATTCGATCAGTCAATTAACAACAAGGCTGGCTACCTCAACGCCAAACTCGACCTGATCGATGATACACTGATACTCAACGCTGGGCTGCGCGATGACGCTCATTCTACCTTCGGTAACGCCTTAACCTATCGAACAGGCGTACTCTATTACCTTAAACCGCTGGAGATGAGATTCAAGGCAAATCTCGGCACCGGATTTCGGGCACCCTCGTTGAACGAGCTTTACTACCCAGACTACGGCAACCCTAACCTGAAGCCGGAAAAAAGTACCGGCTATGATGTCGGGGTAGAAAAAGACCTTTTTGGCAAGAAACTAGTTATCGGCGCTTCATGGTTCTGGCAACGTTACCACAATCTCATCCAAACGGACCCCCATACATTCACTGCCGTCAATATCGGAAATGCCCTGACTGAAGGCGTAGAGCTCAAGGCATCTGCTCTTCTTACCGACAACTTGAAACTGAATGCAGGCTACACCTGGCTTGACGCGGTAGACAAGGACACTGGAGCTTTTCTTTCGCTCCGCCCAAGGAACAAATTCACTTCATCCATTGAATATACCATGGCCAAACTGACGGTGATCGGTGAATGCCTCTATGTTTCCAAGCGGTTTGATTCGTCTCTGAACCAGGACATATCCCCATATTCCTTAGTTAACCTGAAAGGATCATATCTCCTGCTCAAAAATCTGTCGCTCTTTGTGAGAATCGACAATCTCTTCAACAAATCTTACGAAGAAGCTGCCGGCTACGGTACTCCAGGCATCTCCGCCTTTGGCGGCGTTGAGGTATCATTTTAAATGCTACGGACGCTTTATAATACAAAGAGAATGATTCTTTGCCTGCTCTTCCTTTTTGGGTGGAACGAGGCAGCGTATTGCAGTCCTCCTCCTTCACCGAAGCGAATCGTCTCTCTCGCCCCGGCCATGACCGAGATCATTTTCTCGCTTGGCCTTGGCGAGCGCGTGGTGGGAGTAACCACTGTTTGTGACCGCCCCGAAGAGGCACGCAGCAAGGCGAAGATCGGTGGCATGGCAAATCCGTCCCTTGAGGCAATCGTAGCCCTGAAGCCGGATATGGTAGTCATGACCAGCGACGGGAATCCGAAGGCTATAGCTGAACGCCTTGCCAAGCTTGGAATTAAATCACATATATTCAGAGCCAGACGTCTTGCCGAGCTACCTGCTGGTATACGGGAGATGGGCCAAGTTCTGGGGGCTCGACCTGCTGCCAATCTTCTGGCAGAAAAGATTGAGAAAGCAATTCTTGATGTAAGTACGTCGCAACATAAAAAATCATCACAAGCAGGTATTGGAGGAGGCAGAAAAGCGCTCTTTGTCATCTGGCCCAGCCCTCTTATCGTTGCCGGACCCGGAACGATCCTGGATGATGCCATGAAGATGAGTGGATTGAGCAATATCGCTTCTGACGCAAAGGTTCCCTATCCCCGCTTCTCGCTGGAGGCGGTCATCGAACGCCAGCCTGATATGATTCTGATCGGTAAAGGACACGATGATATGAAAAATCTTTCCAAAGGGTTTCTGAAGAGCCTGAGCATGCTTGAAGCGGTACGAATGGGACGGGTCTGCTTCTTGGGTGACGCACTGTATCGCCCTGGCCCAAGAATCCCGGCTGGGATGGAAGAACTCGACCGCTGCGGGAAGATGCCATGAACCGCGATAACGGTTCAACCGTTCTCATAGTAGTGGCATTGTGTGCCGCCTCTTTGTGTATAATTGTCGTCTCGGTCGCTAGCGGCCCACGATTACTGAACCCCTTCAGCATGGATAGCGAAACGTGTCGAACACTCCTTTCCATCAGACTCCCTCGGACTGCGGTCGCACTTCTTATGGGAGGCGCTCTCGGGGCATCGGGAGCCATCCTTCAAGGAATCTTCCGAAACCCCTTGGCAGACCCTTATGTGCTCGGTATTTCCAGCGGTGCGTCTCTCGCAGCTTCGTTCGGGCTCATGTTCGGTATTTCACTGTTCCCCTTTAGCGTTCCAACGCTGGCATTTGTCGGGGCAATCGCAACAGGGGCGGCAGTTGTCGTACTGGGGCATGGATGGAAAGGTTTACAACCTGAACGACTTCTGCTGGCTGGGGTTGGCATCGGATTTTTCCTCTCCGCTGTACTTATGCTGGTTATGACCATTTCCGTGGATGACGGCCTCAAAAGGGCAATACTCTGGATGTCCGGCGATCTCTCCATGGTTGATTGGGAATTGCTTCCCGTTGGACTCCTCTTCATTCTAACCGGGCTTGGCCTCGCTTTGATAAGAAGGAAAGGGCTGAACGCCTTGACGCTGGGAGACGATATTACGCACAGCCTTGGCTTCAACCCGACACGGGAAAGATTCTTTCTTTTTATAGCAGCTTCGCTCATGACCGCTGCATCGGTCTCTATGGGGGGCGTAGTTGGCTTCATAGGACTTGTCGTCCCCCATGTTGTCAGGCGTCATGTCGGTTCCGATGCAGCTGTTGTGCTGCCGCTATCGGTTGTTGCCGGAGGGACCTTGCTGTGTCTTGCCGATTCCATCGGCAGAACTGTCGCAGCGCCACTGGAACTTCCCGCAGGGGTTATCGCAGCGCTTATTGGCTCCCCATATTTCATTTTCCTGTTAGGACAAAAAAAGACCCACTGATTGCTGTTGCAGGAGATTATCTCAATGACCAAACTTGAGTTTGAAAATGTTACTTTTTCCTATTGCTCAAAAAGATTTATGGAACAGATGTCGTTTTCTGTGGCTGAAGGTGAACTTGTCGGCCTTATGGGGCCAAACGGAGCAGGGAAATCGACTATTCTCAAACTTGCTGCTGGGCTTCTCTCTCCTCAAAAAGGGAGAGTTATGGTTGGTAAAAGAGCTATAGGCTCCTACTGCGGGAAAGAACGGGCAAAACTCGTGGCCTATCTCCCGCAGATACTTGATTTACAGGCTCCATTTCGTGTTGGCGAGCTTGTCAGGATGGGCGCGTATCCTTATGAAAGGTCCCAGGCACTCACATTTGAAGAAGCGATTCATATCGTTGGCCTGCATGGAAAAGCAAAAACGCACCTTTCCGAATTGAGTGGCGGTGAGCGAAGGCGTGCATATGTCGCCATGACACTGGTACAGGGAGCCAGAGTGCTGCTACTGGATGAACCCCTGGCCAGCCTCGACATCAAGTATCAGTTTGATCTGTATCGACTTCTCAAAGATATTGTCCGCGAAAAAGGAGTTTCCGTATTCATGTCTCTTCACGATATCGGGATGGGTGCCATGCTGGATCGGGTCATTTTGGTAAAGGAGGGGCAGGTGGTTATTCAAGGAGACCCTGGTAGCGTTCTCACGGATGAAATAGTGCAGGACGCCTTTGACCTGAACGAGTCAATCGACATTTATATGGAAACAAATCGTACCGTCTGCCATGCTCTTGCCGTTGCAGCTTGCAAAAAGGGCATGTGAGGACAACATGATAGCAAAAAGACTCTGGACGGTTTTATTGTGTCAATTTTCGACCCGATGCTGGGATTACCGAGGTAAAGTGGGAATACCAACCGCCATATAGCAATGACCTGACATCCTAAGGAGGATAGACTGATATTTTAGGGGGTATTGTTTGGGGGTAGATTGGATTCCAGACAGTATATATTCCCGTTATTATAGGATGTTGTAATACCCCAGTAATGCCTATAATAATAGATATATCTGATCTCTTTAAATCCCTCCCTCTAATCACCCTATTGATAGCAATGCGGCAATGAAAATGGCGGCCAAAGCCACCTCTCATCTTAAACCAGTAAAATCAATGTAGATCTGACTCATCGGGGACTGTTACAATCTTTTTAAAAAAGATAAAATAGGTATATTAGAATTGGAGAGTTCAACTGGTTAAAATTGAAGGGGAGGTATGAAGAATGGTAGATATCTATATAATTTCCCTGCTTGGCTTGTATGGAGTTTCAATGGCAAGCCAGTATAAATCCTATAAGAATAACCACCCGAATGGAGCAGAAGGAAAATGCAATTGTAAGAATTAATTTAGTGAGCCTTTAAAACCCCGTTGGTTGCGGATTCATTACTTAGCCCCCTTGGAAGAAAGGGGGCGGGCCCTTACCCACCGCTCGCCAGCTTGAATTGTCCGATCAGCTTCTGCTGCTCATCCGCAAGCCTCGCCAGTTGACCTGCCGCCGATGCAGATTCTTGGGCACCCTCAGCTACGCCGTGGATTATGTCGGTAATCTGTACCATGTTGCTGCTGATGTCTCCGGTAGTGGCCGTCTGCTCTTCAGCGGCGGTGGCGATCTGACTGACCTGCACGGTTAAGGAATTTATCTGGCTGAGAATATCCTGTAGGGCGTCGCCCGACTTGGCGGCTTCTGCAGTCCCGTTTTCCACTTCATTAACACCCTGTTCCATTGCCTCAACCACCAGTCGGGTTTCAGTCTGGATAGCCTTGATCATGTTGCCGATTTCTTTGGTTGCCTTGGCTGTGCGTCCCGCCAAGGCCCTCACTTCATCGGCAACAACGGCAAATCCCCGGCCCTGTTCGCCAGCACGAGCCGCTTCGATCGCTGCATTCAGCGCCAGCAGGTTGGTCTGATCGGCAATATCCTCGATCGTGCCGATAATATCTCCGATCTGGTCCGACTTTGTCCCCAGGCTTTCAACGGTCTTGGCCGATTCCCGCACCCTGTCGGCAATCCGGTTCATTACAGCCACAGTTTCTTCTACCACCAATGACCCGGCAAGAGCCGAATCATTGGCTCTTTGCCCACCGTTTGCAACCATGACGCAGTTCTGGGCGATATCCACTGATGTGGCCGTCATTTCCTCACTGGCCGTGGCCACTATTCCTGTCTGTGATGCAGCTTGGTTAATATTGCTGGCTATCAGCGAAGACGTGGAGGAAAGCTGTTCGGAAGAGGAGGCCAGCTGGATAGCTGTGTTCTGGATGCCGGAAATGATGCCGTACATGGATTTCTGAAGATATTTGATGGAGGAAAGCATTTTGCTCATCTCGTTGTTGTCGTTCGTGACGATATTTACGCGGAGATCGCCACTGGCAATAGTCTCCAGGAAGGCAACGGCCTTTTTAATTGGCGTCAGGACAGACCAGGCGTTGACCCAGACAAAAAACCCGCCAAGAAAGATGAAAAGGGTTATCGCCCCATACTTGACCAACGGGGAGGATGTATTGGCCACGAAAGCCGTAGCAATGATGCAGAGGCTGTAGCATAAACAAAGGAGGGCCAACCGGAATTTGATTGTTAAACTGCAATAGTAATTCAATAGAAAGCTCATGGTATCCTCACACTATCCTTTGACTTTGGTTGTTAGGCGTCGCTTCGCCTTCTCCGATTCGGCTTTTTCATTGACTATGTGAGGTAGTGACATGAGGAACTCGACAAAGTCAGGTTTTCAGTTTTGGCAGCAGTTTAGTATATCTTGTGGCTGTCAGCATTCTTATCGACAAATAATGGATGCAACTTTAAGGTTTCCGGTAAATTTAGGTTCGGGGCAGTGAGAGAAGGGATTACAAAAGCGAAGGGAAAGGGGCAGTATAAGTCTCGGAAGCCGACAGCAAGGGCAAAAAGGCCCAGGTTGTCATATTTGTCTCTGAAGTCAAAACCAAGGATGCAGTTTAAGGATCTTGGGATCGGCGTCGCATCGGTTTACCGGATACGTCACCTCAAAAATTTGACCGCGCCCAAGAAAAGGGGTATCAGTTTTCAGTTTTGCAAGCCAAATGGTAAGTGACAAGTGTCAGGACATCGCTGACCTTCATTAATATTTCGGTTAAAATGCTCTCCATGAATAATCATGAAAGGAGAGCATCAATGGATGAAGTTCTCAGAAAAGATGTCATCTGATGCCACCCTTTGTATGGTGGTTCTTCCGCAGACTTATATGAGTAACTGGAAATCTGTCATGGCACATCAACAGCGGGCCGTAATCAGGTTTGCACAGGGCGGCTCACCTCGCCGTGCGCCGCACTTTGGCGCGCTCGGCTCGCGCCCGTGCGAAACGTACGGCCCTTCCCTTGATTCGAGCAGACTGATGTTCATTTAACACCTTTGAATACCGTCTGCCCCAGAGATTTCCTCATGAGATTTTAACCATCTTCATATCCGGGTCAGCGATGTCATGACACTTTTTAGCATTAGACTCGGGTCAGCGATGTCCTGACATTTGTGAGGTAAGCCATTAGGGGCGCCTTCCGAACCGAGTAAAGGGGGAATACCAACTACTACATAGCTTCTATAACCTGACTTCCTGAAGAGGATAGAAGGAAAATTATGGGGGTATTGTTAAGGGGTATATTTCAATTTAGGCTGCATATATTACAACTATTTCAGCATGTTATAACAATGGTGTGATGCCTATATAAACATAACAAAGGTCACCCCAAGACACTGGCATTTGCGGTCAGGAATATGCCAATCAGCGAGGAGGTTTACCCAACGATTGACATGAGGAGCGGCCTAAGGACGTAGCCCTTTGGATGTCCCCTCGATAGAAGGGTTGGGCGCCATGTTGTCCTTGAGCAGACGGCCGGCACTATACGTTTTGCCGATTGTGACCACAGCTGACGCATTGCGGTTTGTGCGTGCAAAGAAAGGCGCCGCAAAATTGTACGGCAAGGATGCCTTTCGTTTCTGACCTTTCCCCAAGTGACGCTAAATTCAATAGTTATCCGGATATCGATAAGATTCAAGCTAATTCCACAGGGATAGGAACATAGCAAAATTGACCGGAAATTACACCGCACGGCAAAGTTAGAAGGTCATGTAAGGGCACTTTCAGCCACTATGCACGATTGGAAAGTCTTATCGTACTATTTTTTCCGGATTCCCCGTCCGCCCCTTTATGGTGTATAATTTTAGAACTGACAGAAGAATCAAGCACTGATCAATTGAGATCATTGAAGGATTTTACTTGCCCATGACCAGCCTCGATTCCCTTTTTTACCCGAAAAGTGTAGCTCTCATCGGCGCATCGGCGTCCGAGGAGAAGCTGGGGGGCATTGTCCTGAAAAACATCCTCGGATTGAAAGGAAGGGTGTATCCGGTCAATCCCGCCTATCCAGAACTCATGGGTCTGAAGGCGTATCCTTCAATAAGGGATCTGCCGGAAACCGTGGACCTCTCCATTGTCATGCGCCCAGCGGCCGAGGTGCCGGAAATCCTCCGGCAGCATGCGGGTAAAGCCCGGTTCGCACTTATTGTAAGCGCCGGTTTCGCGGAAATCGGCGCTTCCGTATTACAGGAAGAACTGGCGCAAATCGGCAGGAACACCGGAGTTCGGCTGGTGGGACCTAATTGCCTGGGCATTTACAACCCATACCACGGCCTTGACACCATGTTTCTTCCGCACTCCTGCCTCAAAAAGCCGGGAAAAGGGAACGTTGCGATCGTCTCACAAAGCGGCGCGGTCGTGGTAAGCCTGCTGGAGGCGGTACGGAGGTCGAACATCGGTGTCTCGAAGGTCTGCAACTATGGCAACGCCGTTGACCTGGACGCTCCTGATGTGTACGAATACCTCGCCGAAGACCCGGAAACCGGTGTGGTTATCTCTTACCTGGAATCCGTCGGCAATGGCCGCAGGTTTATTGAAGCGGCAAGGCTTCTCGGCGATGTCAAACCCCTTGTCGTCCTCAAGGCCGGCAAGGGGACAAGCGGTCAAAAGGCTGCATTCTCCCATACCGGAAGGCTTGCCGGCAGTTACGAGGTGTTCCGTTCGATCTTGCGACAGTTCCGGGTCCGGGAAGCCCCAGATTACGACTCTCTTCTCGATGCGGCGAAGGCCCTGTCATGCCAGCGGCCGGCGCCGGGCAAACGAGTCTGTATCATAACCAACGGCGGCGGTGCGGGAGTGCTCGCCGCTGATGAGTGCATGCGGGCAGGATTGGAGGTCGCTCAGCTTCCCGAACCGGTCAGGGAAATGCTCAGGTCCACGTTTCCTCCCTTCTACGTACTCGGCAACCCCATCGACCTCACCGGCCAGGTGAGGACCGGGGATTATCGCGTCGCCCTCGATGGTGTGCGGCAAACCTATGACGGGTTCATAATCATAGCCCTGACCGGCGTGGCTGGCGTCACCCTGGAACTTGCCGAGATAATGCGTGATTTCAGAACAGCAGCCGGCAAGCCTGTGGTCGCCCATATCGCGCAGGGGGGAATTGCCGGAAAGCTGACGACGCTTCTGGAGAAATCAAAGATACCGGTATTTCCTTCCCCGGAACGGGCGGTGCGGGCGTTGGGCATGCTTTTGCATGATGGTGGGTGAAAATGAATGTTTACGGGCGGGTTTGAGAAATGACAATTCGAGACAAAGTTGAGAAATTTCTTCAATTGCAGGTGGATCGCAAGGTCTTTCGCGAGCACGAAGTGAAAAACCTCCTTCGGGGATTCGGCATAAACTCGCCCAGGGGAATGTTCGTCCCGCGCGGCGCCGGTATACCATCCACGTTCAACCTCTCATATCCGCTGGTCGCCAAGCTGGTTTCATCGGGGATTTCCTCCAAATCCGACGTGGGCGGGGTGCAGCTTGGGATAGGAAATGGCGATGATCTGCAAAGAGCCGTCACGGAACTTTCGCGGATGGAAAATGCCGAAGGTGTGCTAGTGGAAGAAATGGCCCAGCCCGGATTCGAGGTGATCGTGGGTGGAACCAGCGACTTCACTTTCGGTCCCATCGTCATGTTCGGTATGGGCGGATTTTTCGTAGAACTTTTCCGTGATGTTTCGTTCGCCCTGGCGCCGCTCACACGCGATCATGCACTGTGGCTGGTGGGCGAGACGAAAGGTGAGAAAGTCCTGAAGGGCTTCCGCGGCAAGCCTCCCATGGATATCGATGCAATTGCCGACATCATCGTGACAGTATCTGAAATAATGGCAACCGGGCTTATCCGGGCAATCGACCTGAATCCGGTCGCCCTCTACCCGTCCGGCGCTCTGGTGCTGGATGCCAAGATGACCAGGCCATAGCCTGTTCTTCCTCTTTCTTTCGTCTGAAGGATCAATTCGATTATCAGGTTTGCGAAGTTGGATATTTTTACCCAACACCCGAAAAGGTAAAATTAGGCTAAAAGCCTCTTTCCATGAGGTCTGTAAACTAAGATGATACGTTCTAAATTCTATGGTTATGCGGTTCGACAGGTCCACGTGCGCACGAGATCAACGCATTGAATCTGGTCATAATTTCAGTTCCTGTAGCACTCGACAAAAACCTCGAGGTGGTCGCGCAAAACATTCAACAAGGCACTCATAGAGACGCTCCAAAAGCGGTGTGCACCAGGATCCACACCAGCAGCAGAATTCGGCATGGCTCGGTTTACCGGGATAGATTGCGTTCAAGGAAATTTTCAATTCTTCATGGCCGGTTTTTCAGGTGGAGTTCGAGCCGGAAAGCGAGAACGGTAGTTACACGGCACAAATTTATACCGGACAAATTTTGAATTTGCCCACGATTGGCGCAGTGGTGCTGGCGCAGGTTTAAGGTTGTCTCTGATAAGAGGAAGAACGGAAACTTTGGGGGGTATTGTTTGGGGGTATATTGGAATTTTAGGCTGATATATTCCTGCTATTACAGAATGTTGCAATAGCGGTGTGATGCCTATATAAGTTTGCACAAAGGTCAACAAAACTGGCACTGGTGGTCAGGAATAATCAGCGGTTCCCGAGTTTGGACTGAAGTGTAATCCCCACTTGTTACATTAAGAGACTAGTGTATTAAATTAAATAACACCTATTGCCACGATAATCGCCAATAGACACACACTTCTAATAAAAACCTGTATAACAATTTAGAGGTTATGCGGTGCATAACGCAGCAGAGCCGCAGCATAAACTCTTAATCATTATCGCCACACATGGAGTCCCATGGCCCTTTTTTCACAGTCCAGCCAAATTCTCGGCTTGGGCCAGTCAACATCCATCATGCTTCCCGTGCTGAAGCTATTCCTTCTTCCAGTCGGGGGCGGAATCCCTGCTGGTGTTTTACTCGCTAGTGCCAAAGGCTTGGCCTGGCCCATCACCACAGTGCTCTACTTGGTTTCAGATATGGTCCTGGCCCTTGCCTTTGAACCGATCCTTCGGCTTCTCGCAGCGTTGGGGGGGAGAGTCCCATTTCTAGCTCGTCTCAGCGCGGCTTTAAAGGCTGTAACGGCTCGCAGCGTGGTATATATTTCAGTGGCACCAGCGCAGGCCCTCTTGCCCTCATTATGATTGCCTTCGGAGTGGATCCAATGACAGGTCGAGCAACGGCGCTCGCTGCGGGTCACGGATTCCTTACCGGATGGGCCTTTGCCATCGTTGGAGACATGCTTTATTTCGCCTTCATAGCGCTCACGACTTTGCGCCTGAACTCTTACTTTCGAGACCCAAACATTACAATGCTGGTCGTCCTTGGTGCGATGTTTGGCGTGCCCATATTGGTACGCTATTTTCGATCCACACAAAGTGTTACAAGTTAAGTTTTCAACTATATTAGATATCTAACTCATATGTAACATAAGTAAGGGTTACATTTACACTGGCTCCCCAGACACGCCGGACATGGCAGGTCTGGGGAGAAACGTCTTGGGTGTTCACCCAGCGGTTTTTACGAAGCTGGACTCAAGGTCCGGCAGCACAAGTAACAATTGCTCTTGATGCCTATCTTAACATTAACGTAAACTAACCATCTGCTCGCGAAAAAAGTACGAAGTGTAGCTTTCAACACGGCAGATTGACATCATGCCTGGTTGTAACCCAACAGGGCCTTGACTTCGAGGAACGCATCAAAACCATGCTCTCCCCTTTCGCGGCCGTTGCCGGACTGTTTGAAACCTCCAAACGGCGCCGCCGGATCACGTATGTCCAAATCGCCATTCAGATACACCTGACCCGCCCGGATACGGGCTCCGACCTCGCGAGCTTTCTCAATGCTGCCAGCATGTACATAGGCAGAAAGACCATAAGGAGTGTCGTTCGCGATCCTGATCGCATCCTCGACATCGTCATAGCCTATGATCACAAGGACAGGACCGAATATCTCCTCCCGGGCTATAGACATGTCGTTTGTGACGTCAGTGAAGATCGTCGGCTTGACGTAGTACCCCTTTTCCAAGCCTGCGGGTTTGCCCGGGCCGCCGGTGACCAGCGTGGCCCCTTCCTCTATGCCTCTATTGATCAGCCTTTGGATCTTTTTCCACTGCTCCTGGTTGACCACCGGGCCAACATATGCGCCGCTTTCCGGTGGCCCCACAGTAGTGTTTTCAGCAACCGATCTGGCAATTTCCACTACTTCGGCCAAACGCTTTTTGGGTGCAAGCATACGCGAGGGGGCCGCGCAAGTCTGCCCCGAGTTGAGCATTATGAAGCTGACACCGGAGGTGACGGCCTTCAGCACATTAGCATCTTCCATGATGATGTTCGGACTCTTCCCGCCAAGCTCCTGATGGACGCGCTTCACGGTCGCCGCAGCGTTGCGCGCCACATCGATACCGGCGCGTACCGAGCCAGTGAAGGAGACCATATCAATGTCCGGATGGCTGGAGAGTGCTACTCCAACTGTCGGACCATCGCCGTTCACCAGATTGAAAACGCCGGGCGGTACCTTGGCTGCGTCCATGATCTCGGCTATGATCAATGCAGAAAGGGGGGAATACTCTGACGGCTTCAACACCATCGTGCAGCCTGTCGCAAGCGCCGGGATAACCTTGGTGATGATTACGACGACCGGCCAGTTCCATGGAGTTATCAAGCCGCACACGCCGATCGGTTCCCTGCGGATCATCGAATTGCCGCGGATCTCGTCAAACTTGAACCTTTTGAGCACATCAATGTCGCTGCTTATCTGCGCGAGCGGCAGAGGTATCTGTGCTTTCTCAGTAAGCCATACAGGACATCCCATTTCCTCGGTCATGGCCGAAGCCAGGTCAGGAATCCGTGCCTGGAAGCAGGCGCCGATCCGTTCAAGGAGGGCGACCCGCTCTTCCCGTGTTGTCCGCGAATAGCTCTCGAACGCCTTTCTCGCGGCAGCGACGGAGCGATCCACGTCCTCCTTTTCCCCCATGCCGATCCGTCCAACGGCCTCTTCAGTTGCCGGATTGATCACTTTTCTGGTACGGCTCCCAGCCGGCTCGACCCAATGCCCGTCGATATAAAATTTCAGATAATCTTTCATAGTTCTATCCTTTCAATAAGCTCAAGATATATTTGCATTTCAGCTCCTATTTGCACTTGTATCAGCTCCCATGAAGACCATTTTCTACAATGAATAGCCACTGTTCTCACGCGCAATCTTGAATTGTAGCAAGGATTTAAAGGGGGAATTTACTCCCTAGCGCACTGTTACTCCTGTCTGGTGGGCGTAATGTGCTTCAATAGCTCGGTCTTGACCGAATCAACGGCCTCTTCTTTGATGACAAGCTTTGCGACAATGGAAACTATTGACATGCTTTCTCTCTTTTCTCGTGAGCTTTTCTGCCGTGGACCCGTTCGTACGCCTTGCAGAAGGGACAGATGTCTTGCTCCACATTTTTTACGAAGTTGTAAACGACTCCCTGCTGATGGTGTCGAGCATGGAGACAAACCGGACAGAGCTCGCACATTTTGGCCAGCGCCCGATCCAGTGCAGTGGCGTCAGTTCTGCTCATTTATGCAGATCCTTTCCGATGGAAAATGCTCTGCCGACGCAAGTTCCTATGTTGTAGTACCCATTTCGGGAAGTGTCGAAAACTAGGGGTTTGATTTTCATGATGTCAAGCTGGCCATCATCGTCAAAGACGTCCGTATCACCCTTTACATCGATAATTTCACCGATGAACTGGGTGTGCAGACCGATCTCAATCGTGTGCAGCAGACGACATTCCAGCACTACCGGGAACTCTTCAGCATAAGGAGCATCTACCAGTTCGCTCCTGACTGGAGTCAGACCGGTGGCAGCAAACTTGTCTACATCGCGCCCCGACACGATACCACAGTAATCGGCTTCAGCCAACTTGTTCTCACATGCTATTCCTACGGTGAACGCCTTGCGTTCCAAGATGCAGTTATAGGAGTAGGTTGCCTTGCGCAGGGCTACGGCTACGCACGGGGGTTGTGAACAGCAGATGCCACCCCAGGCGACTACCATCAGATTTGGTTTGCCTGTTTGGTCATATGTACCGATCATCAAGACCGGAGTTGGGAAGAGAAGGGTTTTTGCTCCGATTGATTTCTTCATGTCATCTCCTCTGGCTTCAAGCCCAGCAATTTTTTCTGATCTTTTTGTGCTGAAGTGTATCCACTGATATAGGACTTTTCTGTCCGTCTGGATGGCCGATACCGAGTATGCATTCCACCTTGACCTGCTCCAGCAGGCCCAGCAGTTCCTGCACATAGCTCTCTGCGTCTTTCTCGTAGTCATGCTGGCGGTTGCGTATCTGATTCGGTCCACATTGTAACGAACCTTGATACACACTTCGGTTTCAGCAAACAATCCTCTTGTCTGTCATGTTTGCTTTTCTTTCAGGTGTTTTTCGTATAGCGCGTAATTGGTTTTTAGAATATCTGTGACCGGTAATTCGTAGGGGCAACGCTCAATACAAGTACCACACCCAGTGCAGAGCAGCACGCTTTCCATTGGTTTTTTGCAGAATTCCACGGCTACGGACGGAGACATCCTGGCGGCAACGATCGGATAGCCCATGGCCGGCGTTATCATTACCCCCTGCTGACACGGCTGACAATACTCGCAACGACGGCAGAATCTCTTGCCCAATTCATTACGATAGTTTGCCATAATAGTAAGATCCTGGTCGGTGATCACATTTGCTTGTGTGTAGAAAGAAATGACCTCATCTACCTGTTCACAGGATTCAAAGCCTGGAATCGGTATCACGCCAGCATGATCCCGAAGATACTTGAAGGCCACCGCAGCATTGTCGATCACTCCGCCACCGAAAGGCTTCATGCAGATAAAACCCATTCCCATCTCCCGTGTAGCATTGAGGAGTTCATCTTTTGCCCCCTCCTCGATCAAGTTGAAGGGGAACTGGATCGTATCGAAGAGACCGCTGCGCACCATTTTGAGGGCCATCTGTAGATTGTGCGACGACACGCCAACGTATCTGACTTTGCCAGCAGCCTTGGCCTTCTTGACCGCTTCGAGCGCCCCTGCCGGCCCGGTCGCTTCATGCCAATCCTTATCTTGAGCGATTTGGTGTAGTTGATACAGATCGATATAATCAGTCCGCAACATCCGCAGACTGTTTTCCAGGTGTTCCGTCACGCCTTCGGCACTACGTAAGATGCTCTTCGTGGCAATGACCACTTTGTCACGCATGCCGTCAAACGCCGTCCCAATTTTCTCTTCGCTGTCGCGATAGGCGTTTGCTGTATCGAAATAGATGATTCCTCGCTCAAAAGCATGTCGAAGCACCTTTACCGCTTCCTCTTTAGATAACCGGATAATGGGGATGCAGCCGAATCCGCATTCCGAAACAGTCAGATCGGTTCTCCCGAGAGCCACATATCTCATAAACAATCTCCTGGTCCACAACATGTGTAATAATAGCTTGCGCCTCAATCCGTTTCACGTTGTGCAGTAAGGACGCTCGGCCATCCATTTGCCTATCATCGGCCCAAGCCACTCCTCAAGCCCCTTGGCCAGGTAGAAGCGGGGCAGGAGCAAGTCGTCATCTTCGGCAATCAAGCCTTCTCCCCGTGCAATCTTTTCCAGTGCCGTCCCCGGATAGATCCGGATTCCCATTGTCAGCTTCAACATATCAAGTCCCAGGGAATCGGCAAAGGCAAGGCTTTCCACCACTGTCTCCCTCGTTTCTCCCGGTCCGCCGAGCAAGAGGAAGCCCATCCTCCTTATGCCGTATTTGCTGAGAAGTTGCGAGCTAGCCCGCACCTGATCAACAGTATACTTCTTGTTAAGTTTTTTTAGAATCACCGGGCTGCCGCTCTCGAATCCGAGGCTTACCTCAACGCAACCGGCTTCCGCCATTTTCAGTACCATCTCTTCATCCACAAAACCTGGATAGAGGATGCAGCGCCATCGTATCCCCAGACCGGCGGTAGAAAGTGCCGAACAGAGTTTCTTCGCATAACTTGGCGGGAAATTGAATGTGTTATCGACAAAGTAGAATTGGTTGAAACCTGCAGCCACATGCCGGGCAATCCCTGTAACTACCTCATCCACAGGATGCATTCTGGTCGCGGTCCCTTCGAGCGCGGGAGTTGAGCAATAAATACATTTCATGGGGCAACCACGTCTGGTTTGAAGCGGTATCCATATCTCCTCTCCGGCTCCAGCGGGCACTGACCAGAGGGAAGGGTCAGGAAGAGGAAGTGTTTCAAGTCTCGATCTCACGGCCGAACCCATCTGCACCCTACCGCCAGGCAGGCAAAGCCCGGCAATGCCCGACAGGCTGGCTCTCCGCTCTAATGCTTCGAGGAGAGACATGAACGCGACCTCTCCTTCGCCGCAGATGCCCATGTCAGCCTTCAGGTATCGGAGCACCGCCTCCGGAAAGATGCTGAACCCGGCGCCTCCAACAACAATGGTGGCATTGGAGGCGGTACGGCACACGCCAATAATATCGCGCACCGGTTCCAGAAGAAATCTCGTCTCCGTCATGTCTTGGTTGTCGACGTTTCTGACCGAAATCCCGATCACATCGGGTCTCAATTCTTGAACGACATCCTGAATAATTCTGGCATTATCTCCGCTGCCCATCAGATCGAGCAACTGCACCTTGTGCCCGGCATCTCGGGCGGCAACGGCCACACAGTTGAGCCCCAGCGGGAGCGGCACCATGTTGATCGTCTCGGTATTTGCCGAAATCAACAATACGTTCATGGGATGCTCCGTATCATTTGCTGGAAAGGCACGACGTTAGGGCTCAGCGGCACGCACAATCCGGCCTTCACTTTGGCCCAGGACTCGGTGATCAGGAAGCTTTCGTCCATGTTGTCTATCATGCACTCGAATTTCGTCATGGGCACCGCGAAGAATAGTACCTGCTCCGAGACAGAGGGCCGAGCTGAAACGTCGAACATTCCCAGCACAGCACGGGGCACGGAGGTCTGTCCCTCAAGCCAGGGATATTGAGTGATTGTGGCACAGCCGGCTCCGAAAGGCGCGATTACGCTGTTGCGGTCCTTCTCGTCGAATCCGGACAGGGTAAAAAGTCCTGAAAGAACGTCAGGTGGGGAAAGGAAAATAACAACTTCAGGGATATCCTCGATGGCAAGCCTGTCCCAGCGCTTGAAGACCGCATACTTAGCCGGCGCCGCCATTTTGGGTGCCTCCTTCATAAACTCGCGGACCAGTTCCGGGGTTTTCTTGTACCGTTCTCCCTCCATCTGACCAGGAATCCCGCAGGAGAGGAAATGCTCGAAATTCTGCATGAGCACATCAGAGAACCCCAGATACCGCCGCCCGCCCGGACAGCCAATGGTTTCCCCCACGAAAGCGAAATCCTCACCTCTAAACACGTTTGCCAGTTGTCCGATGAGGCACATTCGGCCTTGAACAGGGCGCAAGAGCCGTTCATGAGACCCTTCATCCGTATAGAACAGGCAAATAGGCAGCTGAGCGCCGTCGAAATGCTTCGTCCACAACGAGACAAACCTGTCCCTGACTTCTATGTCCATAGTTTCCTCCCCGATATTTCAACTCTGCCAGGCACAGACACTGGAATTACAAAGAATCGAGATGGTCGTTCTTTCTGCAGGAATCTTTGATGCGGATACACGTGATACAATAATATCATAATGGTTTTCAATTCGCCATCAGATGTCACCTACCGAAGCACTCAAAAGCAGTCCGATCGTCGCACCCGCAGAAATGCTGCGCGCAGAGGGATGTGGGTATTGCACATCCACAGGCAATGGTGGTGGGCCTCGGGATATATGAATAACATACCGTGGTTGGCCGGTAGCGAATTACGGTCTATCAGCCTCTAC
>Ga0326727_10009096_pt1 | contig 24724 bp, 24 predicted proteins | sample MB2enrmetagenome_FD_207643 | JGI IMG/M metagenome (GOLD analysis project Ga0326727, IMG submission 207643) | Lab enriched peat soil microbial communities from McLean, Ithaca, NY, United States - MB29MY | ecosystem: Environmental > Terrestrial > Soil > Wetlands > Peat | place: USA: New York... | reverse complement strand
CGGGAGCGCTGGCGCGAGCCAGCAAAATCCGCAGATTCCGATTCCGCCGGGCGGTTGTATAGCCTCGTATCCCGCATCACGCCCGACCTCGCTGGAATTCCATTTGTTAAGTCCGACAGGCTGCTAGCCGCGCGGAACATTATGAGTGGTTTGACTGGCGAGGCGCTCGGCAACGCGGCGGTGCGGGCGCGCGATCTGCGGTGCGTGGTGGCGTCGGTGGCGCCTCCGTTTCGCACGGCGTATTGGCCGGACTCGAAGGCGCTCGTGGCGCAGCTTGGCTTGCCGCCCGCGCTGGCGGACAAACTGGGCGAGCCAGAAGGGCGCTCGCAGTTGGTGGGTGCGCTGGCGGCCAAAGGAGCGGCGGGTCTGCCGTTTCGCGCGGGTGGCGCCGGGTCCACCGCGGGGCCGCAGGATGTGCGGCGGAGGGAGGCGCTTCGCCGGGGGCGGCGGTCCGTCGTTTTTCTCGGGCGGTGCTCGCGGGAGGTCGTGCTCGGCGCCCTCGAGCTCGTGACGGACGGCTTGGCGCCTGAGGGACTGGTTAACGTCAAGTTCGAGGGCTGGGATGCCTTGGAGGACTGGGAGACGGGCCGCGAGTGCGCCAGCGCGGCGTGCGCCTACCTGATCCAGACGCGGCGTTGCCGCTGCAAGGTGGTGCTTTTCACTGAGTTGAAGGAGGTTCCCGCTGACTTGTGGGTGTTCACCTATGACCGGCCTCGCGTCCGCATAGGTTGGGCCGCTACGGAGTTGGCCGCAGTGGGGGAGCCGGGCGAGTTCGCCGAACTCCGCGAAAGCAGCGTTGCCTTGAGACACATTGAGCATGTTGTCAACCTCGGGCTTTGGCCGCACATCGTGCTACCCGCATCCGATCTCAACGTGCGGCTGCTACCGCAGTTGACGTCGGCGCTGCTGGAGGCCACGCGTGGGGGCAGCATCGAGATTCCGCCACTCCCCTTCCTCGGAGGCCTGGGCGGGCTTGGCAATGGCGCGGGAAGCGATCACCTGTCACCGGGAAGCAATCCGGGCGCGGTGCGCTGTCCGTCCGCCGAGGCTTACGCGCAGGCGCTGGTGGCGATCTACGAAGAGCGGCGGATACCCTTGCGGCTGGTCTCGCCACTGGCTTGGGTGGCCGCGCGGGTCGAGTCCGAGGTGCCCATGGCGAGTTCGCTCGCCGCCGCGGGGGTCGAGGTGGCCGTGCTGCCCAACGGTGAGCTGTACGCCGCGGAGGCCGCGGCTGGCGTGGAATCGTGGCGGCTCGGCAACGTTTCAGAGGGGCACGGAGGGATCCGATGGGAGCGCCTGGACCTCCTGCCGGAGGTGTTCGCGAACTCAGTCAGGTTCGAACCCTGCGCGAGTTGCGATTGGCGCTGGCGGTGCGGCGGGGTCGGTGCGGAGGTGTTCTTCACGGAGGAGGCTGCCCGGCTGCAGGGGAAATGCGCTGGGGGCGGCCTGGCTCCCGAGAGTGGTCGGAAGTGCGCCGTCCAAGGTGAGCACGCGACCGGAGCCGTCGAGTCGGTGGCCGGCCCTGGGGGAACACACTCGGCGGTTGGGGCCGGCCCTGACGGCGGAGGTACGGGCAGCGCGTTGTTCGATCTATATTGCGAGCCGCGGAAGCGGCTTTTCGAGGAGATGCTCTGGGGCACGGTAGAGGCGGCAGCCGACGGCAAGCCTCGCCAGGAGCGGGAGAGACTCCAACTGCGCCAGGACGGGATTGATTTCACGCCAGTCAAGAATTAGCCCCTTATATGAGTGCTTCGCTTGCTCCGCCGCCCACCGAAACGGCCATGGGCCAATCCGAGCCGCGCCCCAAGGCTCGGTGGTCGGACGCGTACGAGAGCCTGCCGGCCGTGCGGAACGTGCATAGCGTGGACCTGGACGTGACAGAGGCATGTAATCTGGCCTGTATCTATTGCTTCAAGTGGCAGAAGAAGCCGGTGCACATGGACGAGGCCACGGCCAGGAATGCGATAGACTGGCTGCTTGAGGCGAGCGGCGATTTCAGCGGGGAACTAAAGATCAACTTCATGGGCGGCGAACCGCTGCTCCGCTTCGACCTCATACAGAAGATCGTGCCTTACGGCAAATGCCGCGCTCGGCAGCTCGGCAAGAACCTGCACTTCGGCTGCACGACCAATTGCACGCACCTCACTGACGAGATGATGAGTTTCTGGCGCCGCTTCGGCATGGGCTTTCACTGCTCGATTGACGGCATCCCCGAGGTGCAGAATGCCAACCGGCCAATGCTTGGCGGCGGGCCCAGCTCGGGCGCCGTCGAGAAGAACGTGCCGAAGATTCTCGCGTACCGGCCCGAGGTAATGGCCCGCGCGACCGTGTCCCCGGAGTCAGTGCGCGCGTTGCCCGACAGCGCGAAGTACCTCGCGGGCCTCGGCTTCCGCTCGATGACATTCAAGGCCGCGGTGAACTGTGCCTGGAAACCCGAGGACTTCGATGCCCTGCGGGCCGGATATGAAAAGCTCGGCGAGCTATACCTGGACGCGCTCATTTCCCGCAGGCCGTTGAAGGTTTCGGAGTTCGCCGGAGGGATAGCGGCCATCCACTCGACAGACCGGGCGTCGAGATTTCCGTGCGGCGCCGGGAGGGGAGTCGTGCTGGTGGACCCGAGGGGCGAGCTGTGGCCCTGCCACCGCTTTGGCCCGCACCAGTGCGGGGGAGAGTTCAGGCTCGCCCGGATGGGCAGCCCCTTCAATGACCGCCTGCGTGCAGTGTTCCTGCAGTACAACATCGTGGAGGACGCCAAGGCCGGGTGCGCAAACTGCCCGGCCTCCCTCACCTGCCGGAGTTGGTGTTACGCGGAGTGCGTGGACTCGACGCAGACCTTCTATGACCCGGGCAAGAACTACTGCCAGGCGGTGCGGATCCTGTACGAGCAAGTGCTGCGGATCCATGACTATCTGAAGACGAGGCATCCCGATCTGCTGCGCGAGCTGGCGAAAGGCGACGGCCCTGGCCGCTGACTTCGCACCGCTGGGCGGTTCTTCTTATGAACGGCAACAAACGGACAATCCAGAAGCCGCAATGAAACCACGCCTGGCCTGGCTGGCCGATCCGGAGGACGCCGATACCTATTCGGCAGGGGAGACCCGAGTGCTGCTGCGGGCAATCGCTCGGCGTGGCGACATCGTGCCACTCTGGTTTGCCGTCGGGTCGTCCGAGCCTCCGCATGTCTCGAACGGGATTCGGGTGTTCCCGGTGCCGGCGGCGAGCCTGGGGTCGAGCGAGTTCCTCGCGACTCTCCTGAGCCAGCAGCGCCCCCAAGTCCTGCTGTCAAACCTCGCCCGCTCGCGATTTCCGGCTGGGTTTCGCCTCCTCGAGCACAACCCGGCAGGCTTGGCCTGGGTCCATCGGATTGATCCCGAAGATAACAACGGTAGTGCGGTGCCCGCGGCATCGCTCGTCTTGGCTGGGGGCAAGGCGCCGCCCGCAGGGCCCACGGGGCCGAGAGTGATGCCAGTGCCTTACCTCCGCGGGATGGGGTATGCCGCCACGGATGGCGCGGAGCCCAGCGCGGTGCTCGGGCAGGTCCGCCAAGCGATCGCCTGGGCCGGAGGTCTGAACGGCGGAGAGCACTGCCGCGGCGGGGCCCGGGAGGACCTGTGCCAGGGGCATCCGGGGCTGGCCGGTGGAGCGGCGCACCGGCACGTGGTCATGCGCCAACAACTGTTCTGCAATGCCAGCCTGGCCCATGTGATGTTCGAGTTGACGAACTCCTTGATCCAGATGGGGGTGCCCACGGTGCCACAGAACGAACACCTGATGTTCTCCAAGGCCTACGTCCAACCGGAGCCGGAACTGCTGCGCGCCGGGGCGCCGGCCAAGTATGAGAGGATTGCCCTGCACCTCGCCGATCAGTACGATCCGGAGGAGGCGGTCGTGGTACACTTCTCCATTCTCAGCGACCGGGCGGAGTCCACTCGTTTCGGGGTGTTCCAGAGCTTGACGCCGCACGAAGTGCTGTACACTACGGGCAACCACACCATGACGCCGGACGGCGTTCGCCAGTTGACCGAGGCTTTCGAGAAGATACTGGCGCCATCCGAGCATGTGCTGCGGCCGTACATCGAGGCTGGGCTGCCCCGAGGTTGTGGGGTGGTCATCCCACACGGCATAGACCCGGCGACCTTCTGCCCCGAAGCCCAGCCTCTGGAGTACAAGACGGAGAAGCGGTTCAAATTCCTCCAAACCAGCTTTCCGTGGGTGTATGAGAAAGGCTTCGATCTCTCTATCAACGCCTTCTGTCGTGCTTTCAGCGTCACCGACGACGCCGCTCTCGTTCTGAGGACCCCGCGCATCCGGGAGCCCGGCCAGCGGGCGGCTACGTTCGGCAGGCTTGAGGCCCTGGTCAAGCAGGCGGCCAGCAGACCCGGCGCTCCTGAGATCCTCCTGCTCGAGTCGGATGTCCCGCTCGGGCGGCGCGGCGGCATTTACACCGGAGCGGACTGTTATCTGTTTCCACTGCGGGCCGAGGGGTTTGGGATGACCATTCTCGAGGCGATGGCCTGCGGGTTGCCGGTCATCGCCACGCCCTGGAGCGGGCCGGCCGATTTCCTTTCACCCCGCCACACCTACACACTCCGCCACTCCAACCCCGTCCCGGAACGTTCGCGGGATGGAAGGCTGCTGCGCTGGCACGTTGTGCCGGACACGGAGCACCTGGTGCATCTGATGCGGCACGTTTACGCGCATCGGAACGAGGCAAAGGCAATGGGACTGGCGGCCTCGCGGGCGGCGCGCGCCGGGTGGACATGGAAACAGGCGGCGGCCAAACTGGCGGCCGTCCTTGGCGTTCGAGCGGAGGCCGCCCCGGGGCTCGGGACGGGCGCGGAACATCCCCAAGGAACCAGCGCAAGGGAGGCTTAATTCTGGTGAATGCCTGCAATGATAAGCGATATGAAAGCGGCGGAGGACAGCCGCACTCCAAGACCTGGCGGAAGTTCGTAGCGTCTCGAAATGCGCGCCAGCGTCTTGGAGTGCGGCTGTCCCCTGCCGCTTTTCCGCCCATCGCGAACTTCTGCAATAAACGGAGCGGGAGACTGGCAGTGTGAAACCTAAACTCTCTTCCGCGCTCGCCCTGGTGGCAGGGGTGGGGCTGGGCGTTGTCATTGGCCCCGTCCGATGGCCTTGGGCCAAGGGCGCACGCCCACCGGCGGCGAGTAGCGTGGCTCAGGGCGCTGTTCGCGGCGTTCCCGGATTGGCGGCGGAGACCTCGCCAGGTCCGAGCCGCATACCGGCCTCCCAGCGCCTCGCGGTGGCACAGGTCGAGGCTGCCGTCCACTCGGCCTTGGCCGGCGGTGGCCGCGCCCACCGCCGCCAACTGATGCTGGAGTTGGCAGAGTCTATCGACCCGGCGGACATCCCGTCGGCCCTCAAGCTGCTGGCCAAAAGGACTGAGCCTGATGTGCGTTACACGCTAGCAACTCGCCTGTTGGCTCGCTGGGCGGCACGTGATCCGGACGCCGCCTTGGCATACGCCCAAGGCCTTCCGCCGTCTTCGACTCGAGCCTCGGCCATGGATGCTGTCGTCCAGGGTTGGGCGGACAACGATCCGGGCGCGGCAGCCAGATGGGCCAGCCAATTGTCCAGCGCCAGTCAGCGCAACAGGCTGCTGAAAGTAGCGTTGAACGCCCTGGTTGCCGACGATCCCAAGGCCGCGCTCGACCTTGCCAGGTCCCTGAAGCCAGGCGCGACAGCCGCCGGGTTGCAGGCTTCCGTTTTCAGCCAGTGGGCAGACGCTGACCCTGCGGGGGCTGCCGCGGCGGCCACAGGGGCCCAGGTCAACGACGCCGGGGTGCTCGGGGCGATCGCCAGCGCCTGGGCAACAGTGGACCCGGCTGCCGCGGTGAATTGGGTCAATGGTCTGCCGGAGTCGCCGCGAAAGCGAGAGATGTTGCGGGGCTTCTGCGACGCGCTGGCGCAGGCGGATCCCAAGCTGGCCACGGATTTCGTATCATCGCTGCCGGAAGGCACCGGGCGGAATGCTGGCATCGCTAGCGTCGCGTCAGCCCTGGCCGAGTCGGATTTGAATGCCGCGGTTCTGTGGCTGGGGCAGTTGACCAACCAGCCGGCCCGCGATGAGGCCTTGCGGCGGATTGCGATGCCGTGGGCGCAAACCGCCCCGCAGGCTGCCGCCACTTACGCACTCTCGCTTGAGCCTGGCCGCGTGCGGAGTGAGCTGGTAGGGGCGGTTGCCTTCTCTTTCGGGGAAAGCGACCCAGCGGGTGGGATCGCTTGGGCGAACCAGTTGCCTCCGGGCCGCGAATGCAACCTGGCTTTGGGGCAGATAGTCACCGCTTGGGCCGGTCAGGACCCCGCAAGCGCGGCTGCCTTTGCTCTCAATCAAACCGCGGGCGACCTCCAGGGCAACCTCATCAGCGCTGCCGTGCGGCTATGGGCCGCCTCTGACCCGGCCTCGGCCGGCAACTGGGTCGCGGACAACATCGCGGGGCAAAGCCAAGCCGGGGCGTTGGCTGACGTGGCGTCGGCCTGGGCGCGGCGGTCGCCAGAGGATGCAATGGCCTTCGTCGCGCGCCTGCCCGTCGGCGAGGCGCAGAATAGCGCGGCTAGCAGCGTCGTTGCGTCCTGGGCGGCTTCGGACCCCGCGTCGGCGGCTGGCTGGGTCGGCCAGTTCCCCGAGGGCGCGCTTCGGGATCAGTGCGTGCGCACGGTGATGTTGTCCTGGGCCGGGCGCGACCTGGCAGGGGCGACGGCGTGGTTGCAGGGGATGTCGGCTGGAGCCAGCCGGGACGCCGCCGTCGGCTCCCTCGTGGGCGTTCTGGCCCAGAGCGACCCGGCCGCCGCCGCCGCGCTGGCGGATTCGATCGCAGACGCGCAGCAGCGTATTTGGCAGATGGAGAGGGCGGCTCGTGCCTGGCTCCAGGCCGATCAAGCAGCCGCGCGGACCTGGGTCCAGAACTCGGCCTTATCCCCCCAGGCCAAGACACGGCTGCTGGGCAGTTCAAGCACACCATGAGGGGTGCCTGTTTAGCGGCGCGCGGACATTCCTGTCCGCAGCAAGTTCGGCAGGGGCCAGGACCGTGGAGTTCCCGGGGCACGGCTCAGTTCGCACGGTGCTGCGGACAGGAATGTCCGCGCGCCGGTAAGCGGGTTCCATGACGATGAGTGCCGACGAACAAAGGGCGGGCATCTGGCGGAGGGTCCGACAGGTCCACCGTCGGGCTTTTGATCGCCTCAGGTCGGCTATCTCCGAGGACTACTCCTATCGGGATCTGCGCGGCGTGGACTGGGGAGAGCGCTTCGCCAAGCTTGGAGCGGGGCTGTGCTCAAGTCGCACGGCCATCGAATTCGCGGAGAAAGCAGCCGTGATGCTTGGCCCTGCCAGGGACATTCATCTGTGGCTGCGCGTGAAGGGCCAGATGTTGCCCACCCACAGAAGGTGCGTGGGGAGGAACGTCAATCTTGGCCTGCTGCCAAAGGTGGTACCCGCCTGGCGGCAGCATAATCCGGTGGTTGCGTCCGGCAGGTTTGCGGGCGGCATTGCGTACCTTTGCCTGCGGGCTTGGCCCCCCAATGCTCCCGAGCAACTGCAGCCGGCCTTCCGGCTGGTGCGGCGGGCGGCGGCTCAGCGGCTGCAGCTGATTATTGATGTGCGGGCCAACGGCGGCGGGGCCGAGCCACTGGCGGCGCGCTTTGCCGGGCGCTTTATCAGCCGGACGGTCTGCTACGCCAAGCACCTGAGGCGTCGGCATGGCCGCCTCGTCGGGCCTGTCGCACGCTGGCTGAAACCAAGCGCGGTACGCTGGCGGTTCCAGGGGCGGGTCGCGGTGCTGGTCGGTCCAGGCACGGTGAGCAGTTGCGAGTCGTTCGCCATGATGATGCGGCAGCTTCCCGCGTGCAAGCTCATTGGGCAGCGGACCGCGGGCGCTTCCGGCAACCCCAAACCCGTGGCGCTGGGCAACGGCGTCGTTCTGTTCATGCCCACTTGGTGGGATATGGAACTCGACGGAGCGTGCCTGGAGGGACGGGGCCTACAGCCCGACGTCGAGGTGGACGCAGCCAGTGGACTTGCCGCGGGCCGCGACCCAGTGCTGGAAACTGCGGTGGAGTTGCTGCGGCGCCAACCGGCACGGAGGTAGCAGCCAAGGCGCCGCTTATGCTCTACCTGGACATGGCGCTGGGGTCCTCTCATGGATGGGGGGTTGTCGGCAAGAACCTGGCACGTGAGCTTGCCCGGCTGGAGCCGGTGCGGGTCATCAGCGAGCCGCTCCAGGTGGGCGCGATTGGGGACGTGCTCGAGTTCCATGAACTGAAAGGCCTGATGCTGAGCGAGGCTGAGGCAGCCAGGTTCCAGGCCGCCAACGGCGTGCGCGTTGCTGATGGGCCGTTGCTCCAGGGGATCGGCGACGAGAAACTCATGCCGAGGCGCGGGCACCTCCGCGGCGTACCCACGATCGGGCACAGCGTCTTCGAGCGGAACCTGCTGCAACCGGCGTGGGTGGAGAACGGGCGCCGCCACTTCGACCGGATAGCGGCGGGCTCGACCTGGTGCTCGAGCGTGCTTGCCGAGGCCGGGCTGCCAGACGTGGCCACGGTTGTGCAGGGAATCGACCCAACGGTCTTCTACCCGTCAGCAAACGGCGCGGCGCGCCGCCAGTTTCTAGCGGACAACTTCGTGGTTTTCTCGGGGGGCAAGTTTGAGTTTCGCAAGGGCCAGGACGTGGTAATTCGCGCGTATAAAGCGCTCCAGGACCGCCACGGGGATGTCATGCTCGTCAACGCCTGGCGCAACCCGTGGCCCGGCAGTTTCCTGACCATGCACAGCTCGCCCCTGATCAACTTTACCCCGGGCCGGGGCACATGCGAAGAGGTGATAAACCAAGTCCTGGCGGACAACGGCATTGACCTCCGCCGGGTAATCACGTGCCCACAGATGTTGAACTTCACGCTCCCGCGGCTCTACTGGAACACGGATGTCGGCATCTTCCCCAACCGCTGCGAAGGCGGCACGAACCTCGTCCTGATGGAATACATGGCCTGCGGCAAGCCGGTGGTTGCGCTCAGCACGACCGGCCATGCCGACATCGTGAATTCAACAAACGCTTTGATGATCGAGACGAGGGGCGAGACCACCCTCCGCGACCCGAACCACGTCCCCGTGGCGCGCTGGCCCGAGCCGGATTCGGACGATGCAGTTGACAAACTGGAATGGGCTTATCAGAACCGCGAGAAGATGCGGGAGCTCGGCAGACAGGCAGGGGCGGACCTGGCGGAGCGGACGTGGCGCAAGACGGCGCAGGCATTCCGAAAGATAATCCAGGAAGCATCCGATGCCTGTAACCATTGATAAGGGGCACAAAGGGATTCCTCAAAACCCCCATCCAAATCAGGACATGAAGAAGACCCCACGCATCTCGGAGACCGAGTGGGAAGTTATGAAGGTCGTTTGGGCCCAGGCACCTTGCACCGCGGCTCGGATCATCGAGCAATTGACCCGCGCTGACCCTGCCTGGCATCCTAAGACCGTGAAGGCTTTTCTCAATCGGCTTGTGAAAAAGAGGGCTTTAGGCTTTCGAAGAAAGGGGCGCGCTTACCTCTACCGTCCGCTGGTGCGCCAGAGCCAGTGCGTGGCGGCGGCCACCGAATTATTCTCGGAACGAGTGTTCGGGGGCTCACTAAAGCTGATGCTAGCCTACCTTGTGAAGCGCTATGAACTGAAGCAAGAGGTCCAAGAGCTGGTCTTGAAATGAATTGCTTCGCGTTGCTCATGCCTCATTGGCACACAGCGAACTGGGAATCCGCCCTATGAACTGGGCCGCCTGCCGGGGGCGGCCTCTCCGGGCTGGGGTGGGACCTTGGCCAGATGCCATTCGCTGGCCAGGTCATCCAGAAACACCACGATCATGCTTTGCAGGTTCCGCTGCTGGCGGCTCAGATACCAGGCAAACAGCGGCAGCGTAAGCAGGAGCGACCATACCCAGGGCAGCCGGGGCCAGACCAGACCACACACGAGCAGTTCAATCCCGCACAACGACCAGAAGGCGACCTTCGTCCGCAGCGCCCAGCGCCCCCGGAGGCGGCAGCGAATCAATTGTCTGCCCTGGGGATGCTCTTCCGCGACGGTGGTAAGCTGCAGCCGGCTCCAGCGAGTGTCATACACCTCCACGTCGTAGTCGTTCCAACCGGTATCGGCTTTGTTCGGCCAGCCCTGCTCGTCCAGCCGGTGCAGAGTTTCGGCCACCCAAGCCAGCCGGTCGAGGCGCTGCTCGGCCCAGTACTGCACTTCGCGCAGCGAGAGCTTGCTGTTGCGCAAGGCGATGGAATCTAGCGTGTGCTGCGCCGCCAGCGGCGTAGGCCGCAGCGCCAAGCGCCCCTGGTAGCGGGCCCAACCGCGCACGATCGGCTGCAGAAAGAAGAGCAGCCCCACCAGCGGCCGCGACCAACACCGTCGCTTGGTTCTGGGCAGGACAGCTTGTGCCCCGGCCGCCGCGCAAACGCCCAACGAGATCACCAGGCTCGTAATCGCCATCGGCAGCAGCAGATGGAAGGTCACCGACATCACCCAGAGCGGCAGGGTCACCAGAACGTGATACTCCAGCGCGGTGCAGACCATCAGGTTGAACGCCGGCTCGGTGGCGTAGAGGAATTGGAAGCCTGCGCTGCCGAACAGGCCCCGATATATGATCGGCTGCCGGACCAAACCCCTGAATCTGGCGGTAGTGTAAATCCGGCCGCGCCAGAGGTTGCCGCCAAACGAATTGAAGCACTCCGGGTGCTTGCGCACGAGCAGGGCTTCCGCCTCGCCGTAACCGCGCTGCTGTATCAAATACGCCCCGATGGTCGAGCGCCTATAATGCCAAACGAAAGCCGCCGGGCTGAAACCGATCTTCAAGCCCGCCTGCTGCAAGCGCCAGCACAGGTCCACGTCGTCGCCTGCCTGGTGGAAAATGGGATCGAATCCGCCGATTTGCTCCAGCGCCCACTTGTAAAACGCCATGTTGCAGCCCGGTATGTGCTCCGCCTGGCGGTCGGTCAGCATGACGTGCGCCGGGCCGCCCGGTGAAGCCATCACCACCGCGGCCACTAGCGAATCCTCCGGGGGCAGGAGGTTGGGGCCGCCCACGCCCGCAAACTCGCTTTCCAACAAACCGCCGGCCAGATAGTAGAGCCAATCCTCGTCCGCTCGGCAATCGGCGTCGGTAAAGGCCACGATTTCGCCCGCAGCCGCCGCGATGCCCGTATTGCGTGCCACCGAGAGGCCGAGGTTCTTCTCGTGGCGAAAGTAGCGGACGTTTGAGTGCGCGAGGGCAATTTGCCGCGTCGCATCGGTCGAGCCGTCATCCACCAGGATCACCTCGTAGTCCGGGTAATTGAGCCGTGCCAACGAGTCCAGGCAGGCCTTGAGCGTGCGCTCGCCGTTGTAGCAGGCCACTACAACTGAGACCTTGGGACTCCGCGGCAGCGGGGAGTAGGGCGCCGCGCGGAACACCCCCTGCACGGCCCGAAACGCCGCCTTCGGCTGCCGGTCGTGCGTAGTCAGCCCCATCTGCCAATCGTCAACCTGCCGCCCGCCCCGCCACCAATCATCCGTAAAGGTGAACACCACCGCGCCGGCCAACCCGCTGCGAAAAGCGCTGCTGACCTGCCATTCCAGCATCTCCGCCTGGCGCGCCTCCCCTTCACGCCGCGAGTCAACACCGCATTCGCCGAGTAGCAAGGGCTTGCCCTCCGCCTGCATCTGCAGGCGCGCGAGGTAAGTCTCGAACGGTTGCCGCTGGTGCAGATAAACATTGAAGCAGAAGAAATCCACGCTCTGCGGGCGCAGAAACTCGGTCGGCGGATAATTTGTAAAGGTGCACAGGCACTCCGGGTCCGCCCGTTTGGCCTCCTGGACCAGGTCATCAATGAAATCGGCTACCGCCTGCGCGCCGCTCCAACGCAGAATGTCCGGTGGAATCTCGTTGGCGACGCTCAACGCGAAGACCGCCGGATGGCGGGCGCAGGCGAAGGCAGCCCGGCGCACCGCTTCTCGCGCTTCGGCTCGCTGGGCGGGCGAGTCCAGGAAACAGAGATGCTTATTCCAGGGGATGTCAATGAGCACCTTGAGCTTGTGCTCAGCGGCCAGGTCGAGAAACCACTTGGCCGGCACGTGGTAAACCCGGATGAGGTTGGCCCCGAGCTCGCGGATTTGCGCAAAGTCTCTGGTGGTCTGCTCCGGCGAAGCGAACGGCTGGCCGGCTGCATTCGGCGCGAACGGACCATACGCCACGCCCTTGGCGCAGAATTTCTCTTCGCCGAGCCGGAAGAACTTGCCGTCCGCCTTGACACGTGGCACAGAGAAAGCCGCGACTGCCATGCGCCTTAGACGGGACCTGAACCTGTTTTAGTCATCGTTGCGTTGGATAGCAAAGCCACCGGCGGAGGGCAAGCGGGGAGGCAACGCCACTGGCGCGGCCGTGAACAATGAAGTTGCGAGGCCGCTCAGCGAGCAGTTGATACGCCGTGCATGTACTGAGAGACTGGGCGAGCGTATCATCATGCACATACCGGACGGGTTCATTGACGCGAAGACCGCCGCTGCCACGGCCCTGCTTTCGGCTGCGGGTGTGGGATTGGCGCTGCGACAGGCCCGGCGGACGCTGCCGCCGAGGCGGGTGCCGTTGCTGGGGTTGGCGGCGGCGTTCCTGTTTGCCACGCAGATGGTCAATTTCCCGGTCGCCGGCGGCACTTCCGGGCACCTGGTGGGAGGGGTGCTGGTAGCGGCCCTGCTCGGGCCCAGCGCGGCCATTGTCGTGCTGACTGCAGTGCTGATCGTGCAGTGCTTCCTGTTTGCGGACGGCGGCGTGCTCGCGCTGGGCGCGAACGTGTTCAATATGGCCATTATTGGCGCTGCGGGTGGCTACGCGATTTATCGCCTGGTGTGCCATTGGCTGCCCGGCACGCGCGGGCAGGTGGCTGCGGTCGCGTTTGCAGGCTGGTGTTCGACGCTGCTGGCATCCATTTGTTGCGCGGGTGAACTCGCCTGGTCGGGCACCGTCGCCTGGCCGGCGGCTTTTACCGCGATGGCGAGCGTGCACATGGTGATTGGCATCGGCGAGGGCCTGATTAGCGCTTTGGTGTTCCTGGCGATTCGGCGCATGCGGCCCGATCTGACCGGGGAAATAAACGCACCGGCTCCAACCCGGCAATGGGGCGAGTTGGTGTGCTACGGCTTGCTGGCGGCGCTGGGTATAACGATCTTCGTCGCCCCGTTCGCCTGTCCGTGGCCGGATGGGCTGGAGTCGGTGGCGGCCAGGCTCGGGTTTGAGCACCAAGCCGGTCACCGGGTCGTCCGCGCGCCGGCACCCGGCTACCAAGTGGCGGGCGTACGCTGGGCTGCGGGCGCGACCGCCGTGGCCGGGGCTGCGGGCACGCTGGTCGTGTTCGGACTGGCCCTGCTGCTGGCGCGGTCGCTGGTGCGGGAGACCGAGGAGGATAACCATCCCACCAGGCCATGATTGACGATTGGGTGGGCCATCTTCACAGGCGCTGGGACAGCCCCGTAGCCCGCCTGCCTGCCACATTCAAGCTGGGCGTGGGGCTGGTCATCATCTTCGGCACCGTGCTGGCCCCGCCGTGGGCGGTTGGCTGGTTCGTCAGCGCGGCCTTGCTGCTATTAATCACGGTGGCGCTGAGCCGCATTCCGCCGCTCTTTTTGTTGAAGCGGCTGGCCTGGCTGTCGCCACTCATCCTGGGGGTGGCATTGGTCAACGCGCTGCAGCCTGCGGCGCGAGGCAGTTGGATGCTCGTGGCCGCGAAGAGCACGATTTGTCTGCTGACGATCATTGTGGTGTCTAATACCACGCCCTTCAGCCGCATCCTGCGCGTTCTGAAAGCAGCGCATGTGCCGGGCCTGCTGATCACCACCCTCGCGCTCATGCACCGCTACCTGTTCGTGCTGGTGGAAGAAGCGGAGCGGATGCGCCGGGCACGCGCCAGCCGGACGTTCACGCACCGGCGCGGCGCCCGCTGGCAGACATTATCCACCGTCGTGAGCCAGCTCTTCGTCCGCGCTTCGGAGAGGGCGGAACGCATCTATGACGCCATGTGCGCGCGGGGTTGGAAATGAACGCCGCCATCCAGGTCGCCAACCTCACTTATCGGTACCACGACGGCACGGAGGCATTGCGGGGGGTGAGTTTCGGTGTGGCGCCGGGCGAATGCGTTGGGCTGCTCGGGCCCAACGGCTCCGGCAAGTCCACGCTCCTGCTGCACCTGAATGGGCTGCTGCCGGAGAAACTGGGGTGGAACGGAGCCGTGCACATCCTGGGCCAGGCGCTTACGCCGGACAACATTGACACCGTCCGCAAGCAGGTGGGGCTGGTGTTTCAGGACCCGGACGATCAACTGTTCTGCCCGAGCGTCGAGGAGGATGTGGCGTTTGGCCCCCGGCAATTGGGGTTGAGCGAGGCGGAAGTGAAGGTGCGCGTGCAAAAGGCGCTGGCGGAGGCGGGCTTGGCTGGTTTCAGTCACCGCGCCACACATCACTTGAGTCATGGCGAGAAGCGCCGGGCCTGTCTCGCCGGCGTGCTGGCCTGCGAGCCCACTGTGCTGGTGCTGGACGAGCCGACGAGCGACCTGGACCCGCGCGGGCGGCGGGAGTTTAAAGCGCTGCTGCGGCAGATCTCCGCGACCAAGCTGATCGCGACGCATGACCTGGAGCTGGTCGTCGAACTGTGTTCGCGTGCCATTGTGCTGGACCGCGGCGCCGTGGTCGCCGAAGGTCCGGTGGCTGAGTTGCTCGACAATGAGGAGCTGATGCTGGCGCATGGCCTGGAACGGCCACATATCCTGCGGCACCGGCATCCCCACGGGCAGGAAGGCGGAGAATAGGAGGCAGCAGGAACACATGAGCCGGACCCCGGTGCGCTCGTCTGGAGTGTGTTTGGGCGAGTCTCAATTATGTTGCTCTCCTGCGCTTCCTTTGGTTCCGTGAGGTCGTTCGCCGACGAAGTATATGAGCGACGCTAAACGAAGCCCTGCTGTCCGGCTGAGCCTAAGTCTGATCGCGAGTATGTTGATCGCGGTGATCGGACTATTCGTGGTGCGATGCCTGGCCCCGGCCTCATGGCTACACGCCAATAACGAGGTTGCCGGCAATTACCTGCAGACCGTCGGGACGATTTATGCCGTGCTCCTGGCCTTTGTCGTCTTCGTCGTCTGGCAGCAGCACAATGACACCCGCAGCGCTGTGGAAAGCGAGGCCAACGAGTTATCCGACTTCTGCCGAACCATCCGGGCGCTGCCTGGGACCCAGCCGGTACAAGATTTCATTCACAAGTACGGCAAAGTAGTCGTGGAGGAAGAATGGACGGACATGGCGCGAGGCCGGTGGAGCCGGGAGGCCGAGCGCGCCTTGGAAGAAATCTGGCACGCTCTGCAAACCATCGAACCACGCACCAGTCGCGAAGACGCGCTTTACGCTGAAGCCCTGGCCAGATTCAATGACCTGAGCGACGCACGCAGCCGTCGCCTGCACTGTAGCCTGCTGCGCTTGCCTCCGAGTTTGTGGGTCTTGCTATTGACCAACGGGGGGCTGGTCGTCGGTTCGATGTGGATTTTCGGGCTGGAGTCGTTTTCGGCGCACGCCCTGATGACAGTGGCCTTGGCGGGTTCGATTGCGTTCATCCTTTTTCTCATCGCCGACCTGGACAACCCGTTCTGGGGTTCCTGGCGAATTGGGCCAGATGCGTTCCAGCGGGCGCTGGGAAACGGGCTGAAACCGGAATCACCTGGTGACTCTAAAGGCGTTTGAATAGTGGCGCTTTGTGAGGGGCCGGTGACACGGGCATGGGCGGAGATTAGCGGTTTACTGAACAGCCGGGTTCCTCGCTCCCCAGCTTGGCGCCCCAAACAGCCGAGTTTCTGGCCCCGTACTCCTCCAACCCTGCACAAGACCCTCCCGCGGGCCCCACCGGAGCCTCACCGTAGCACCTCTGATTCGAATCAGAGGTGCTACGGTGAGGCTCCGGTGAGGCCCCGGTGAGACTCCCGTGACTCCCCAGAGTCCGGCCTGAAAAGCAGCCGGAGCACCACCTCAACGTCTCTATCCGCGTTCGGAAGCTCCGCACGTCTGCGGTTCGCTGTTCCAGCGCATGTATAAGAACACCCGCCCCAACTCCGGGTTGCCTTTGTCCACCTTTTTCATGACGTTTTGTCTTGCGATTAAGAACGGATTTTGCTTTTAAAGCACATGGCAACATCTAGAGAGCCTGACCAATTCGATTCTAAGTTTTACAAGCCGGCCGACGCCTTCTTCCCGGCTTACAGCCATATTGGGCTGACTTACGATGATGTAACGCTCGCGACCCTCTATTCCGAGGTGCTGCCGCGCGACACCCAGCTCGACATGGCCCTGGCGGAGGGCCTGCACCTCAATATCCCGGTTATCTCCGCAGACATGGACACGGTGACCGAATCGCGCATGGCCATTGCGATGGCGCTCAACGGCGGGCTGGGTTTGATCCATTACAACATGCCCGAGCGGGAGCAGCTTTCCGAAGTCAGCCGTGTGAAGAATCACGTCCACGGCCTAATCCAGGAGCCGATCAAGGTGGCCCCGGAGCAGTTCATCGGGGAGGTGCTGGAGTTGATAGCGAAAAAGCGATTCGCCTTTAGCACCTTTCCTGTCGTGGATGGCCAGGGCAAGCTGGTGGGCCTCCTCTCGGGCCACGTCGTCAAGCAGCGCTATGCCAAACGCAAGGTGGCCGAGGCGCTGACCCCGCGCGGACAAATCCACACGCTCAACAAGAAAGAGCTGGGCCGTGACCCCATCGCCAAGGCCGACAAGTTCTTCACCGCCCACCCCGGCATCCACAAGCTGCTGGTGGTGGACGATCAGGACCGGTTGCATGGGCTAATCACGATGAGCGACGTGGAGCGCATCACGCAGGAGCGGAACGCGCAGTTCAAGCCGGCGCGCGACGCGCATTTCCGGCTCATCTGCGGGGCCGCAGTGTCGGCGACGCGAAACGCGTTCGGGGAGCTGGACCGGGAACGCATTCTCACCCACGTCGGCGGGCTCGTGGAGCGCGGCCTGGACGTGGTGGCGGTCTCAACCGCGCACGGGCACAGCCGTGGCGTGGGCGATACGGTGCGGATGCTGCGCGACGCCTTTCCCAAGCTGCCCATCATCGCCGGCAACGTCACCAGCGCCGCCGCGGTGGAATTCCTCGCCGAATGCGGCGCCAATGCCATCAAGGTCGGCCAGGGCCCGGGCTCGATATGCACGACGCGCATCGTGGCCGGAGTCGGCATTCCTCAACTCACGGCGCTTTTTGTTTCGTCGCGGTCCGCGCAGAAGAAGCGCGTCACCATCCTCGCCGACGGCGGCATTACCAAGTCGGGGGACATCGTGAAGGCGCTCACGTTTGCTCAGGCGGTCATTTGCGGCGGTATCCTTGCCGGCTGCACCGAATCGCCGGGCGAAGTGATGGAGATTGGCGGCAAACTCTACAAGCAGTACCGCGGCATGGGCAGCCTGGCGGCAATGAAAGAGGGGTCGGCCACACGTTACGGCCATACGCCCGACCCGGCCCGCAAAGTCGCCCCGGAAGGCATCGAGGCGTTGAAGGAAGTGAGTGGCTCGGTGGACCGGGTCCTGGCGCAACTGATCGGCGGCATACAAGCCGGCATGGGTTACCTCGGCGCGGCCAACCTTGCCCAACTGCGCGAGAAAGCCCGCTTCATCCGTGTCAGCCCCGCCGGCCAGCGCGAGGCCGCGCCGCATGACGTGGTGGAACTGAAGACCGGGAGCTGAACGGAATGGAGTGATGGCGTAATGGAGTAATGGAGTAATGGGATGACGGGTGGTTGGGTGGGGCACAAGTGCCTTTTATATCACCCCATCGCTCCAACTCTCCATTTCCCCGCTCCTTCGTCACGCCATCAGAATTCGATCGGCTTATTCGTCTGCCCGCATTGTGAGCAACGCGAGCGGTCCACGTCCGGGTCATCCGTATAGACGTAACCACAACGGCTGCAGCGGAAAATCCGGTCTTCGCTGGGGGTGGGCTCGAAGCGCCGGCGGCGCAGTTCGGAGTAGATGCCCAGCCCGGCCAGTGCGGCCAGCAGGACGGCCACGTAGGTCAGGATCAACTCCGGAATGGACATGCTGGGCCTTTAGTGTGCCTTTGCCGTCAGTGGCTTGGCGCCGGGACGCTCGCGGGCGGGGTCGGGACCGTGTGCCACCGGAAGATCATCTTGCCCCAGCTCAAATGCGCCGTGGGATTGGGGCCGGTCTCTGCCGAACTACGGCTCACCGGTTCGAACCGTGCACGCTTGGCTTGGTCCAGAGCATATCGGTCCGCATCCGTGGAACCGCTGCCACAGAGCAAAGTCACCAACACCGGCCGGCCCTCGGCGTCCACCACAACCTGGACGACGCTATTAGTGAGAATATCCGGATTTGACCACACCTTCAATTGGAGCGGCGTAAGCAAGCGCCTCTGGGCCAGGCCGTCCTCCACTTGCAGGACGGAGTGGTCCTGCAACAGGGCCAGTGGAGGAAGGTCGGGGAGCGTCGGCTCGGCCTCGGGCTGGGCCAGGAGTTGCAGCGCATCGAATTGGTTCGTTTCGACCAAGCGGGGAAAGCCGGCGCCGAGGCGATCAACGGGCAGCGACAGGTGGTCGGTCGGAGCCACCCATTCGAAGGGGCGGAATTCCAGTCCTAGTGCTTTCTGCCAGACCGGCCCGGAAAACCCCTGTGGGTGCGGCAACGTGAACAACGTGGGATCGTAAAGTGCCCGCAGTTCGGCGGAGGCTGGTGTCGCAAGCTCAAGTTTAAGGCCCGCCGCAGGCGGGCGCGGGCGCATCGGTGTGTGCCTTCCGAGCCAGAAGATCAGCGCGAGTTGAACGACGAATATCACCACGACCACCTCCCCCCAGCGGCGGAACGACCAAGGCCGCGGCTGAACCGATACGGAGGTCATGGCGGCGAATGAGCCAGGGGGCCAGGCAGCGTCGCCAGCAAGGCTTCGCGAAAGCCCGCGTCGCGCGCCAGCAGCGTGAGGCGCATCAACCGGTCGTGGGTGACGCTCTTGTCGGCTTGCACAACCAGCGTCAGCGGCTCCGGCGATTTGCTGGCTACCTCCTTCAACCGGACGCCCAGAGCTTTCTCTTCGATCCATTGGTTCTCATAATAGAGCCGCCCATCGGCATCAATGGCCACGGAGACGGTTGGCTTTTCCGTGCCCGCCAGGCCATCGGCATGAGGGAGCTGAAGCTCGACGCGCGCGCCCGGGGTATAGATCAGCGACCCCAGCATCATGAACATCACCAGCAGGAAAAACACCGCCGCAAACGGGGCCGCGTCCAATTGGCTCCGTAGAATGCGGGCATTGCGGGGGAATCTCATGACTGCGGCGGGGGCTTAATGCCTTCGGTGACGATCTGCACGATTTCAGTGGCGGAACGTTCCATATCGAGCACAATGGCATTGATGCGGCTGACCAGGTAATTGTAGCCCGCGTGCGCGGGAATCGCTACAGCCAATCCCGCCGCGGCGCAGACAAGGGCCGCCCAGACCCCATCGGAAAGCAGGCCGAAATGCGCGGTCAACCCCTTTTCCTGCATCTTGTAATAAGTCCGCATGAATCCCAGCACCGTTCCCAGCAGCCCGATCAGCGGCGCCAGTTGTGCGACCGTCGCGAGCAGATTCAGTTTCTCTTCCAGCCGTGGCACTTCCGCCGCGCCGGCCTCTTCCAACGCCTCGCGCACTCGTTCCCGGCCCTGATCGCGATTCAGAATGGCCGTTTTTACCAAACGCGCCACCGGGCCAGGAGTGGCGTCGCAAATCGACAGCGCCTCGACGATGTTGTTGCGCTTGAGGACGGTGCGCACGCCGTTCAGGAACTCGGTCGAATTGATCTGGGCGCGGTGACAATGCAGGAAGCGCTCGATAAAGACCGCCACACCCACGGCGCTGACGACCAGGAGCAACCACAGCACCGGTCCGCCCTTGGACAGCATTTCTGGCAATGTTGGCATGGCTTCCTTTATACGGCCCCGGCACCACGGTTCAAAGGCCAAAGTTACTGCTCCCCCCCGGAGGAGCCAAAGGCCCCGAAGGCCCCGGCTGAGCCGGAAGGCGCCGGCCTTGGCAGGCCGCCTTAGCGTCGTTTCGTCTTGCTTCTCGCCCACGCCAGCCGAATCCTCTGCCCGTGGAACAACCAGACCAGCTTCACGAATTGTTTCGGATGCAAAAGGCTCTGAACGAGCGCATCGGCGTCCAGACGGAAGGCATGAGCGTTGAGGATAAGACCAAGTGGCTGCTCAACTACTGCCGCGCCATGTCCCAGGAAATCGCCGAATTAACCGACAGCGTCCCCTGGAAATGGTGGGCCAAATACCAGAAGTTTGACGAGCAGAACGCCCGCGTCGAGGTGGTGGACCTGTTCCATTTCCTCATTAGCCTCGCCCAGGTCCTGGGTATGAGCGCCGACGACGTGTTCAATGCCTACGTCCGCAAGAACCAGGTCAACTTCAAGCGGCAGGAAACCGGCTATGCCGTAAAGGACGAGCACGACTCGAAACACATTTGACTCCGCCTGCGCCCAGCCGGCCGAGCAAGCGCCCTGCCTTACCATCCCAGACTTATGAGTGCTGCTGTCCCTCAAATCCAGGCAAGGTCCCGCGCCGAGGTCCCGGTGCGCTGGCGCAAGGAAGTCGAGCGTATTCTGATCACTGAGGGCCAGATTGCGCGCCGCATACGGATCATGTCCCGCGACATTGTACGCGATTTTACCGGGCGGGAAATGGTCATCGTCTCGCTCCTCAACGGGACGGTGATGTTTCTGGCCGATTTGATCCGGCACCTCTCGCTGCCTTTGCGGCTGGATTTCATTGGCGTCTCCAGTTACGGAGCGGGCACCGAATCGGGCGACCTCGTCTTTACCAAGGAACTGCGGCTCAGCGTGCGCGAGCGCGATGTGCTGTTGGTGGACGACATCCTCGACACGGGCAAAACCCTTTGCCGTGTGGGGGCTAAGCTCCGCGCGCTCAAGCCGCGCCGGATCAGGACCTGCGTGCTGCTGGACAAGCCTGCCCGCCGCGCCGAGCCGGTGGAAGCGGACTACGTGGGTTTTAAGATCCCCGACGTCTTCGTCGTCGGCTACGGACTGGACTTCGCCGAGCGCTACCGCAACCTGCCCTTCGTCGGCGTCCTGCATCCCCACGTCTATAAGACGGCCTCGCAGCAGATCATTGCCGTCCCGCCCGGCAAGACTGGCGGGCGGGGCAAATGTTGACTGCCCAATCTCACTTCAAATCCAGCGTCGGCATGATCGTAACGGTTTGTTTCTATTCCTATTTCAAGGACCTGACCGGCTGCGCCCAGGCCACTGAAACGCTGCCCGATGGCAGCACGCTCGAAGACCTTCTCAGCCAACTGGTCGCCCGGTTCCCCAAACTGGCCGCGATGCGGAATTCCGCGTTAATGGCGGTGGGCGTTGATTACCAGGACCGCAGTTGCGTGCTAAAGGCCGGCGATGAAGTCTCCTTATTCCCGCCGGTGCAAGGTGGGTAGCCAAGCGCGCCGCATGAAGAGGCAACTGACGATCACAACCCAGCCGATTGATGAAGCCGCGCTCCTCGCCCAGCGCTCGATGTCGGCCGGCATGGGCGCCTCGGTTTATTTCCTGGGCGTCGTGCGTGGGGTCGAAGGCAGTGCGACTATCCGCGGCCTGGAATACGAGACCTTTCAACGCATGGCGGAGCACCAGCTCAGCCTGCTCTGCGACGAGCTGGTCAAGCGCTGGCCGGTCGAATCGGTGCGCCTGGTGCACCGGGTTGGCCTGGTGCCGGTGGGCGAGCCCTCGCTGTGGGTGGAAGTCATCGCCCCGCACCGGGCCGAAGCCTTCGCCGCCTGCCAATGGCTGATAGACGAAATGAAGCGCGTCGCCCCGATTTGGAAGAAGCCGGTTCCTGCCGACCGGTAACTTGCGCCAAGCGTCCGGCGTTGCCGGTCACCTTGCATTCGGCCCTCGGAATTCGGCCTTCGGACTTCCGGCGCAGGGGGCTGGTGGGCGCTGAGGGACTCGAACCCCCGATTCGAGCGAAACCTAACAAATTGCTGTTTTATTGGCATTTATGGCACCTGTGAACAGTGTTGCCAGCCTTGGATGTTATGCGAGAATTTATGCCAACAGTATGGCCAGCATTCACAAACAGCCTGGAAAACCCAATTGGTTTGCCGCGTTCATCGGCCCTGATGGCCAGCGGCATTTCCGATCGACCGGCACACCCGAGAAGAGCCTCGCCAAACGCGTTGCGCTTGAGTTTGAACAAGCATCCAGAGCAGCCCGGACCGGCCGCCTTAATGAATCCACCGTTCGCAAGACCCTGGCTGATCTTTATGCCCTGGCCAACGGGAATCAACTCTCAAGCAGCACCATCACAGATTTCTTCCAAGCGTGGCTGAAGCGAAAGGGCGTTGAAGCGGGTGAACGCACGTATGAGCGGTATGAAACCGTTGTTCAGCATCTGCTGAGATACCTTGGACCTAAAGCCAGCAAAGACATCTCTCACCTTTCCGCGAAGGACATCACCGACCTCCGAGACAATTTGGCAGCGAGCCTCTCGCCAAGTTCGGCAAACTTCACTGTCAAGGTCTTGCGGGTTGCTCTTAATCAGGCAAGGCGCGACGGCGTGGTGGATACAAACGAGGCGTCACGCGTGTCCCTGATCCAGCGGTTGGGGCGGTCCCCGCGGCGTCCGTTTACGCTCCCAGAACTCACGAGCATTCTCTCGGTAGCCAACAATGAGTGGCGCGGGATGATCCTGACGGGGCTTTACTCGGGTTTGCGATTGGGTGACGTGGCGGAGCTTGCCTGGTCCAATCTGGATCTTAAAAACGCCAAGCTGAACGTTCAGACGGGCAAGACAGGACGCATCGTGGATTTGCCTAAACGGGCAGGGGAAGGGCCGTTAACCAATGCAACCGACTGCGGTGAGCCGAGCGACGAAATTCCGGTGGGGGAGGGAGTCTGAAGCGGCGACACGGGTGCTCCCGACGGTACTACTTCCGGGGGATGTGCGGGCGGTGCGGAGTGCCAGACTTGCTCTGTCACAAGCAGCGTGGCTCGGAATCGACCGGGATGTGGCGATCCAAGCGGTCTTCGAGATGGGCCTTGATGGCTTCTTCCGTGCGAACCCACACATCCCGCTTCACACCTGGCAGTCGGTCACGGAACAGATCGCCTGCCCGGATGAGTGCGCGCTGGTTGCCGCTTAGCTCAGGACGGGTGATGGAGATTCGCAAGTTGGATGGCAGCCTGTTCACGGCCATTGGTGGGTTGCAGGAAAGGAAGAGCCACGCCATCAAGGGCAGCCAAAAGAAGTGGCCAGTGGGAATTCAGGAGGCGGCAGGGTGTCCAATGATCGTTCTGGTGGAGGGCATACCGGATTTCCTGGCCGCGCATCAGATTGTAATTGAGGAAGGCCGCCAAGGATGTGTGGCTCCGGTCAGCATGTTGTGTGCTTCGGTGTCAATCGCGGAACAAGCACTGCCACTTTTCAAAGGCAAGCATGTGCGGTTGTTTCCCCATGCCGATGAAGCAGGCGTTAAGGCGGCCAGGAAGTGGTCCCAGCAGCTCAAGGCGGTGGGTGTGGCGAAGGTGGATTTTTATGATTTTGCACGGGTAAAAGTTGCTCCCAATGAGCATGTGAAAGACCTGTGCGATTTGATTGGGTGGCGGAAAGGCCATCCTGGATATGTAAGGAAATTGTTAACATGAGTGAGATTGTAAATGAATATGAGGAACTTCAATTAGTGAAGTCTGGATCAGTGGCGGTGGAACCTGAAGTGAAGCCGGTCACTGGATCGGATCTGCCCAAGGTGTATTTGCCAGCAGATGGAAGGAACACGTCAGATTTCGCATCCCAGGTCGGCAGGATCATGGGACCGAAGAAAGTCTGGTTCGTGAAAGGTGACGTGGCCGTTGAGGTGCGAGAGGTTCAAATAACCAAGGAAGTGCGTACCAACGTGTTCCATCCGTTGGCGCCGGCTGAGGTCATTACTGCCATCGAGGACCATCTTCTGACTGGCCGTAATTCCAAGAATGGTGAAGAGGAGGTGGTGTTCGCAAGAAGGAGCATGAGCCGCGAGATTGCCACGGCCCTGCTCGCGTCACCCCAATTCAAACGCCGACTGCCCAGGATCGACCGAATCCTGGATGTGCCGGTCCCTTACCTACAAGAGGGGGCGTTGGTCTTTGCCTACACAGGGTATGATGAAAGGCTCAACACCTTCTGCCCGGCCGTACACCTGGGCATCACCCCGCTTGGCCTGGAGAAATCGAAGGAACTGCTCCGTGAGTTGCTCCAGGATTTCTGCTTCGCCAACCGGGAATCTGCCACCATAGCCAGCCATCCCGATCGATCCTGGGGCATTTGGTGACGGAGAAAAGGCAAATATACAACAACGGCGTATCGTTAAGTTTCTGCGGAAGTAACCCGAACAGAAAGCCCAAAGCTGGCGTCATTGTTAACGATTGTGTCCGCTTTGGTTTGCCTGGGGCTGCCGGAGTTCGGGTGCCTTTATCGTTCTGGGCTGCCCTCGTTGATGCGGGCAGCCCATTTCATTGATGGGTTCGTAATCCCTCAGTGACGGCGGATTTTGGGCTGAACTTAGGATGAGTCGAACAATAGCTTGTATGGCGCACGGGTTTCGTCCTGCGCCAACGCATCGAGAGCGTGCTTGAAGGCAGCGAAGACGTCG
>Ga0326727_10009095_pt1 | contig 24728 bp, 26 predicted proteins | sample MB2enrmetagenome_FD_207643 | JGI IMG/M metagenome (GOLD analysis project Ga0326727, IMG submission 207643) | Lab enriched peat soil microbial communities from McLean, Ithaca, NY, United States - MB29MY | ecosystem: Environmental > Terrestrial > Soil > Wetlands > Peat | place: USA: New York... | reverse complement strand
CCACGGCTATCCAGCAGGAAGAATCCAATCTACAATAGGGCCAAGAGGGGGGAAATGACAAGACCATGAGCCCGGACGACCGCCCCATGACGGTTCCCCAGTTTACCGCCCTGAAAGGGTCGGGGCGGAAGATCACCATGCTGACCGCCTACGACTATCCGACGGCCCAATGGGTCGACGCCGCCGAAGTCGAAGGCATCCTCGTGGGGGATACGCTCTCCATGGTCCTCCAGGGCCACGCCAACACCCTGCCCGTTACCCTGGACGAGATGATTTACCACTCGGAGATGGTGGGCCGGGCCGTGCACCACGCCCTGGTGGTGGTGGACATGCCTTTCCCCAGTTTCCACGTCGGCGTCCACCGCGCGATCGGAAGTGCCGCGCGGATCCTCAAGGAGACCCGCTGCCAGGCCGTTAAACTCGAAGGGGGCGTGCGGCAAGCCGAGGTGATTGCGGGCCTGGTAGGCGCGGGAATCCCGGTGATGGCCCATTGTGGCCTGCGTCCGCAGAGCGTCCATCAACTGGGCGGCTATCGCGTCCAGCGGGACGAGGAGGGGTTGCTGGCCGACGCCCAGGCCGTCCAGGAGGCTGGGGCTTTCGCCATCGTCCTGGAGTGTATCCCCGCCAGCATGGCGGAAAAGGTCACGGCGGCCGTAAGAGTGCCCACGATCGGGATCGGCGCGGGGGCCGGCTGCGATGGCCAGATCCTGGTGCTCCACGACCTCTTGGGCTTCGCGGCGGGCCGGCCGCCGCGGCACGTCCGCCCCTACGCCGACCTGCATACCGTCGCTACCGCCGCCATCCGCCGCTACCGCGACGACGTCCGAGCCGGCGTCTTTCCCGGCCCGGAGGAAACGCCTAGGTAACTATTTTGAATGGTTCAGAAAACGATCTGCGATTGCAGAAAAACGCGCTCGATTCTTTTTGTAGCAACTGCTCTACTAGACGTTAGGTTAAGTTGGGATGTTTTCGCATAGGGAGCATTGTCTCCGTAGACGCCCGGTTTCGGTAGAGGAGTTGCACGCCATGTCTGGACTTCGCCGGCTGTTGTCGTTGTTCGTTGCGGCCGTTGTGGTGGATGTGATAGTCTTCGCGGTGTGTGGAGTCTATTTTGGTTGGCGCTGGACGCTGCTCCCTGCGAGTGCGACAGGACTGCTCGGCTTGGCCGTGGGGCTCTACTGCGTCTGGCGCTACGGGGGCGCCGTGGCTGCCAGCTTGGATAACGACGACCGCGTTGACGACCACCTGCTGGCCGGTCTGCTGCTGTTGCCGGCCGCTTTCCTGCTGCTCCTGCCGGGATTCGCTACCGATATCGCTGGGCTACTGCTGCTGGTCCCCGCGGTCCGCCGTCGGGTTGTCCGCGCCCTGCGAAGCCGCCACAGCGATGTGCCGTCGGTGCTGAAGATTGGGGAAGGCCGGATGCAGCCGATGGAAGAGCCCCGCTCGCACTGGCACAAGATGGCGGCCTAGAAGCGGCTCTCTTCTCAAGTTCCGCTGACTCATTCCCGGCCGGCGCCGCGTCGACTGCTACGTCTGTAAGGGGCGCAGGTTCCATGCGACGACGCGGATCCGTTGTGGCGGTTACGGCCTTGTCCGGGTTGCTGTGCCTGGCAGCCGTTGCCGCGGACTCGCGCTGGCACCCAGAGGTCGCCCGGCTGCCGCAGGCCGCCGCCGCGGCGGGACGCACCGCACCTGGCGATAGCCTTGGCCCGGCCGGCACCGCGCTCTTCTTCCGCGAGGACTGGCGGGAAACGCCGCCGGAAACACCGCTCACCCAAGCCCACGTCGCCAATCCGGACCTCATCCTGACGGTACACGGCCCGGGTCGATTGGGTCTCAAGAAAAGTCACCACCCTCAGCCGGCCGACGATCCCTACTACGTTTGGTCGGGTGAAGCCCCTGGCAATTGGGCGATCAGTCTGCGGCATCGGTCGCAATGGGTGGATCTCAGCGGCCCGGCGAGAATCCGCTGGCGAAGCAAACAATCCGGGTTTCGCCAACTGCGGATTGTCCTGAAGTTGGCCACCGGCGCCTGGCTGGTCAGCGAGCAATCGGACGGGGAAACTGCGGACTGGCACGTGCAGGAGTTCCCGGTCGCGTCGCTGAAATGGCGCAAGCTGGACATTGATCGAATCCTCGAGATGGCGCCCGGCGGCAGCCCCGACCTCAGCCGCGTCGAGGAGATCGGCTGCACCGACCTGATGGTTGGAGGCGGGAGCCTGGCGTGCTCGCGACTCGATTGGATCGAAGTCTACGGCCGGCCGATCCCGCGGTAAGCCTGCCCGAAAACCCCCCGAGCGAACCCCCGGACGCAGTCCGGGGGCTTTGTCGGAAATCCTCATCCCCTCATCCCCTCATCTTTCATTCCCCCAGCGTCGAGCGGCGGCGGAGGATGTGGTGATAGTGCTGGGCGAAGCGGTGCGCTTCGTCCCGCACGTACTGCAGGAGCCGCAGGGCGTAGCTATGGCGGCTCAGCCGCAAGGGCTCGTCCCAGCCTGCCGGGAAGAGCAGCTCTTCGCGCTTGGCCAGGGCCACGACGGTCGGTGGTCCGGGCGGGCAGCGGGGGCAGCCTGGTCGGTCCTGCAAGGCGCTGAGGGCCGCGTGGAGCTGCCCCTTGCCGCCGTCCACGAGCAAGAGGTCCGGCACGACTTCGTCCTTGCCGAGGTGGGCGAACCGCCGCGCCACGGCCTCGTAAATGCTGGCCACGTCGTCGGCCCCCGCGACGCTGCGGATCCGCAGCCGCTTGTAACCCGGCTTGAACGGCAGGCCGTCGATGAACTGCACCACGCTGGCCACCGTCTCCGTGCCCGCAGTGTGGGCGACGTCCACGCCCTCGATCGTCCGCGGCCTGGCGGCCAGGCCGAGCACTTTGCGCAGTCCGGCAAGCCCTTTCTTCGGATCGACGGGAAACACTTCGGGCTGGACGTGGGTCTCCAGGTCGCCCCGCTGGTCGAGCGTTTCCAGCAGGTGGATTTCGTCGCGGAGCCGGGCGGCGTCCTCGAACCGCAGCTCCTTGGCGGCGGCGGCCATCTCCGCGCGGATCTCCGTCAGCAGCGAGTCCTTCTTGCCCTCCAGAAACTGTTGCAAGCGGCGGATGTCCTTGCGGTACTCGTCCTTCGAGATTCGCAGGTTGCAGGGGGCGGTACACTGGCGGATCGAGGCCAGCAGGCACGGCCGGAACCAACGCCAGCGCGGGTCGCCCTCGCGGATGTCCAGCGAACAGGTGCGGAAGCGGAAGATTTTTTGCAGCACCACCAGGGCGCCGCGGAGTCCGCGGAGGTTGGTGAACGGTCCGTAAAGCTTCGTGCCCCGCTCCATCGGCGTGCGGGTGATCTCGACGCGGGGGAAGTCCTCGTGCGTGTGGATCTCGAGATAAGGGAATGTCTTTTGGTCGCGGAGCTCGCGGTTGTATTTCGGCAGGATGTCCTTGATGAGGCGGGCTTCCATCAGCAGGGCGTCGACTTCGCTCTCGGCCTCGAGGTAGTCGAGGTCGCGGATTTCGCGGACCAGCCGGGCGGTACGGGGGTCCTCGGTTGCGGCCTTGAGGAAGTAGCTGCCGGCCCGTGCGCGGAGGTTCTTCGCCTTGCCGACGTAGAGCACCCGGCCGGCGGCGTCCTTCATCAGGTAGACGCCCGGCTTCTGCGGCAGGTTGCGGGCCTTTTCTGCGGCCTGGCGGTTGTCCTGGGGCGCGCTCATTTGTCGGCTGCCAGCCCGGCGAGGCGATCGGAGAGCTCGTCCAGCCGCCGCAGCGCGGTCCGGCAGGCGGCATCACCGCCGTCGGCCTCGGCGCCGTGGAGCCGGCTGCGGGCCTCGGCGATGCGGGCGGCCAGCGCGGCCAGGGCCTGCCGCGGCGATTCGATGACCCCCGCCTTGGCCCGCTCTCTCGGCGGCAGCAGATCGCGGAACAGTCCCAGGTCCTTCTGCCGCAGCATCAGGATGTCCAGCCGGCTCAGCGCGCCGTGCAATTGGTCGGCGCTCCACTCGTGCTTCTCCTCCAACTCGCCTTCCAGGGTTCGCAAGGCCAGGTTGACGCCGGCGATCCGCACGGCCAGCCCCGGGAGGTCCACCTGGACCTGCTCGCCGGATGCCGCTGGTCCCGGGGAAGACGGCGCGGCCTCCCTCGCGAGGGGAGCGGGAGCGGGGCTGTCCCGATCTTCGCCTGCTCTCGCGCTAGGCTCCTCGGCCTTCTCGGGCAGCATCGCCAAGAGGTCGTCTCTTAGAGCGGCGCGGGGCGGCTCGGCCGGGCGCGATTCGACGTTGAGGATCCCCGGGGGGCTGATCTTCGCGGCCGGCAGCAGCACCGGAAGCGCGGACACGGCCGGCGGGATCTCGTCCGCCGGAAGCCCCGCCCGGTGAACCGGCGTCCCAGCGACCTGAGGCACCGGGCACCACGCCTCGCGCGGTCGCGGGATGGAAACCGCCGGCTCCGGCAACCGGACCGGCACGGGGGCCGACTCCAGAGGCGCCGCGGCCGGCGGCTGCACCTTCGCAATCGGGGCCACGGACGGCGCCAGGCCGAAGCTCGGCTCACGCGGCAGCGGACCGATCGAGCCCGGCCTGGACCGGCGGATCGCCGCCTCGAGCCAATCGATCAGCCGGTCCTGCTCGTCGGCCAAGCTGCCCGCCGCCTCCCAACGCGACCAGACCCGAAACCATGCCTCGCGGCGCTCGACGAACCTCGCCGGCTGGTCCCGGAAACTGTTCTGGACCAGGAGGCGATACTGCCGTACCAGCCGGCTGACGGCCGTCTTCTCCCGGCGGTCCAGTTGCCCGAGCAGCTCGGCCAGCGTTTCCCGGGCCGCGACCGATCTGCGGTCGGTGCGCGACCTTTGGTCGGGATCCAGTTGGCCCAGCAGTGCGGCGGCGCGGGCCTGCTCGCGGCGGGCCTCGGCGGGGTCGAGCGTCAAGCGGGCGGCGCGGGCCCAGCGCTCTTCGAGTTGCCCCAGCCACACCCGCTGCTGGGCTTGCGACAGCGCGGCAAGCCGCCCAAGTGCGGCCTCAGCCCGCGTCGCGGCGTCCTCCGCCTTGGCCGGGGCGCCCGACACGAGCATGGCGAGCATGGTGCCCGCCGCCAGAATCAGTCCCAAGCGGTGCATAGGAATTCAGCTTTGTGGCGCGGGCGTCCCGCCTTGCCGGGTGACATGCCCACGCTTGCGTGGACATGCGGGGAGCCGCCGCAGGCATGCCTGCTGTCTCGCTGCGCCCGCTTAGCAAGCATGACACGCACGCGGACACGCGGCCCACTTCAAGCCTAGCCTGCCGGGGGGAGATGTCAATCGTGCCAGCGGGGCATCACTCGGCGGCCTGCTTTTTCAGCGGCAGCGTGTACAAATACAGCGTGTGCTTCACGTTGTCTTCGTTGGAGGTCATCACCACGACGTCGTCCGGCTCGGCGCCCTTGATCGAGTAGTCGTGAGCGACGATCCGCGAGCCGGGCTTCATCTTCTCCAGCGCCGGCCGCAGCCTCACGATCATCTCCGGAAGCAGATACATCGAGATGACCGTCGCCTTGCTGTAATCCACCGTGAAGATGTCCTTGTCCTCGATCGAGACCAGGTGATCGACCTTGCGTTTCTTGGCGATCTGGCGGCCCTCGGCGACCAGCTTCGGCACGATCTCGAAGCCCACGCCGCGGCAGCCGTATTTCTTCGCCGCGGCGATCAGCATACGGCCGTCGCCGCAGCCGGGGTCGTAGACCAGGTCGTCCTTCTGGATCTTCGCCATCTCGAGCATCTTGGCCACCACGTCGTTGGGCGTGCCGACGTAGACGCAATCGGGCGTCTTGCCGCCGGCCGCCTCGGCGGCGTCGCCGCGGGTGCAGCAAGCCAGACTCATGAAGGCCATCGCGGCCAACACGCTGCGGATCATGCGCTGCATGGGAACCTCCTCGGGATCAATTTCTGTTGCAGAAAGGGCCTGTAGCGGGTGCCATGCCCACGCCAGCGTGGCCCCGGCACCCGCTCGTGGTGTTAATGGAAGAAAATCGCCAAACCGGGCATCGTGTCCTTGAACTTCGCAGCACCGGCCTCGGTGACCTTCGTGCCCTTGACGTAGAGCATGCGGAGGTTGCTCAGGCCGGAAAGTTGTTGCAGGTCGTCGTCGGCCACCGCGCAGTTCTTCAGGTTGAGGGTGCGGAGGCGCGCCAAGCCCTTCAGGTGGGCCAGACCCGCGCCCGTCACGCGCGTGCCCTCCAGCGACAAGGTCTCGATCTCGGTCAGCTTCTTCAGGTGCCGAAGGTCGTCGTCGGTGACGGGGGCCTTCGCAAGGTTCAGCACCTGGAGATCGGCGAGGCCTTCGAGATGGGCCAGTCCCTTGCCGGTGATCTTCGTATTCTGCAGGCTGAGGGCTTCGAGGCTCGTCACGCCGGCAAGGTGCTTCAGGCCGGCGTCGGTCACGTCGACGTTGCGGAGATACAACCGCACCAAGGGCAGGCCGCGGAGGTGGGCCAGTCCCGCGTCGCTGATCCCGGCAGCCGCGATCTCCAGCGACTCCAGGCCGCTCAGGCCGGCCAGTGGGGACAGGTCGGCGTCGGTCGCCTTCGGGTTGGACAGCAAGACCGAATCGATCCGCCCCTGGGCATCCAGATGCACCTGGGCGCCCAGGGCCCGCAACGCCTCGGCGGCGGCGGCATCCCCCGGCTTGGCCGTCTCAGGTGCGGCCCCGGCCGGGGCATCCGCCCCGCGGCCGGTCGCCGAAGCTCCCGCCAGCATCCCGAACACGCACAAGAAAGTCCAGCGCTTCATGGTAAGACTCCAGGCGAGACAACTCGTTTAGTGGGCCGGCTTGCACGCCGTGGGAGGCCCCCGCAGCGGAGACGGCGGGCAAGTCCGCCCGCTAAACAGCCTCACACGGCCGAGCACTTTCACCCTAAGATACCAGGGTCCGCGCCGTCTGTAAACCTTTCAAGAAGGCCGGGCCGGTTTACCCCGGTTTCCTCGCCCCGACCACCGAGTTCATGCCCGCGTCCTTGAGCAACAATGCCGCTTCGCGGAAACCGGCGGACTGGAGGTCCTCGGCGTACTCCTGGAAAGTGAACGTGCCGCCGCTTTCCGTGTTCACGAGCATGTTGACGGCGAACAAGGCGCCGTCCACCGGGTGTGCGTGATCGGGGTCCATGACCACGTCGCGGATCAGGATCCGGCCGCCGGGCACCAGGGCCGCATGCACCTTCTGGAACAACCGGCGATTGTGCGCGCGCGAGTGCTGGTGGGCGATGGCACTGACCCAGGCCAGGTCGGCCCCGGCGGGCAGGTCGTCGGTATAGAAGTCGCCGGCCACCAGGCGGATCCGCGCGGCCAATCCGCCCTGGGCCACGCGCTCGTGGGCCTGCTGGATGGCATCCGGCAGATCGAAGATCGTCGCCGCGGCCGCCGGCACGGCCCGCAAGAAGGCCAGCGTCCACGTGCCCGACGCCCCGCCCACGTCCAACAGATGGCGAAACTGCGGCGGGCCGAGGCGGGCCACCAGGCCGTCGGCCACCGGCGCCGAAATGGCGTGCATGGCTGCAATGAACGCCGCCCGGTCGGCCTCCGCCCCGCGCGGGCTGGGCTCGCGCGCGGCCGGTTGGCCGGTGGCCACCACCCGGGCCAACTGCGACCATGTCCGCACGAGGTTCATGGCGTGCCGGATCATCGGCAACAACGTGGTGGGCGAGTCTTCCGCCAAAAGCGGCCGGAGCGTGTCCGGCACGGCATAGAGCCCGGCTTTCCCGTCCAGCAGGCCCAGCCCCACCAGGGCGTCCAGGAGCACGGTGGTGGCACGCAGATCGGCCGCAAGCCGCCGCGCCGCCTCGTCCGCCGTCAGGGTTTTCCGGCCGAGCACGGTGAACACGTCCAGCTCGGCGGCGGCCCCCAGCACGCAGGCAGAGCGAAAACCGTTGGCCATCAGGAGAATCTGTTCCCGGTCGGGCCTCTTTTCCGTGGTCATGCTGGAATCTCCGGGATGAGAAGACATTGCCCGCTTGCTGCCCCCGCTCTGCGATAATCATAGACGGAAGTTTGACGTAGAATAGAGGGGGACCAGTTTCGGAAGGACACCCCATGCGAACTGCGTTGGCGATCATAGTTTGGATCTTCTGGTCATGCCTGGTAGGGCAGGCGGCGGGGGCGGAACAGGCCGGCACGGCCGACGAGCCGCCGGCGGGCGCCCCATCCGCCGGCCCGACGCTCGGTCCGCCGCAAACGGCGCGATGGCGCGTGGGCATGATCGTGACGGCGGCCGGCGGCCCCATCGCCCGCATGACCGGCGCCACCTCGGTGCCCATGGACTGGCCCGAACAGCAGGTGAAGCTCGTCGGCCAAGACCTGTCGCCCGGCGTGGCGGTCAATTTCAAGGTGTACAAGAACACCGCCCGGCAGATGGTGGTCGTGTTTCCCGCGGTGGCGGGCGGGCGAGAGGTGCGGGCGGTGCTGACGCTGGAGATTGTGCGTCGGTCGCTGGGGCCCCCGGAACACCCGGAGCGCTACGTCCTGCCCGATCCGAAAAAACTCCCGGGTCCGCTGAAGGAATACCTGGCGCCGAGCCCATATATCGAGAGCTCGCACCCGCGGATCAAGGCCCTGGCCGGCGAGGTTGGGGCGGATCAGACGAAGGCCTGGGACAAGGTTCGGGCGATCTGCGATTGCGTCCGCCAGAAGATCCACTACGAGAAGGACGCCCCGCTGACCGGGGTCGTCGAGGCATTGGACAAAGGGACGGGCGACTGCAACCAACTGACATCCACGTTCATCGCCATCTGCCGCGCCAGTGGCATTCCGGCGCGGACCGTCCGCATCCCCGGCCACTGCTACCCCGAGTTCTACCTGGAGGACACTGCGGGCCAAGGTTACTGGTTTTCCACCGAGGCCGCCAGCGACCAGGATTTCGGCCACATCCAGCAGCAGAAGCCGATCCTGCAGAAGGGGGACAATTTCCGCCTGACCGGGCCGGACCCCGGCAGCAAGCGGCCGAAGACCGAAACCTACCGCTTCCTGCCGGAGACCCTGACCGGCTTGCCGCGGCCCGGCGGCGGGCAGCCGCAACTGAAACTGGTTTGCGAGCCGGTCCAGGAATAAGCTCCGGCCGAAGAAGAACTCCCGGATTCAGCCACGCATGGAACGCCGATCGAACACGGATCGAGGGCAGGGGATCGAAGATGGACTTACAGCACCAGCAGCCTACCGAGCGGGTTATCGAAGGTGCAATATGATGCGATCAACCGTTGTCTTTGTCGCGCTTTTTGCCTTGCTCTGGACGGGACCGGCGGCGGCCCAGTTCAAGGAGGGCGAGCCCGGCGGCCCGCAAATCGGCGAGGCCCGCGTGTCGAAGTGGCAGGCCGGCTTCGAGGTCACGGCCGTCGGCGGAGCGTGCAAGGGGATCGTCGGCTATATGCCGGTGCCGGTGGAGTGGCCGGAGCAGCAAGTCAAGATTGCCGCACATGACATTTCGCCGGCGGCCAGGGTCAGCTACCAGCCGCTGGACGAGATCAAGGTCATGGTGCTGCGCATTCCGCAGATCCAGCCCAACGAGACGGTCAAGGCCCTGGTCACCTTCGAGGTCCGCCGCAGCGTGCAGTTGCTGCCCGAGAAGAAGGACCGCGACGCCTTCGTCCTGCCGGAGGTGAAGAAGCTGGACGTTGCGGTCCGCCGTTACCTGGCGGCCAGTCCGAAGATCGAGGTCGGCGCCGCGGCCGTCCGCGAGGCGGCCAAGGAGGTGGGGGCGGACAAGGAAAAGGCCTGGGAGCGAGTCGAGGCCCTCTACGATTGGGCCCGCCAGAAGGTGCAGTACAAGCAGGGCGGGGCGTGCAAAGGCGCGGTGGCCGCGCTGCGGGACGGCGTCGGCTCTCACGAGGACATCACCTCGCTGTTCATCGCCTTGTGCCGGGCCAATAACATCCCCGCCCGCACCGTCTGGGTCCCCGAATTCTGCTACGCCGAGTTCTACCTGCTGGATGCCGAGGGCGGCGGGCACTGGATTCCCTGCCAGCCGGCCGGGGCGCGGACCTTCGGCCAGATGCCCGACACCAAGCCGATCCTGGCCAAGGGGGACGGTTTCCACCCGCCCTACCCCGCGCGCGAGAAGCAGATGCGCTACCTGGCGGAGCATCTCAGCGGCACGCCGCTGGCCAACGGCGGCCGCCCGCAAGTGAAGTCCGTCCACCAGTTGGTCAATTGAGTGCAACGCTGGCACTTGTGTCAGCATTTCCGCCCGGTAGAATAGGGTAGTGCGAGGAAGGAGGAAACGGATCATGGGTGATGATTGGCAGGCGCGGATTTCGATCACGCCCACCGTTTGCCACGGCAAACCATGTGTCAAGGGAACCCGGATTTCGGTATCGCTGGTCCTCGATCTCCTGGCTAGCGGCAGCGCAGCGGAGGACATTCTCCGCGAGTATCCGCAGTTGTCGGTTGAAGACATTCGGGCCTGCATTGCCTACGCTGCGGAGGTGGCCCGGGAACGATTCATCCCGCTGCCGGCGTTGAACCAGGCATGAGATTCAAGCTCGACGAGAACCTGGGGGCGTCGATCCAGGCCCTGTTCCACCAGCACGGCCACGACTGTGTAACGGCCTATGAAGAGGGGCTTGGTGGCACGGACGATCCGGTCGTGCTTGGCGCGGCGGTGTCCGAGGGCCGCATCTTGGTCACCAGCGACCACGACTTCGGCAACGTGGTCATGTATCCGCCGCAGAGAACGGCGGGGATTGCCGTGCTGAACCCTCCGGGGCGAGCTTCATTGCGATTGTTGCGCAGCCTGACGGAGATGTTGTTGGAGGCCGTGGGTCAAGAAGATCCGCACGGCAAGCTGTGGATCGTTGAGCCGGGGCGCATCCGCGAACATCAGCCTGGCTAGCCCACGGGCTTGCCTGCTTTCGGGGGTCACAGCTTGGCCCGTATCACGTCGCTGACCGTGCGGAGGGCCTTGAGGCGGGCGAAGAGTTTGCAGTTGGCCTCCAGGATCGTCCAGGGGGCGTGGGCCGTGCTGGTGCGCTCGAGCATCTCGGCCACTGCCGGCTCGTAGCTGCCGCGCTTCTGGCGGTTCCGCCAATCCTCCTCCGTGATCTTCCACTGCTTGTACGGCGTGGCTTGCCGCTCGCGGAAACGGCGGAGCTGTTCCTCGGGGTCGATCTCGAGCCAGAACTTCACGACCGCGGTGCCGAAATCGGCAAGCTGCCGCTCGAAGTCGTTGATCTCCTGGTAGGCCCGCTGCCACTCTGCCTCGCTGCAAAAACCCTCTACCCGCTCGACCAGCACCCGGCCGTACCAGGAGCGGTCGAAGATCGTGATGTGGCCGGCCTTGGGCACGTGCTGCCAGAACCGCCAGAGGTAGTGATGGGCCTTCTCCCAGGCGTCGGGGGCGGCGATGGGAATCACCTCGTAGCCGCGCGGGTCCAAGCCCCGGGTGAGCCGCCTGATCGTACCCCCTTTGCCCGCCGCGTCCCAACCTTCAAAGACGATCACGGCCGGCACGCGGGCCAGATATAACTCGTGCTCGATGTGGAACAGACGTTTCTGGAGCGCCTTGAGCTCCCGCTCGTACTCGTCGCGCGGCAACGACTGGCTGAGGTCGGCCTGCTGCTTCTCCTGCGGCGGTGCCGGGGCAGGAGGCTGCTCTTGCGGTGCGACCGGGGAAGGAGGCTGTTCCTGCGGCGCGACCGGGGAAGGAGGCTGTTCCTGCGGCGCGACCGCGGAAGGAGGCTGTTCCTGCGGCGCGGCGACAGCCGCTACGGAGGCCGTCGGCGCGGCAGGGCGTGCGGCGGCCGTCTCGCTCCCATGGCGGGCCAACGCGCCGCGCACCGCCTCGATGATTGTCCGAAACACCTTGACTCGCGCGTAGCGGCGATCGGTAGCCTCGACGATCGTCCATGGTGCATCGGCCGTGCCGGTCCGCTCGATCAGCTCCTCGGCGGCTGCCAGCCATGCATCGTAGCGGCGGTGCTGGCGCCGCTCGTCCTTGCCGACCTGAAAGGCGGTGGCCCGGTGACGCTCGAGCCGCTCGAACCGCCGCTTCTGTTCTCCCCGGCTGACGTGCAGCCAGAACTTCAAGAGGATGGCCCCCGCGTCGGTCGCCAGTCGCTCGAACTGCCAGATGTCCTCGAAGGCCTGCTGCCACTCGTGGGGTGCGGCCATCCCGTCGATCCGCTCGCGGAGCACGCGGCGGTACCACGAGTGGTCGAAGATGGCCCAATCGCCGGCCGCCGGCAACAATCCCCAAAACCGCCACATCCATGGGTGCAGCCGCTCGGCTTCCGTCGGAGCGAGTACGGGATGGACCTTGAAGCCGCGCGGGTCCATCGCCTCCGCCAGCCGGTTCACCAGCGTGCCCTTGCCGGCGGCGTCCCAACCTTCCAGCACGAGGATCACCGGCACCCCGGCCACCCGCGCTTCCCGCTGGCATTGGCCGAGCTGGAGTTGCAGATCCGGAAAGACCGCCGCGCACTCCTCCTTCGACAATCGCTGGTTGAGATCGACAAGCTCGAACATGGGGACCTCCGCTGCTGCAATAGGGCATCTGCGGCTGCCTCAAGGGAAGCCGGGCCACTTTATCTTAGGTTGCAAGACCGTCGCGGGCAATCTCGGGGGGAGGCTTTTGCCCCGGACCGCGGGGTCCCCGCTTTACGTAAACGATTCCACGGTTACAATACCGGCATGACCGCCGTCCCCGACGACATCCTCTGCGTCCGCCAGTGCCCAACGATGGATGGGGCCACGCTAGTCCTGGCCTTCTCCGGCTGGATGGACGGCGGCAACGTCTCGACCGGCACCGTCGAGCGGCTGGTACACCTGCTGGAGGCCAAGGGCTTCGCCGAGATCGATCCCGAGCCCTTCTACATCTATAATTTCCCCGGGCCGATGGAGGTGGCCGCCCTGTTTCGCCCGTACGTCGAGATCGAGGGCGGCCTGATCAAGACCCTCCGCATGCCGGCCAACGTCTTCTACGCCCACGAGCCCGCCCGGCTGATCCTTTTCGTGGGCAAGGAGCCGCACATGCGGTGGCGGGCGTTCGGCGAGTGCATTTTCCGGCTGGCGCACCGGGTGGGGGTGCGGCGAATTCTGTTCGTCGGCTCGTTCGGCGGTTCGGTGCCGCATACCCGCGAGCCGCGGATGTTCATCAGTTGCTCCGACGCGGCGCTGTTGCCGCAGATGGAGGCATACGGCGTCCGCCCCAGCAACTACGAGGGCCCCGGCTCGTTCACCACCTACCTGATGCAGGAGACGGCCGCGGAGGGTTTTCAAATGATCTCGCTGGTGGCCGAGATTCCCGGCTATCTGCAGGGCACCAACCCGCTGAGCATCGAGGCGGTCAGCCGCCGGCTGGCAAAAATCCTCAAGCTGCCGCTGGAGATCGATTCGCTGCGGATGGCCAGCACCGAGTGGGAGCTGAAGATTTCCAGCATCATCGAGAACGACAAGGACTTCGCCGAGAAGGTGCGGCAGTTGGAGGACGAGTACGACAACGAGCTGCTGGAGCACGGGGCGGAAGAGGGATAGGTGCGAGGTCGACCCGGTGACGACACGAGTGCAACAGATCCTGCAGTCGTTCGAGCACCTGTCGGAGGAGGACAAGCGGCAGATCCTCCGCGAGCTCCTGCGGCGCAGTGTGACGCTGGATGCCCCTCCTCTGTCCGAGGAACAATTGGTCCGCGCGGCGGAGGATCTCTTCCTGCAAGTGGACCGCAGCGAGGCAGGCAATGCCTAGCCGACCGCGGGGATAGTCTGGCTCGTGGATTTTCCAATATTTGCCGCGCCGCGACGAATGAGAATAGAATGAGTGTGTCGGGAGCATCACCCGCACGGGGGGCTTGTCATGGTGAACAACTGGCCGGCGTATGTGTTCCGGTCCGAAGTGCTCTTTTTCGTGATTCCCGTCGTCGCCATCCTGGTCGGCGGGATCGTCGGGCTCACGAAGCTGCTGCTCCGCCACCGCGAACGGATGGCGATGATCCAGCGCGGGATGCATCCCGACCGCCCACAGGAGCAAGGCGGGCCGCAAGAGGAATCGTAGGAGATTGGCCCGCCCTTTCGGGCAGCCTCTCACTGGTCGAACCACCGCCGCAGCATGTGCAGCGTGGCGGCGCGGCCGGCGCGGGCAATGGCCGTGGTCAAGGGGATGTTCTTGGGGCAGACCTTCACGCAGTTCTGCGCGTTGCCGCAAACCTGGATGCCCCCCTCGGCCGTCAAGGCGTCCAGCCGCTCGCCGGCGGTCATCGCACCGATCGGATTGCTGTTAAAGAGCTCGACCTGGGCGATGGCGTGGGCCCCCATGAACGCCCGCCAGTTCGCCTCCCGCTGCCGGGCGTTGAACTCCTCCGCCGTCTCCCCCTCGCGGCAAGGCAGCTCGATCTTGAGAAACTGCGGGCAGGCCTCCAGGCAGCAGCCGCAGCTCATGCACTTGCTGTAGAGATACGCCATCTGCTGCTGGTTCTGCGACTGCCGCAGCCCCGGGCCCATGTCCAGGTAACTCTCGATCGGCAGCCAGGCGCGGATCTTCTCCAGCGAGGCGAAGATCCGCGAGCGATCCACCACCAGGTCGCGGAGCACGGGGAACTTGGTCATCGGCCGCAGCTCGATCCCGCGGGGCCGGTCCGCCAGCAGCCGGTCGACCAGGGCGGTGCAGGCCTGGCGAACCCGCCCGTTGACCAACATCGTACACGCCCCGCACACCTCCTCCAGGCAATTGCACTCCCAGGCGACCGGCGGCACGGCCCGGCCGTCGGCCGTCTGCGCCTCCTCGGCAATTTTCTGCAGCACGCTGATCACGTTCATGTCCGGCTCGTGCCGGACGCGGAACTCCTGCCAGTGGGGTTTCTGGCCTGGGCCGTCCTGCCGCAGAACCCGCACGGCGAACGACCGCGGGGGACTGCTTTCGGGTTGGTTTGGAGCAGAAGTGGTCATCGGTGAACCGGGAATGGGGGACAAGGAGAACGGCGGTCTTGGTAAGGACGACAACGCAAAGTCGCAAAGCCGCAAGGGCGCAAAGGAACAGATGATGTTGAAGAAACCTTGACCAATCGCGGGGGACGAATTTCGCTTCTCATCTCAATTCTTCCTTTGCGCCTCTGCGGCTTTGCGCCTTGGCGTCAAGACCCCTCCCGATAAACGCTGGCAAGGCCGACCTCCTCTTTTTCAGACCTTGTGTGCCTCCGGGTCCTGATTGGTCTCCTTCCACGCCTGTTCGATCGCGTCGCTGCCGGCCACGCCGTAGAGGCGAGGGCGCGGGGACAGAAGCGAGGTATCGACCTCTTCGTAGCTCAGTTGCGGCTGGCCGGCGGGATCGCAGGCGGCGATGGTCGACTTGAGCCAGCGGCGGTTGTTCTCTTGGAAGCGGGCGCACCAGGCGGCCGCCTGGCGGCGGCGCTCGGCCGGATCGGCCACGGTAATTTCCGGCATGGCGAATTCCGGCTTGTAGTGGGCCCCGCGGCATTCGTCCCGCGCCAGCGCGCCCTTGAGGATGGCCTTGGCCAGCGGGAACATGTCGCCCAGGGCGCGGGTGAAGGCGAGGTTCTGGTTACACCAGTTTCCGCCGTCGGCCAACGAGGCCCGCCGCCACTGCTGTTCCAGGTCGCAGACCCGGCCGTAGGCTTCTTCGAGGTCGGCGTTGTGGCGGATGACGGTGGCGGAGCGGGTCATAACGCGGCCCAGCTCGGCGTGCAGGCGGTACGGGTTGGGCCCGCCCGGCGGCCGCGACCCGAGCGCCTTGTATTCCGCCTGGTGCCGGGCCACCGCCCGCTCCAGCAACTCGGCCGCTTGCGGGTGCGCGGCCGGGTGGCCGGCCAGGTCGTGGGCGATGCCCGGCGCCACCGTCAGTCCGCTGAACAGGCAGGCCACCAGCGAATTGGCCCCCAGGCGGTTCGCGCCGTGGAACTGGTAGTCGCACTCGCCGATCGCATACAGGCCGGGGATGCTGGTCTGCTGGTTGCGGGGGGAGCCGACGGCCAAGCCGCCGCCGCCGGCCTTCTCGTAGTCGCACCACAACCCGCCCATCGAATAGTGGACCGCCGGAAAAATCTTCATCGGCGCGACCCGCGGATCGGCCCCCTGGAACTTCTCGTAAATCTCCAGGATGCCCGAAAGCTTGCGGTCCAGCACGTCGCGGGGCAGGTGGCTGACGTCCAGGTAGACGCACATCCGGTCCGGCAGCACGCTCAAGCCTTCTTGCAGGCAGACCTTGAAGATCTCGCGGGTGGCGATGTCGCGCGGCACGAGGTTGCCGTAGGTCGGATAGCGGTCTTCGAGGAAGTAGTAGCGGTCCTTCTCGGGGATTTCTTGAGGGTCACGGGGGTCCTGGGGCCGGCGGGGGACCCACACGCGGCCCCCTTCGCCCCGGGCACTCTCGCTGATCAGCCGCAGCTTGTCCGCCCCGGGAATGGCCGTGGGGTGGACCTGGACGAATTCGGGATTGGCGTAGCGGGCGCCGGCCTGGTAGGCGCGGCTGGCCGCCGCGCCGTTGCAGGCGACCGACATCGTCGAGCGGCCGAAGATCGCCCCGCAGCCGCCGCTGGCCAGGACCACGGCATCGGCGGCAAAGCCGCGGATCCGCATGCTCACCAGGTCTTGCCCAACGCACCCCAGGCAGCGGCCGCCGTCGTCGAGGATCGGGCCCAGAAAATCCCAGAACTCGTACTTGCGGATCTTGCCGGCGGCCTCCCAGCGGCGGACCTGCTCGTCCAGGGCGTAGAGGAGTTGCTGGCCGGTGGTTGCCCCGGCAAAGGCGGTCCGCTCGTAAAGCGTCCCCCCGAAACGGCGGTGATCGCGAAAGCCTTCCGGCGTGCGGTTGAACGTCACGCCCAGCCGGTCCATCAGGTCGATGATCCGCGGCGCCCAGTCGGCCAGCTCCTTGACCGGCGGCTGGTGCTGCAGGAAGTCGCCGCCGTAGACGGTGTCCTCGAAGTGGCTCCATACGCTGTCGCCGAGTTGCCGGGTCAGGTCGTTGACGCTGTTGATGCCCCCCTGGGCGCAGCAGCTATGCGAGCGCTTGAGCGGCAGGAGGCTCATCACCGCCACGTCGCACTGCAGCTCGGCCAGCTTGATGGCCGCCGCCATTCCCGCCAGCCCGCTGCCGACGATCATCACCGACGGTTTTGCCATGGAACCTTTCCTAACTGCTCTTTCGCGGGCGGCGTCGTGCCGAATAGGATGGTAACGGGAACATGGCGTTAGCGTGCGATTGTCCCACGCAAAGGAGCAGGAGGATCAGGAATCACCAATCTCAATCTCGCCTTCGCGCCTTTGCGTGAAATCCCCTTCCACAAGACGTTCCACTCAGGAGACGCCGCGCCATCGCAGATTCCCCTCTTAGCGGACGACCACGGTTTCCATGCCCCACAAAGCCGCCATGCCCAGCCCCGCCAGCCCCAGGCCCACCAGCAGACACATACCGCTGGCCCAGCGCTGGGCGTGGGGACTGGTCCAGAGGCCCCAGGTAATGCCCATCGTCCACAGGCCGTTGGCCAGGTGATACACGCTGGCCAGGGTTCCCAGCGCGTAGGCGGCGGCGATCCAGCGGGCGGCCTGAACGGCGGCCACCGCGGTGGCCGCAGCGCGATGCGCGTCGAACGTCCCTCCGCCCAGCGGCCGCGTGACGTGCGCCATCCACCACTCGTTCTCGAACCAGCCCCGCGTGTGAAACACGTGCCAGACGATGAACACCAACGCGATAGCCCCCGTCCACCGCTGCAGCGTATAGCGGAGATTCCCCAGGTACGGATAGTAGAGCACATTGCGATGCCCGCGGGCGACGATCGCCAGCCCCACCAGGCCGTGCAGCAAGATCGGCAGGAAAATGAAGGCCCATTCCACGAACAACAGCGTCAGCGGGCCGAGGCTGTGGATCTGGTCCACCCGCGCCTGAAAAGTCGCCGGGCCGTCCAAAATCGTGACGTTCGTGGCCAGGTGTACGACCAGGAAGGCCCCCACGGGCAGGAGCCCCAGGAGCGAATGCAGCCGGCGGACGATAAACTCGTGCCGCCCGAAGATGGAAGCTAGATCGGGGATCATGGGGTCACGGCAGTGCAGAAATCCGAAATGCCAAGTTCCAAAGCCCAAACAAACACAAAGCACCGAAGCACCAATGACGAAAACCCGCTAGGCAGGAGGCATGGGTTTGGAACATTCGCATTTGGGACTTTGGATTTGTTTGGGATTTGGATACTTGAATTTGGTGCTTGGCGTGTGTCAACCGCTCTCATTCCAGTTCCCGGGAGCGGAAGACGATCATCTTTTCCACTTGCATGTCTTCCATCGTATACGGAATGCCGCCGATGCCAAGCCCCGACTCCCGCAGGCCCGCAAACGGCATCCAGTCGACGCGGAAGGCGGTGTGGTCGTTGACCATCACCGCGGAGGCGTCCAGGCGGCGGCAGCACCGCAGCGCGGCATCCAGGCTCCGGCTGAATACGGCCGCCTGGAAGGCGTACGGCAAGCTGTTGGCCCGGGCCACCGCGTCATCCAAGCGGTCGCACGAGGACACGCAGACCACCGGGCCGAAGACCTCGTGGGTCATGACGCGGGACTGTTCGGGCGGGTCCAAGAGGACCGTGGGGGCGTAGCAGGAGGGCCCCAGGGCGCGGCCGCCGCAAACGAGCGTCGCTCCCCCCTCCACCGCCTCCCGCACCCACTCGTCGACCCGCGGCACTTCCTGCCGCCGGATCAGCGGGCCCACCTCGGTCTCGGGCAGCGTCGGGTCGCCGACCAGCAGCCGGCCGGCCGCCGCGCCCAGCCGCTCGGCCAACACGGGGGCAATCCGCCGCTGAGCAAAAACCCGCTGCACCGACACGCAGACCTGCCCGGCGTGATAGAATCCCCCCTTCACCAGCAGCGGTAGCGCATCATCCAGGTTGGCATCTTCCGCCACGATCACCGGCGCCACGCCGCCGTGCTCCAACGAACAACGGGCCCCGGGGGCCAGCCGTCCCCGCAGCCCCCATCCCACCCCGCCGCTGCCGATGAAACTGAAGAACGCCACCCGCGGATCGGAGACCATCGTGCGGGCGATCTCCTGGTCCGCGGTGACCAGCGGCTGGCACCAGGCGTCCGGAAGTCCCGCCTCGCGGAGGATCCGCACCAGGCGAAAACAACTTGTGGGGGTGGCCTTGGCGGGTTTGACTACCACCGGGCAGCCCGCCGCCACCGCCGGGCCGACCTGGTGCGCAATCAGGTTCAGCGGGTGGTTGAACGCGCTGAAGGCCAGCACCGGGCCGATCGGCTCGTGGTGCGTGAAGGCCAGCCGGCCGGTGGAGGCGGCGGTGCGGCCCATCGGCACTTCGCTGCCGTGACCCAACCGCAGGTGCTCGGCGCACAGCCGGATGCTGTCCACCGCGCGGTCAGCCTCGATCCGCGAGTCGGCCAGCGGTTTGCCGCCTTCCCGCGCCGCTTGCAGTGCCAACTCCTCGCGCCGCTCCTGGAGGATCGTCGCGGCCCGCCGCAGGATCTCGATCCGCCGCACCACAGGCAACCAGCCGTCCCGGTCGCGGAACAGGGCGTGGGCAGTGGCCAGCGCCTGCTGGGCCCCGGCCAGATCCACCTGCTCGACCGTGGCCACCAGCGATCCGTCCCAGGGCGCGCGGACCTCGGCCCGCTCGGCCGCCAGCGCGGCCCCGGGGACCATCAGGCGAAAATGCTCGCTGGGCATCGCGTCCTGTTCCTCTCACCATGTAGAAGGGGGGTTGGTCTGAGGCCATGCTACGTCGCTGAGCGCTGCCGGACAAGCGTCAGGACCGGTGGCGGCCCCATTTCGCGGTTTTTTTCGCTCCTGCTGTTGATCCAAGGTCCGCGCGCGGTTATACTATTGGTATGAAGACTGCAATTTCCATCCCGGACGATGTTTTTCAGGAGGCGGAGCGGCTCGCGCGCCGGATGCACACGTCACGCAGCGAGCTTTATCGCCTCGCTCTGAAGGAGTATGTTGCCCGCCATGCCCCGGAGTACGTGACCGAGGCGTGGGATCGGGCCTGTAGCGCGGTGGGCCAGCCGGACGACGAGTTCGTCTTGGCGGCAGCCAGGCGGCTGCTGGAGCGCGTCGAGTGGTGATCTCACAAGGGGACGTGTGGTGGGCCGACCTCCCGGATCCGGTTGGCTCGGCGCCCGGCTTTCGGCGGCCTGTCGTTGTCGTGCAGGGCGACGCGTTGAATCGCAGCCGGATCGCCACGGTGGTCTGTGTCCCGCTGACGAGCAACCTGAAGTGGGCGGCCGCCCATGGCAACGTGCTGCTCACGGCCTGGATGACAGGGCTGCCGAAGGACTCTGTGGCCAACGTCTCCCAGATGGCAACCGTCGACAAGAGCACCCTTGCCGAGCACGCGGGCAAGATATCCCGGGCAAAGCTCGATCTGGTACTCTCCGGGATCGACGTGGTGCTGGGGCGCTAGAAGAGTCACACCGGGCACACCAGCTTGCTCAGCCGCTCGGTGAGCTTCATGTTCTCGGAATAGTCCACCGGGCAATCGACCACCACCACCGTATTGTCGGCGATCGCCTGCTTGAGGATCGGCATCAGCTCGTCGGCGGCCTGCACCCGGTAGCCCTTGGCGCCGAAACTCTCGGCGTACTTGACGAAGTCCGGGTTGCCGAAGTCGCAATAGCTCGCGCGTCCGAAGCGGCGCAACTGGTGCCAGGAAATCAGCCCGTAGCCGCCGTCGTTCCAGATCACGATCACCACCGGCGTGCCGATCCGCAGCGCGGTCTCGATCTCCTGGGAGTTCATCATGAACCCGCCGTCGCCGGTCACGGCCACCACCGTGCGGTTGGGGAAGGCCACCTTGGCCGCAATCGCACCGGGCACGGCAATCCCCATCGACGCAAACCCGTTGGAGATGATGCAGGTGTTGGGGCGCTCGGGCTGGTACATGCGGGCCATCCACATCTTGTGCGCCCCCACGTCGCAGACCACCGTGCAGCGCGAGGCCAGCACCCGCTGCAGGTCCCACACCAGCCGCTGCGGCTTCAGCGGGAAGGCGGTGTCGTAGGCGTACTCGGACAGCTCGTCCATGATGGCCTGCCACAGCGAGGCGGGAAAGTGCTTCTGCGGCCGCCCCCGCTGGGCAATCGCGTCCAGCGACGCGCCGATCTCTCCCACGACCTCGACCGCCGGAAGGTAGTTCTCGTCCACTTCGGACGAGGTGACGTCGACGTGCACGATCTTCCGCGTGTTGTCCGAGTTCCAGCGGTTGGCGTGATATTCGACCATGTCGTAGCCCACGCAGATGACCACGTCGGCCCGGTCGAACCCGCAGGCCACGGCATAGTCCTTGGCCTGCAAACCGACCGACCCCAACCACAGGGAATGGGAGAAAGGGACGACGCCCTTGGCCATGAACGTGTTGGCCACGGGAATGTTGAGCTTCTCGCCGAAGCGGATGAGTTGCTCCGAGGCGCGGGAGCGGATCACGCCATTGCCGGCCAGGATCAGCGGGAACCGCGCCGCGTTGATGATTTCCACCGCCCGGTCGATCGCCTCGCTGGCGGCCACCGGCCCCACGGCCGGCTGCACCGCCAGCGGTTCCTTGCCGGCGACCTCCATCTGGGCGACGTTCTCCGGCAGGTCGACGTAGCTGACGCCCGGCTTCTCCGCCTGCGCCCGCTTGAACGCCTTGCGGACCACCTCGGGGATGGTTTCCGGCTCGATGACCTGGGTGCAGAACTTCGAGATGGGGCGGAAGAGGTTCACCAGGTCGAGGTACTGGTGGCTCTCCTTGTGCATCCGCGTGGTGGGCGACTGGCCGGAGACGGCCACCACGGGGGCGTGGTCCATGTTGGCGTCGGCCACGCCGGTGACCAGGTTGGTGGCGCCGGGGCCCAGCGTGGCCAGGCAGACCCCCGCCCGGCCCGTCACCCGGCCGTACACGTCGGCCATGAAGGCCGCCGCCTGCTCGTGCCGCGTGCTGATGAAACGGATCTTGCTTCCCGGGAAGCAGTCCGTTATGTCGATGTTCTCTTCGCCCGGCAGGCCGAAAACAGCCTCCACCCCTTCGTTCTCCAGGCAGCGCACGAACAGTTCGGCAGCTTTCACGTCAGGGAACCAGGATGGAGGCGGCAGCGTTCTCTTGACTTTGAATCGGGTATCGGGGAACTCGATTTACGGCCGAATCGGGGTCACCCCCCGTCAGGGCCGGCGGGCGGTGCCCCATCCCACGTCACTCTATTGTAGCGCTCGGCGGCAAGCCGGGCTACCGCAGCCCGGGGCCAATCGACGCGAGGCTCGTCGGCGTGCCACGCCGCTCGCAGGGCCTGGCGGAGCGCCGCCGCCGAGATCGGCAGGTTCGCCAGGAAGTCCAGGTGCGGCCGGCCCCCGCGATATGCCGGCTGACGCGGCGGCATGGCCAGGCAGCGGGCGATCAACTCCAAAGGAAACCCATAAAACAGCGTCCCGTGATAGAGCAGGTGCTCCCGCTTCGCCCGCAGGCTGTTGCCCGAGACCTTCCGCCGGCCGAGCACCAGGTCGCTGGTACCATCGCAGTGGAGGCCGGGCACGAGCGGGGCCAAGGCCGCGGCGATCGTGGCCAGCACCGTGCGGTGTGCCGCGGCAACCGCCCGCAGGGCCGGCCGCCGCCTGTAGCTGAGCACCAGGGCGTACATCAGGCACCCCGGACCGGCCATCACTGCCGCACCACCGCTGGGTCGGCGCAGAATTGGGATACCCAGCGCCCGGCAGGCGTCGCCATGGACCTCGACATCCACCCGGCTCGACCGGCCCAGGACCACCAGGGGGCGGTCGGATTCCCAGGTACGGAGGGTTTCCATGGGCTGCCCTGCCGCTTCCGCCTCGTCCAGCAGCGCTTCGTCCAGCGCCAGGTTTTCGGCCGGGGTCGGTAGGGTCAGGTCGAGATAGCGCATCGCGGTCGTCAGCGCGCGATCTTGAGCAGCCGCGTGATGCCCGGCTTGGGCAGCGGGTACTCGCCGGCGGCGTCGGGCTGCTTCGGCGGGGGCGTGTCGAAATTCGCTTCGTCCGGCGGCGGCGCGAACTGGAAGTCCGACTTCGCCACGTCCGCCAGCGCCAACTCCCGGCCCTCGTAGCAGGTCAACTGTCCGGCCACCGTGACGAGCGTGCTCTGGGCCATGTGGTAGCCGCTGTTGATGGGTTTGCCGTTGCGGACCGATTCGATCAGGGCCTTCTGCTCGTCGTCGTAGGGGTTGTTGCCGGGCCCCTTGAACTGCCACGGGTTCTCGCCCACGATCCGGCCGGAGCCCAGGTAACAGGTGCCCTTGGTGCCCATGACGATGTCGCTGGAGTTGTCGTAGCAGCCGTTTTCCGTGCGGCAGAGGGCGTAGACCCGCGCCCCGCTGGCGTACTCGTAGACCACCGTGTGGTGGTCGAACATGTCGCCGTAGCGGTCGCCGAAAGAGGCCGACCGGCCGGCCAGCCCGAAACAGGTCTTCGGCATTTCCTCCTTCAAGATCCAGGTCACGCGGTCCATGTTGTGCACCAGCGACTGAGGCACGTCGTCGCCGGAGAGCCACGAGAAGTGGTACCAGTTGCTGAACTGATATTGGGTCTCGCTGTACTTGGGATTGCGGGGGACGACCACGTAGGGCCCGCGAAGGAACATCGCCTGGATGGCCACGACCTGGCCGATTTGGCCGTCGTGGATCCGCTGGACGCACTCGCGGTAGCTGTTCTGGAAGCGGCTTTGCAGGCCGGAGAGCAAGCTGAGCCCCTTCTGCTTGGCCAGGTCGGCGGCGGCCTGCATGCGGCGGCAGCCCACCGGATCGATGCCGTGCGGTTTCTCGACGAATACGTGCTTGCCCGCCTTGATGCCGGCCTCGGCGTACATCGGATGGAATTTCGACGCGCAGGCGATCAGCACGACGTCGCAAGAGTCGAGCACCTTCTTGTACCCGTCAAAGCCGACGAAGCAGTGGTCCGCGTCCGCCAGCATCTGGTTGGGAGCCTGTTGCTTGAGCACGTTGTACCCGGCGCGGACGCGGTCCGCGAACACGTCGCACAACGCGGCCAGTTTGACGAAGGGGCCGGCCTTGAGGCTCTCGGCGGCGGCGCCGCGGCAGCGGCCGCCGCAGCCGATCATGCCGATCTTGATCTCGTCCGTGCCGGCCGCATGGGCGCCGCGGGCCACCGCCAGTCCCGCCAGGGCCGCGCCGCCGGCCGCCGAGGTCTTCAAGAAACTGCGCCGCGATACGCTCGAACGATCATTTCCAGCCATGACAGTCTCTCCTGTGGGTCACACGGGCGCCTGATTGGGTGCCATGCCCACGCTGGCGTGGGCACGTGAGGCTCTGCTTGCTGTCTCGCTGCGCTCGCTTGGCAAACATGGCACCCGCTCACGATAAAACACCGTCTACGTGAGACACCACCCTAGCAGGGCCGAAAGCGGCTGTCAACGCGGCGGTCCGTTTATGACGCCTGGGTAAGATTTTCGGGCAACGGGGTAACCGGCGAACTCCTGCCGAGCGGCCGCTGCCGCGTCGGTCGGCAGAAAGGTCGGAGAACTTGAAAGTTCCACAATCGCGCTAAGCCGTTACCGTTCTATGGTTAACAAACGAAAATGAGCGACCGGCGGCATGACCCGTTTGCAGAGCGGCGTTCTATCTGGCACATTCATTGAGAGGGCCTTTGCCTCGTAGCAGGGGCTGCAGGGCGCGTTGCGCGCGCCGGCCGGCGCGCCGCCAGAGCAAAAGGTGAGGTGCCATGAGCACGTTTCGCACGCTGCTGTTGAGTTCGCTGGGAATGCTCGTTACGACCGTCGCGGCGGCGCAGGCGGGGTGCTGCCCCGGCGCCTGCCTGCCGTGCCAGGGCCG
>Ga0326727_10009094_pt1 | contig 24731 bp, 16 predicted proteins | sample MB2enrmetagenome_FD_207643 | JGI IMG/M metagenome (GOLD analysis project Ga0326727, IMG submission 207643) | Lab enriched peat soil microbial communities from McLean, Ithaca, NY, United States - MB29MY | ecosystem: Environmental > Terrestrial > Soil > Wetlands > Peat | place: USA: New York... | reverse complement strand
AGGAAGTCGGGACCGGGAAGCGTGAGTCAGTGAAGGATGTGGCGCGTAACCTCTCGCGTTGGGTGGATGCGGTGATGGCCCGCGTGTTCGCTCATCAGACCGTGATGGAGTTGGCGGAGAACGCTTCAGTTCCGGTCATCAACGGTCTCTCGAATTTTGAGCACCCCTGCCAGGCGCTGGGAGACTACCTGACGCTGCTCGAGCACAAGGGCCCGTTGGCCGGGAAAATACTCGCCTGGGTAGGCGACGGCAACAATGTTGTCCATTCCCTCATTTATGGCGCCGCAAGGCTCGGAATGCGCATGCGCATCGCTACCCCTGCGGGCTACGAGCCGGACCGCTCCGTTGTGGCGGACGCCAAACGCGAAGGCGGAGACATCACACTCACTCACGATCCCAACGAAGCCGTTGCCGGCGCGGACGCAGTTTACACCGACGTTTGGATCAGCATGGGCCAGGAGGATGAGGCAGACACTCGCCTGCGCGTCTTCCGCCCTTACCAAGTGAACTGCCAACTGTTGCGCCATGCGGGACCTCAAGCTCTGTTCATGCACTGCCTGCCGGCGCGGCGCGGCCAGGAAGTGACGGACGAGGTCATAGATTCACCGCGCTCCATTGTCTATGACCAGGCTGAGAACCGCTTGCACATCCAGAAGGCGATTCTCCTGGCGCTCCTGTCTTGAGAGACGGCTATGCCCATCGCTGTCGTAGCCATTGGCGGAAACTCCCTAATCCGACCCGGCGAGAAAGGCACGCTCGAGGAACAACGGCGCAACCTCCAGACAACTTGTGAGGGCATTGCCGCGGTGATGGCTGCCGGTTACAGTACGGTAGTCACTCACGGCAACGGACCTCAGGTGGGCGACGCACTGCTGCGCTCCGAACTTGCCGCCAGCCAGGCGGAGCCGCTGCCCATGGATGCCTGCGTGGCCGAAACCCAGGGGAGTATCGGTTATCTTTTGCAGCAAACGCTCCAGGAGACCCTGCCGCGCCACGGCCTGAGGCGCCCGGTGGTGACGATGGTAACTCAAGTGCTGGTCTCGCGGCGGGACCCGGCTTTCCGCAACCCCAGCAAGCCTGTGGGCCCTTTCTACAACCAGGATGAAGCCGAGCGCCGCCGCCGTACGCTGGGTTGGCAAATGGTGGAGGACGCTCATCGCGGCTATCGCCGCGTGGTGCCCTCCCCGGAACCGAAAGAAATCATGGAACTCCCGGCCATTCAAGCCGCCCTGCGGGGTGACGCGCTGGTGATTGCCTGCGGCGGGGGAGGAATCCCCGTGGTCTTCCGGCGCGACCGCCTGGTGGGCATTGACGCCGTGATCGACAAGGACCGCGCCTCGGCCCTGCTTGCCTGGGAGCTTGAAGCAGAGTTATTTCTCATCTCCACCGGCGTCGCGCAGGTGGCCTTGAACTACAGCACGCCTGAGCAGCGCCAGATCGAGCGCCTGAGTGCCACCCAAGCTCGCCGCTACCTGCGCGAAGGCCACTTCCCCTCCGGCAGCATGGGTCCGAAAATCGAGGCTGCGCTGGCTTACCTTGATCGCGGGGGCAAGCTGGTCATCATCACTTCCCCTGAAAACGTCCCCGAAGCCTTGCATGGCATGGCGGGGACCCGCATCACACCTGCCCTCGAACCTGCCGGGGTGCGAGGCGCTCCCACCACGCTATAACATTGGCAGTCAGCTTCCTCTCGCGCGGTGAAGATTTCTCCTCGTGTGAGCAGTGCCTCCGTGTCCTCCGTGCCCTGAAGAGCCTCAACACTGAGTTCACTGAGACGCTCCGTGTGCTCCGTGTTAAAGTTCGAGAGGCACAGAGGGCGCGGAGGGGATTGGTAAATCGTGGGGGCGCATCGTTTCCGTGGGTTTCACCCCGCGCCTGCGGGACTAATGACATTGGACCTCTTCGAGGACCCCCTTGACAGCCGCTAATGCAAACTGCACTACTACCGCTTTTTGTGGTGACAATCCCTATCAAAAAATGCTAAGCTGCACTTGCAGTTTGTTGTTGTAATTCCGACGAGTCTCGCAAGAGTTCCGAGGGGCAACGCGAGTATCTTCGGGCCTTGCGACTGGTGGTGTTACAGCGGATCGTCGGGCGTTCCCGCCGTTGCCGTCTCCACAAATTGCAATCTCAATCAAACAAGGACACATCGCAGCATGAAGGAACAAGGTACAGTCAAGTGGTTTAACTCCGCAAAAGGTTACGGGTTCATCCAGCGCGAAAGCGGGGAGGACGTATTCGTCCATTTCTCAGCTATTGTGGGCGACGGATACCGGTCGTTAGAAGAAGGCGCAAAGGTCAGCTTTGAAGTGAAAACCGGCCCGAAAGGGTTGCAAGCCGCAGACGTCGAGCGAGTGTAACTCAGCAAGGCGCCCGTTCCCGGCGGAGATTGCAGACTGCCGGGAGCATTCTCACCTGTAGACCCGGGCAGTAAATAGGCTCGCCAAGAGAAGAGATTCTCGGTCTTGAGGGTGAGGTGTGCGCATTAATCCCCAGCCCTCGACCCCGCCACTTGCTCTTCAGGGCTGAGTGTCTAGTGAGGTGGCGTCTTCCCTCGGGGCGTAATAGCCCCGGCGCGCATAGACTGTGTATTCCCGCTGCGAGTCAATCGAACCATCCGCGATGCGGATCTCGATTTCCCGGAAGGCTCCATCGTGGCGACGGTTGGTGCTGTAGTAGCCGAGGCTGTAACGCTGCTTCAAGCGAGAGATCGCGGTGGCCATGGCTGAGCGGATGGAGTTCAGGTTTCTGGCGTCGATAACTTCGCCTCCGGTCTCGTGGGTTATCCTCGGCACGGAGACGTCGCGAAAGATGGGAAGAAGCACGTACATCGAATGCGGGTGTGACCCTTCCTCGATCCGAATGCTGTAAATCACCGCTTCGGATTCGAGCGCTTGGCGAATGACGCGATTTTCGTCGGCGTAACCTTTGAGGGTGTTTTCATTGTCAGAAACCAGGATGATGGCGTGACGGCGATCCGGGGCCGCGCGGGCGAGGTAATGCGCGGCCTCGAAGAGGGCGTCTGGGATGACCGTGCCGCCCCCGGCGCGGATGGCTGCGATGGCGTCCGTTATGCGTTGCCGATTCTTCGTCAGACCTACCAGCATTTCCGCCCGGGCGGCGAAGTCAAACAATGCCACCCGATCGTCCGGTTTGAGTGAAGAGAGCGTGTCGAAGGCCACGCCATGCAGTTGCTTCAGAACCGGGCCCATGCTCCCGCTGCAATCCAAGACCAGGGCTACAGCCAAGGGGAGCTCATCGCGCGAAAAATAATCGATCCGCTGCTCGACGCCGTTCTCGTAGGCCCGAAAATCCTCGCGCCTGAGGTTGTTGACAATGCCACCGTCCTGATCGCGCACGGTCGCCTCAACCAGAACCAGATCTACATCCGCCTTAAGCCTGAATCTGTCCGCTCCGCCCGCCGTCGCAGACGTGTCAACAGGCCGGAAAGGCGTGGTGGGCGCCAACCCTGGTGTCTGCTGTGGCGCAACTCTCGCCGCATCTTTCGACTGGCTATCGGGTACTGCGCCTGGCCGGCCGTCAGGAGGCAGGTCCCCAGATTTCCCGAGCGGGGTGGCAAGGTGCTGTTGAGGGGCCGCCGGGGAGGTAGCGGGCGGCGATGATGGCGGGAGTTGACTGGAAGCGACCTGTGTCCCGGCCAGCGCCAGGGCTAGCACAACGACAATCCGACGCAACAGCGCGTTCTTCATTGGCGTCCTGGTTTTGCGATGCATGCGACCCAGCCGGCGTTGTCCACGAAAGGCAGAAGGAGCCCAGCCCCGAGCCCCTAGTCGGGGTGAATTCTGAAGAGCCGCGCGCCGTGGGGACGCACTTCGATACTGAATTCGCCGTCGCGGTTGCCCAGGTCCTTGTGTTGCCAGAGGTCGCGCACGCCGCACTGACCGCTCAGGTGCAACTGCGTCCATTTCGCGCGCATGGTGGCGGGCGCGTGATCATCGAGGTTAAAGAGCGCAAGGTACTTATCCCGGCTGTTCGGGACGCTGGCGACCCAGGCCACCTGATTTCCTTCTGCAAACAGCTCGTGGTTCCCGGTGCTGTGCTGATCGACGGCAAGCACTTCGTCGTTGGTGAGCAGTGAGAGTGTGAACGCATCATTACTGGGTAAGTCGCCGCCGAACATCAGCGGCGAGCGGAAAATGGACCACAGCGTCATGTGGGTGAATTGCTCGTCCGGGGTGAAGTTCGTGTGGCGCTCGTTGCCCCGTTCGGCGCGGATCGCGATGCGCCCCAGGGGCAGCATATCGGCGTCCGGCCAGTGTCCGGGGACGGTGTGCAGCGCCCAGGCGCGGCACAAAGAAAATTGCTCCTTCAGGCTTTTCCAGTTGTCCCAGAAGTCGCCGGAGATCCGCCACAATTGCGCGTGCTTTTTCAGGTCTTCCGCCTGGTCGAGCGGAGCGGGTCCTGGCGAAAGGCTCAGAACGATGGGCCGGCCGCATTTCTGGATGGCTTGACTCAAGGCGGCAATTTCATCGCCGTGGTAGGGCGAGCTCATGTCATCCGCCTTAATGTAGTCCACGCCCCATTGCGCGTAGAGCTTGACGATCGAATCGTAGTAGGCCTGCCCGCCGGGCTTGGTCATGTCCACGCCGTACATGTCCGTCAACCACGCGCAGATGCTTTTTGGGTTGGCGACATCGCCCGCACGGAGGTTCGTGCCCAGCACCGGAAGGTTCTTCGTCACGGCTTGGCGCGGGATTCCGCGCATGATGTGAATGCCAAACTTCAACCCCAGGCCGTGGACATAGTCCGCAAGCGGCTTGAATCCCTGCCCATTGGCCGCCGAGGGGAAACGGTTCAGGGCAGGAGTCAACCGGCCAAATTCGTCCATCATCAACTCTGCGTTGGGCCGATAGCCATGCGCTCCCGCTTTGGGCTCAGACCATTGGATGTCCGCAACCACATATTGCCAGCCATGCTTGGCAAGATGCTTGGCCATGTAGTCCGCGTTGGCCTTCACCTCTTTTTCGGTGACCGAAGGACCGTAACAATCCCAACTGTTCCATCCCATGGGCGGAGTTGGGGCAAGGAGTTTGGTTTGTGTTTGGGCGTCCACCGTTGCCGGCGAAGCAGCAAGACCCAACACGATCAGAATAAGACTGGAAATACCTCGCAATGATGCCATTCCCTTTTCTCCCTTATGAATTATCTGTCACGTCAAATTCGATGCTAGTGTAGCCCCCCTAGTGCTCGCCCATCCGCCGGCGCCTTTCGACCCACGAACTTGACTTCGATTTCGCACAAAAGGTGGTTTTTTGGCCGCTTTTTCGAGTTCGTTTTGACGTTTTCACACTCCAAAACCAGTTCGTTTTGCACACTTCAAAAGAGCTAAGACCTTTGTTTGCACTAGATCGGTAGGTTCGTTTCGTTAAAATAGTATCTTTTCCCCACTTCCGCGCCTTTTGCCCCTTGCCGCGTCCCTTTCGCCTTTCCTCGCCGCATTCGCTCGCGAGCGCTCTCCTGCGACAACTAAAATAGGCTACCATAAGTTGGTTCTGGTGTCAAGAGCAAAGTGCGACGTAGCGCGGGCGTCTCGCCCGCTGTCGCGGGAGCGTCTCGCTCCCGCCCGTAACTGCAAAGGAACAGGAGTGAGCTCGAGACCCCTCACCCCGGGTTCCCCAAATTAGGAGCTTAGCGCATTGCTCAGCGTGGCTCTGCCACCCTGACTTGCAGAAAGCCTCTGGCTTTCCGGCCAATGCTGCGCCGCGCTCCTCCTCCACGCAGGCTGGAAGGCTGAGCCTTTCCGCAAGACAGGCGGCGGAGCCGCAGGTCGGCGCCGGCAGGGCTGATGGTAATTTAGACAAGCATGCCCCTCACCCGGCCTCTCCGTCAGTTGACGGGCTGACGGGCTGAAGAAAACGCTGACGCGGTTCACCCGCCCCGATTTATGGGGTCCGATGGACTCCATCGGAGTCCAGAAGTCAGACTCCCCTAAGGGGGAGAGGGCCTGAAGTTCCTACATTTTCTGGACTGCAAACCAGCGCGAAAAGGTGCGGAGCTCGCCCGGCGGGTTAGAAGGGCCGTTCGCCATGCCATGCGTCCGGCACTGCTCTAGCGTAACCCACGAATCCTCTGCAAGGCGTCGCGCATCTCGGTGCTTAGGCCGTTATACGGCCAAGTGCATTGTTCCACGACCTGTAGCGCGGACCTGTTTTGTAGGTCCGCGGTTCTTCCGCCCATCACAACGAAAAGCCGCGGACCTCAAGAACAGGTCCGCGCTACTTTGCTTTTGCAGCCCCTTGGGCTTCGGGTCATGCCAGCGGACGTGCGCTTCGCCCCCTACCTCGCCGCGGGCGAACTCGATGCTCTGCAGCTTGAACGCCGGGCTGGCGCAGATCGCAGCTCTGCGTCTCGTGCGGGCAACGGGTGTCAAGCCGTTCCTGGCAACCGCGAACTTGGGTGCTCCGTCGCGCGCCCCAATCGTGCCTTGACTGCGCGGAAGTGGCCTCAAGTCGGATTGACCCCAATGCCCCGTGCTTTTCCGTAGACAAACCCACCCTCTCGCGATAGGGTAGTATCAGGGATTAAGGGATGGGGAGTGCCCATGACGGTTACTCTGAAGCTCAAGCCGGAGGTGGAAGCCGGACTACTGGCCCAGGCACAGGCGAGCGGAATGAGCGTAGAAGAATACGTTCTTTCGGTGGTGGAAGGGCCAGTGCTCCCTGCCGTAAAGAACCGGCTGTCGCCGGAGGAACGAGCGGCGGCATTTGAGGCCTGGTCTGCCCGTCATCGCCCTACTCCTCCCCTGTCTGATGATGCGGTCAGCCGCGAAGCCATGTATGAGGATCGTGAGCACTGATGCGTGTCCTCGGTGACACGAATATTCTGCTGCGCAGCGCGCAACCTAATCATCCCCTCTGCTACCGAGCCACCCACGCCGTGTCGAAGTTGCTACGGCAGAACGATTCCGTTTTCTTTTGTCCTCAAAACATCGCGGAATTTTGGAATGTCGCTACGCGCACCGCTGAACGGAATGGACTCGGCTTTTCGGATGAGGAAGTGTTGCGGGAGGTCACCAGAATTGAGGAGTCTCTATCCCTGCTGCCCGACGTACCGGCGGTCTATGTCGTGTGGAAACGCATCGTGCACGACTATAAGGTCCAAGGCGTCAAGGTCTATGACGCGCGGCTCGTCGCCATCATGAACGTCTACGCCGTGGAGAGCATCCTTTCCTTCAATAGCGCTGACTTCAAGCGCTATGACCTTGTTACCGCGCTGCACCCTGCCTCGCTCCTCGCCTGATGCTTCATTGAAAACCACCTCCCGCAGGAAGCCGCCACTTGGTGGATAAGTCGGCAAACCGTACCTTTGCTCTGCGGTGTCATTGCGGGCGGACCGGTGCGAGGAAGGCCCCACCAGAAGTGCAGAAACTCCAGACCCTCTCCTCCAAGGGGGAGAGGGCTGGAATCGTGGCGAGGACGAGATCGTGCAGCACAGGTGTAGAAACCCTAGCGGCCTGTAACTGAGTTTCATGGCGTAAGTCAGCCCGCCGTGGCGGGCGACATAATTTAGCCCACGGCGACAGCCGTGGGTCCTGAGCGCGGCCCTCTCCCCCTCCCCCGCCAGGCGGGGGAGGGGGAACAAAAGGGGGTGGGGGGACATTCTTCCCAGGGCTTGCGCCCTGGGCTAAGTTATTCCGCCCCTGACGGGGCTGAGCACGGCGAACCTCAAGAACCTGACTTGATTAACGAACTTATGTTACACGACCCTAACGGTCGGCCCTTCTGGCCGCCCAGGGGCAACCATCCCGCGCCTGCGGGGCCCCTACGACGCGGCGCAAAGACACGATGTTTTCACCCCTGCTGTCGCGGGAACGTCTGTTTGCGCTGCGAATGAGTGGAGGGCCGAGAACCTCTCGACTTCTTGACTCCTCGACCCTCGACTCTCGACTCTCGACTTCTCGACTCCTCGACTGTTTACCATTTGCCATTTATAATCCCCGGTGGACCTTCCAGGGGGTGATTATGTGCAGGCGACCCTGCATGAGGCGGATTTGGAGAGGCTCAATCACAGCGAAGTATGTATTTCGGGCGTTCGTGCTGGCGGTGGCAATTGCGCTCACGGTCCTTGCGGCCTGGCCGCAAGACACGCTCAAGGCGGTCACCGACAATGTGAGTTACAACGCCGGCTCGGAAGTCCGTCTGAAGATCTTTCTTGCCCCTTCTGATCATCCCAGGTCAGCTCCTTTTGACATCTCCGCCAACATTCGTTACGCGGGGGAAAAGGAGTTCTTGGAAGAAAGAAATGTGAAGATCGCCAGCCACTTGAACCCCGGCGGGAAGGAAACGGCGACGGAGTACCACCCGCTTTGGAAAATTCCCGAAGAGGCAAGAACCGGGCGATACGAAGTTGATGTGATTCTAACCGATTCGCAATCTCATGAGGCCCTCCGGGTAGCCCGGCGAGTAACCTCTTTCGCCGTTTATCGAAAGCTGGTGGAGATTGAAAGTATCAAGCTTGACCGAACCTTTTACACTCCGGGGGATGTGGTCTTGTGTGACGCTCGTCTCAAAAACCTGACGGACCGCACGATAGACAATCTGAGAGTGGAGTTCTCCGATCGCTACTGGCCGTGGACTGCCCAGACCTCTGAGCGCGCCGGCGTTGACGTGATATCGAATGGAGATGGGCTTTCTTTACCAGCCAAGGAGGTGCGGCAAGTGCAATTCGCGAGGTGGGCCGTGGACAAGCAGGTGCAACAGCCTACGGTTCAGCAGTACGCGGTGGTGGTGTGGGACTGGGACCGCAAGAACATTTACGACATTGCATTCAGCCCAGAAGTCTTCATTCAATCCCCAGGCGTTTCCGAGCCGAAACTATATCCTTTACAATACGTCTATCCAAACCTAGACGCTGTCAACGTCGCCAGTTATCGGCACTTCTATCCTCCTGGCCTGGATTCGGCTGCCATTCAAATCGACCGCGAGCACACGATGTTTCCCTTGGGCAGCGGCGTGACGTTGCGGTTCTCGGTGCGCAATCCCACTGACCAACCCTGGCGTGGAGTCACTATTCGCGCCCGCTTGTTCGACCCCGAACGCCGGGAACTCGCCACCAAGCAAATAGCCGCAGGTGTCAACCTCGACCCAGGCACCTCGAGGCTTGCTGAGGAGACCAAGTTCGCGCTTCCGGCAGGCCAAAACGGGATTTTCCGGGCGCAGGTGGAGGTAAGCGACACGTCGGGCGAGACCATGGCAACGGGAGTTCTCGAACTGGCGGCAAACCCCTTGCCACATTCCATCTTGATTTTTGCCGCCCATCCGGACGATGAGGGAGCGCACGCCGGAATCATCCGTGCGGCGGTGGAGAATCACATCCCCATTCACCTCGTGTATTTCACCAGTGGCGATGCCGGCTCGTGTGACCGATACTACGAGCATTCCTGCGCACCTGCCGAGGCCCTGAACTTCGGCGTCCTACGCATGGAAGAGGCGCGGCGGTCGCTGGGTCACCTTGGCGTGCCTCGCGAGAGCATTTATTTCCTCGGCCTGCCTGACGGTGGCTCGGGTCAGATCTGGTACGACCATGTGGAGACCTCGAGCCCTTACCTTTCCGTCCTGCTCGCCAGCGAACATGCGCCTTACGAGGATGTCGTTCAGCCCAATCTTCCCTATGCGCGTCATGCCGTGGTCGAAGCCGCCAAGCGATTCATCCGCGAATTTCATCCCGAGGTCATTTACACGGGACACCCTGACGAGCGCCACGTGGACCACCGGACCAACAATTGGTTCGTGGTAAAAGCCCTCCAGGAATTACTCCGTGAAGGTGCGGTCCAGCCCGACCTTACACTGCTGACTGACCAGGTTTACGGGCCGGGGCCGCAGGCCCATGCGCCTTACCATTACCAGAAACACGTGCTGCACGTGTCCGGTGACGTCATGAGTCTTGCCCAAGAGGCTCACTGGTTCTATCAATCCCAGACCGGCAACCGAGAATTGGGGCGCCTCCACACTTTTGACCAGTTACCGCGTGTGGAGGTCCACTGGCAAATCCTGGACTGGAAGGATCATGAAGGGTGGAATGAGAAGCCTTGAGCAATCCACCTGTTAAGAGCTTGAATGACTGAACACGACAAGCCTCATGAACTGGAGAGCGAGGCAACCCAGAATCGTCCCTCTGATGAACCGTTCCCCGCTGAACCTTTTCCCTGCCCGGCCTGTGGGCAATTGTTGGCGCCCTCGTGCCGCGTCTGCGTCGCCTGCAAGCGCCCGATCGATCCCACCGAGATTCGCAAACCTAGAGTTCTCCCGGTGGTCGGCGAACCGGCGCGACGAGAACCCGAACCCGTGCCGTTTTCCTGGCGAATCTTCCTGATCGTATTTGCGATATGGGTGGTGGGGGCGAGTCTGGTTCAGCGTTACATGGAACCCCTGAAAGGCCAGCTTACGCTGGGAGGAGTCCAAATCCTTTGCTCCTTTTGGGTCCTTTATGACGCCCTGGAAAAGCGCCTGCCAAAGCCGTATAGGTGGGGAATGGGCACCCTGCTGCTCTGGCCGATCATTTTCCCCTGGTACCTGGCCAGAAGAAAGCAGCCCAGGCGACCCTGCCCGTTCGTCGAGGCGCAGGTCAGCCCCAAGAAGGGAGCGGTACTCCTCGTCCTTCTGGTCGTGCTCTTGTACCTGATTTACAAGCAGGCCCCGCCGCGCTGAAATTCGGCGATCTTGGATTTTAGATTTTGGATTTTGGATTAGCGATTCGAGCTTGCCGCTGTCCTCCGAGGGCTTTAGATATCGGTGTAAGATTGCCGAGAAGCAAGGTTCATTAATCCAAAATCCAGAATTAAGTGCTCAGTGCGCCCTGAGAAGCCTTGCAGATATAGATCTCCGCCTTCAGGCCCAGGGTGTCCTCATATCCCCGGCGGACGGCCTCGGCAAAAGCCTCAGCGGCGTCCTGGCGGACCAGGTTAACCGTGCACCCACCGAACCCCGCGCCGGTCATGCGGGCGCCGAGGACTCCAGGTTGTTTCCACGCCAGCTCAACCAGAACATCCAATTCCTTGGAGCTGACCTCGTAATCGTCCCGCAGGCTTTCGTGCGAAGCGTTCATGAGTTGCCCAAAGCGCTCGATGTCGCCGGATTCCAGAACCTTGACGGCCTCCAGAACCCGATGGTTCTCCGTGACGACGTGGCGGGCCCGGCGAAATAGAATCCCGCTGAGGACCGAACGGGCAGCCTCGAGGTCTGCGGGCTCCACGTCACGAAGCGACTTTACCGCAAGGCCAGTGGAAGCAATTTGCGCCACCGCTTGCCGGCACTGTTTGAGACGAACCTCGTATTCCGACTGCGCCAGGGCGCGCTTCACACCGGAGTTACAGACGACAATCTTCACGTCGTCCCGCAAAGGCACGTGGCGATAAGTAAGATCGCGGCAATCGAGGAAGAGCGCGTGGTTTTCGCGTCCCAGCGCGGAAATGAACTGGTCCATGATGCCGCACGGGACGCCCACAAATTGGTTCTCAGCCTTGCGAGAGAGTTTGACGAGATAAACCGGATCCACGTCGAGGTGGAGAAGGTTTTTCCAGAATGCGGCCGTGCCCACTTCCACCGCCGCCGAGGAGCTGAGGCCCGACTCGCGCGGGACGTTGCCGCCAAATACGATATCAGCCCCAGCCAGCCGATGGCCATCCTCCTCGAGGTATTTCGAGACCCCGCGAATATAATTGCTCCAGGAATTCTGGCCATCCTTTTGGATATCCTCAAGATTGAATTCGACAGAACCGTCGAAATCGATGGAATGCACTCGGACAAGCCGATCGGCCCGCTTACGGCCAGCGAATCCGATGCTCCGGTCAATGGCCGCCGGCAGGACGAACCCGTCGTTATAATCGGTGTGCTCGCCGATAAGGTTCACGCGCCCTGGGGCGCGCACCACCACTTCCGGAGCCGTGCCATATATCGCGTGGAAGGATTTCTCAATCATTGGGTTTCCCATTGTCAGTCCCTGGCTCAGGGCGAACTCGGGACTTGCTCCCGGCGCTGCGGTGGCAGATCGCGGAGTTGTGCAGCCTTTTGCTCCGCCAGCGAGTCGTTCAGAAAGGTCCCCGCGCCAGTTTCGACGCTGGCCAGGTATTTCAACTTCTCCTTGCTGCGATGGGGAGGATAAAACTCGATGTGAAAATGGAAATAGGGATACCTCCCTTTGGTGGGCGCCTGGTGGAGCAGCATCATGTAAGGGAACGACATCTGATAAAGATTATCGTATTTCAGCGTGACCCACTTCAACATTTCGGCCAGCCCGCGCTCTTCGGAAGGCCGGAAGGCATCCAGGGCGCCCACATGCCGGCGCGCGAAAATGTGGACTTCATAGGGCCAGCACGCGTAAAAGGGCACGAAAGCCGTAAAGGCCTCATTCTCGGCAACAATTCGCCGCCCCTCGCCACGCTCTTTCTTGAGAATGTCACAGAACAAGCATCTCCGTTCGGCTCGCTGGTGAGCGCGCGCCGCTGCAATCTCCCTCCCGAGACGCGGCGGAATAAACGGGAAAGCATAAATCTGCCCGTGGGGGTGGGGCATGGTCACGCCAATCACTGCGCCCTTGTTTTCAAAAATCAAAACATAGCGAATCCCCGCGATGGCTTTGAGTTCCGCAAAGCGCTTTCGCCATATCTGGACGAGCTTCACAATGTGGTCTAACGAAAGTTGCGGCAGCGAAGTGTGATGGTCCGGAGAGTAAAGAACCACGTCGCACTTGCCATACGACCGCGCCACTCGATAGAAGTCGTCGCCCTGGATGGCCGGCTGCGGCGGGGGAATGGAGAAGGCGGGAAAATCGTTGGGGTAAATATAGCAGTCATAGTGGTCCGGAACTCTCCCCGAGCCCGGGCAGAATGGGCACCAATCCTCCGGCATCTGCGGTCGGTCCTGGCGATGGGAGGCGGTTGAGACCCATTCACGAACCGTAGGATTCCAGCGGAGTTCAGTCATGAGGCGCCACGGTGTGAGGCCCGGAATGCGAGAGCGCCCATGAACAGGCCGAAGAGCAGCATCGCCGCGCCCCACCATATATCGATGTTCACTCCCAGAGAGTTCACGAAAATGGCTGGATCGGCCACCGCGCCATAAATTATAAGAACGCCGCCGTAAATGGTGAAGATGATTCCAATCGGCAAGCGAATGTCCAAACCCATGGTTTTCACCAGAAGATGATATTCAACACCGCGCAAAGCGCGAGGATGCCAATGGCAAGAATGCCAGGCCTCTCATACCAGGGGAGATCCTGATTTCTCGGCTTTGGAGTCAGCGAGTACACAAGCCCCACCAGTTCTTCTTCCTTTCGAGGTTCGGTGAATAGGGTCACAACCACCGTCACCACAACACAGACCGAGAAAGCCCAGATAGCCTGATAGAAATTCGCCGCCATATCGCTGGGGTAGAGAATCACATGATAGTGGTACAGGGAGTAATGCGTGGCGGCGGCGAGAATCCCGGAAAACAATCCCCAGAAACCGGAATGGGCGCTGGTGCGCTTCCAAAACATTCCCAGCAGGAAGGTGCCGAACAGCGGGGCGTTGAAGAACGCGAAGAGAAGCTGAAGATAGTCCATCAGGTTGTTGAACCTGAGAACAATGAAGGCCGTGCCGATGCCCACCGCCACGGCGAAAACCGTCGCGAAACGGCCCATCTTCAGATAATGACTGTCAGGCTGGCCTGGATTCAGGTGCGTATGGTAGATGTCGAAAGTCCAAACCGTGTTGAAGGCGGTGACATTTCCAGCCATGCCCGACATGAAGCTGGCCACCAGCGCCGTCAGTCCGATGCCCAACAGACCCGAGGGATAAAACTTGCCCAGCATGGCGGGCAGTGCATTGTCGTACCGGCCGTTGAGGTACTTCGTCAGGTGGGGGTCAAGCGCAATGGCCACCAAGCCGGGAAGAACAACCATCAGCGGAAAGAACATCTTCGGGACAGCCGCAATGAGGGGCGTGCGCTGTGCGGCAGGCATGTCCTTCGCCGCCAAGCCGCGCTGGACTACCAGGAAGTCCGTACACCAGTAGCCGAAGGAAAGCACAAAGCCCAGTCCGAAGATCGTACCGAACCAGTTGATCCCCATGGGATTCTGGCTGGCATGCCAGATGTTCGCCCAAGTGTGCGCGTAGCCCGGATTCGGTAATTTCGCCTTGAGCCCTGCAAAGCCCCCGACTGCCTTTAATCCCAGGATGGCCAAAGGAAGGAACCCAAACACAATGAGGAAGAATTGGAGCACTTCGTTGTAGATCGACGAGGTCAACCCACCCAGGTAAATGTAGATGGCCACCACTGCCGCCGAGGCGACCACGCTGGCGACGAACGGCCAGTTGAGCAAGCGCTGGAAAAGAATGGCCATGGCATAAAGGTCGATGCCTGAAACCAGCAGTGTCATGACTGCGAAGCATAAGGCATTGAGCGTCCGCGTCTTCTCGTCGTAGCGCTTGCGCAGGTACTCGGGGACGCTGCGCACCTTGCTGCCATAATAAAAAGGCATCATGAATACGCCCACGAAGCACATGGCAGGCATGGCAGCAAGCCAATAGAAATGATTGACGAACATGCCATACTTGGCGGCGTTGGCAGCGTGACCCATGACTTCGAGCGCACCGAGATTCGCGGACATGAAGGCAAGCCCGGTAATCCAGCCCGGTATCGAGCGCCCGGAGAGGAAGAAATCATCGCTGGTTTTCATCCGGCCCCGCAACGCCAAGCCAATTCCCAGGACGAAAATGAAGTAGATGGCGATAATCGCGTAATCGACAGAATGTAGATGCATATCGCCCCACCAAAACGGGCATTCTTATCACAGCCCACGGCAAAAGTAAATGAAAGACATCGCAAGACATCGAGGAAGTGACGAGGGCGGAAAGCGGGTTCCCGGTGTCGCGTGTCAGGTCGAGGAACTACTCAGGGTCAATGAACTCCGTGAAACCGTGCCGGCGACTTCCGAGGGCGCTCCCGTGCAAGTGAAGGATATGTTTTGACTGAATCCCCCCACCGCAGCGCCGCTTAATGTGCAATCTGAGCGTTGCTGCTGGTGCCCACCTGTTGTGCGGGATAAGTCAAGGAATGGGAGGAGAGGCCGACCGCCGCGGACGCCGTGCCGGTTCCTGTCAGGCTGACGGTCTGCGTGGCAGGGTTGGCGTTATCGGTGATGGTCAAGGTCCCGGTTCTGGTCCCAATAGCCGTCGGCTTGAAGGTTACGCTGAGGGTACAACTGGCGCTGGCCGCGACGAACGAGCCGCAGGTGTTGGTTTCGGAGAAGTTGCCGCTCACTTTGATGCTGGTAATAGTAAGGCTGGCGTTCCCCGTGTTCCTGAGTGTGACGCTTTGCGCGCTGCTGCTGGTGCCCAGCTTTTGCGCCGGGAAAGTCAAGGAGGTGGGGGAAAGGGTCACCACGGGCGCAGTGCCGGTTCCCGTCAGGCTGACGGTCTGGGCGGTAGGGCTGGCGTTATCGGTGATGGTTACGACCCCGGTTCTGGTCCCGGCGGCAGTCGGCTTGAAGGTCACGCTGAGCGTGCAACTGCCGCTGACCGCCACGCTCGATTTGCATGTATTCGTTTGGGAAAAGTCGCCGCTGACGGTGATGCTGGTAATGCTGAGGGTCGCGCTCCCCGTGTTCTTGAGTGTGACGCTTTGAGCACTACTCGCGGTCCCCACCCGTTGTGCGGGGAAAGTTAACGAAGCAGGAGAGAGGCTGACCACCGGTGCGTCTACGCCGGTTCCAGTCAGGCTGACGGTCTGGGTGGTGGGGCTGGCGTTATCGGTGATGGTCACGACCCCGGTTCTGGTCCCAGTAGCGGTCGGCGTGAAGGTCACGCTGAGGGTGCAACTGCCGCTGGCGGCGACGCTCGAGCCGCAGGTGTTGGTTTGGGAGAAGTTGCCGCTCACCGTGATGCTGGTAATGCTGAGGGTGGCGCTTCCCGTATTGCTGAGGGTGACGCTTTGGGCGCTGCTGCTGCCGCCCACCGCTTGTGCCGGGAAAGTCAAGGAAGTTGGGGAGAGGCTCACCACGGGCGCAGTCCCGGTTCCCGTGAGGCTGACGGTCTGAGTGGCAGGGTTGGCGTTATCGGTGATGGTCACGGCCCCGGTTCTGGTCCCAGTGGCCGTCGGCTTGAAGGTGACGCTGAGGGTACAACTGGCGCTGGTCGCGAGGCTTGCGCCGCAGTTGTTGGTTTGGAAGAAGTCGCCGCTCACCGTGATGCTGGTAATGCTGAGGGTCGCGCTCCCCGTATTGCTGAGGGTGACGCTTTGGGCGCTGCTGCTGATACCCACCAGTTGTGCCGGGAAAGTCAAGGAAGTGGGGAAGAGGCTCACCACGGGCGCAGTGCCGGTTCCCGTGAGGCTGACAGTCTGAGTGGCGGGGTTGGCGTTATCGGTGATGGTTACGACCCCGGTTCTGGTCCCAGTAGCGGTCGGCGTGAAGGTCACGCTGAGGGTGCAACTGGCGCTGGTCGCGAGGCTCGAGCCGCAGGTGTTGGTTTGGGAGAAGTCGCCGCTCACCGTGATGCTGGTAATGCTGAGGGTGGCGCTTCCCGTATTGCTGAGGGTGACGCTTTGGGCGCTGCTGCTGCCGCCCACCGCTTGTGCCGGGAAAGTCAAGGAAGTAGGGGAGAGGCTCACCACTGGCGCAGTGCCGGTTCCCGTGAGGCTGACGGACTGCGTGGCAGGGTTGGCGTTATCGGTGATGGTCACGGCCCCGGTTCTGGTCCCAGTGGCCGTCGGCTTGAAGGTGACGCTGAGGGTACAACTGGCGCTGGTCGCGAGGCTTGCGCCGCAGTTGTTGGTTTGGAAGAAGTCGCCGCTCACCGTGATGCTGGTAATGCTGAGGGTCGCGCTCCCCGTATTGCTGAGGGTGACGCTTTGAGCACTGCTGCTGGTACCTACCAGTTGTGCGGGGAAAGTCAAGGAAGTAGGGGAGAGGCTGACCAACGGCGTGGCCACGCCGGTGCCTGTCAGGCTGACGGACTGCGTGGCAGGGCTGGCGTTGTCGGTGATGGTTAAAGAGCCGCTCCGCGAGCCGCTCGCCGTGGGAGTGAAGGTGACGCTGAGGGTACAACTGGCGCTGGTCGCGAGGCTTGCGCCGCAGGTGTTGGTTTGAGAGAAGTCGCCGCTCACCGTGATGCTGGTAATGCTGAGGGTGGCGCTCCCCGTGTTCTTGAGTGTGACGCTTTGAGCGCTGCTGCTGGTGCCCACCTGTTGCCCGGGGAAAGTCAAGGAGGTGGGGGAAAGGCTCACCAGGGGCCCAGTGCCGGTTCCCGTGAGGTTGACGGTCTGCGTGGCAGGGCTGGCGTTATCGGTGATCGTCAAAGTAGCGGTCTCTGAGCCCGCCACTGTGGGTGTGAAGGTCACGCTGAGGGTGCAGCTCGCCCCTTCCGCCACGCTCGCGCCGCAGGTGTTGGTTTCCGCGAAGTCGCCGCTGTTCGTCCCGGCGATGCTCACGCTTGTGATGTTGAGCTTGGCGTTACCGGGGTTGGTGAGCGTTATGGACGCGGCGGAGCTCGTCGTCCCGATAAGCTGGCTACCGAAGTTGTACGATGTTGGCGACAGGTTCACGACAGGAGCCAGCCCAAGATAGAACTTGGTCACAAAGGCATCGTAGGGTCCGCCCCCATATGCCGGCTGGAAGCTGCCCGATGTTATGGGGAAATCCAACGAGAAAGTCCCGCCGGCAACGTAAACGTTCCCTGAAGGGTCCACGGAGATTCCGCGTCCCACTTCGTCTAAGCTTCCACCGAGGTAGGTGGAAAAATCGGGAGAGCTTCCCGATGCATTTAGCACACAGACGAAGGCGTCGTAGAATCCGGCGTTCTGCGCTTGGGTGGGGTTCACGGTTGGAAAACCGCCCCCGTAATTGTATCCCGTCACACAAGCATGCCCGGATGAATCTACCGCAATGCCATATCCAACCTGTGTTCCGGGATCGCCCAAGTAGGTCGAATAGACAAGTGCGGAACCAGCGCCATTGAGCTTGGCAACGAAGGTGTCGTAAGAACCGCCGAAGACTCGTTGGAAAGCTCCCGCCGTTGTGGGGAAGTTTGTGGAGGTCGTGTACCCGGTCACATAGGCATTGGACGGACCGTCAAGCGCGATAGCATAGCCGTAATCGCTACCGGTTCCTCCCAAGTACGTAGAGTAAATGAGCGCCGATCCGGCGGGGTTAAGCTTAGCCACGAAGGCGTCGTAGCACGGGAAGGTGTTCGGAGCTACAGCGCAAAGTCCGCCGGCGTAATTCGGTTGGAAGGCGTTCACGGTCGGGAAATTCGTAGAGTTTGTGGCCCCGGTGACGTAGGCATCGCCGGCAGAGTCCACAGCGACTCCGTAACCGTAATCGTCCGAGTTGCCACCAAGGAATGTGGAGTAGCCGAGCTTGGCGCCTCCCGAGTTGAATTTGAGCACGACGCCATTGTGGGCGCCACCGCCGTAGTTGGCCTGGAGGGCGCCGGGGGTGACCGGGAAGTCAGGCGAGTCGGTATAGCCGGATATGTAGGCGTTGCCGGAAGAATCGACGGCGATGCCAGTCCCTATATCATCGCTACTTCCGCCCCAGTAGGTCGAGTAGATCAGGGAGGCGCCGTTCGCGCTCAGTTCCGTAACAAAAACGTCCCACCCTCCAGCGTTCTCGGCTTGGAGCGCGTTCTGCACCGGAAAATCCGTGGAATTTGTGTACCCGGTCACATAGGCATCGCCGCTCGCATCGAGCGCAATCCCCGTCGCATAATCCTCACTATTGCCGCCGAGGTAAGTGGAGTAGACCAGCGCAGTCCCGGCGGGATTCAGTTTTGTCACGAAGACGTTAAAACAAGGGAAATTGGCCATACCATCTGTGCAAACGCCGAAACCGGGGGAGCTCTGGAGCGGGTTGGCAAGGGGAAAGTCGATGGAAGCCGTGTAACCTGTCACGTAGGCATTTCCGGAAGGGTCCACTGCAATGGCGTTGGCATAATCCATATCGCTCCCGCCAAGATAGGTGGAGTAGCTGAGAACAGGATCGATGATCAGGGGCCGAGTCCTGTCGTAAGGGGCGATTTCAAAGGTTACTTCGCCGTCCGACTTGAGGATGTAGCGCCCGTCAATCAATTTCCGATTTTGGATTTCGGATTTTGGATTGGCGGACGTCCGCTGTCCGTCGTCCGTTGTCCGTTGACTCGAGTTTGGGTTTTGGATTTCGGATTTTGGATTGGCAGGCCTCTGAGAGCTTTCTCCCCTCGCGGATCTGCTTTCTGCTGTCGACTGTCGACTGTCAACTGTTGACACTGTTTGATACACCACTGGCTTGTGAAACCGTACATCGCCGCCGGTTGTGGTCACAATGAGATCGCCATTCGCCGCGATGCGCAGGGACGAAGAGATTTTGGATTTTCGATTTTGGATTTTGGATTGGGTGCTGTCCGTTGTTCGTGGTGCATAGTCCGCTGCCACAGATCCCACCTTGCGGGAACCACCGACCTCGGACGTTTGACTGCTGCCTGCTGCTTTCTGCTTACTGCTTACTTGCCCACCGGCGTCGATTGCCAGTGCGATCGCGCCGGGGTCGGCCGCAGGGGCCACGACAAAGTCATACTCCAACTGTCCACCCTTCTTGCCGTAATAAACCAGATCTACGCCTGGATAGATGTTCTCGTACCGCACCCTGCCATAAGTTGGCACGTTAGTGCGCCACTTCTTAGGATCATTGCCGGTCAGGTAGTTGCTCTTGCCGGGCAATTCATTTACGCCGATGACCTTGGCAGCAGGGTTCGCGCGAAGCAGCTTGAGGCGGAGTATTAAAGGGGCTGGGGGCTGGGGATTGGGCGCTGGAAATTGCAGTGACGAGTGCGGCGTGATAAGGGACGCGCTGCGAACCTCCCCCCGTGTTTTTTGCAATTGACCACGAACCACGAACCAAGGAAGTTTTTCCGGTTCTGATTTCTGACTCCTGACTCCTGACTCCTGACTCCTAAATCCTGAATCCTGCCTTCTGGCTCCTGACTTCCGCAATGCTACCACCGCTTCATCCTTCGCAAGGAAGAGCGTGTACCCCGGTCCTCGCGAGAGGAACTTCACGCGCGGGTCGGCTTGACCTAGGTTGGGCTCAAAACTCAGCGGGAGTTTGGCATGGGCAATCCGGGCGTGGCCAACTGGTTCGGCAGCGACGAGGACGCGGTTGGGGTCATCCTTAACGCGAGCGACAAAGAGAAGGATTAAGCTGGACGCGAATACCGAGGCTCGGCGGAGAGTGACGGTCGCAAAGAGGGACATTGGTTTCTCCTCCCATGGCAGGGGAACCCGGAGCAAAACTGAATCTCACCTTCACTTACTCCCTGTTCCCTCAACTTCCGATGCCACCGGAACCGGGGTCAAACTGAACCGGTGTATCTTGCTGTCCTCTGCTTATCGGCAGCGGAGCATTGGCGGATGAGGAGTTTCTTAACCCCGAATTCGCAGATTGAGGGGCCCTGGTCCGTTCCAACCCTTAGATTGAAGTCGCTTCCATCAAGCCTGCGCAGGAACACTACAGTGCGTTTGACGATTGCTTCGCTCTGGTGTTCGAGCCTCTCCCAAGTAACCCCTCACCCGGCCCGCTCCGGCTGGTGAAAGCGCCGGCAGCGGGCCACCCTCTCCCCTCGGGAGAGGGCTGGCACCAAGAACACATCAGATAGCGGGTCTCTCCCTTGGGGAGAGGGTGGCAAGCGTAGCGAGCCGGGTGAGGGGTTCCTTGTCTTCGAGTGAGGTTAGACTCGCGTCCAACTTACGGATTTGGGTTAACTGGGTGCTGAAAAAAGTATTGGCATGTCATTGGGAGCAGAGAAGTCAGGAGGCACGATTCAGGAGTCGGGTGACAGGTATCGGGGGCAAGTGGAAGGAATTATCTTGAAGGCGGGGCGACTAGAAGATCCGCCGCATCTTGAACATCGGGATTCGGGTTCAACGCACTTCTGTTACGGAAAAGCAATGTCTCCTAAGATCCGCTGGCATGCACAGGAGGGTGATCTTCGTGCCCGCTAACCTGCGGAAGCTTGGAGACGTCCCATCCGCCACCCAGGGCTTTGATCAAAAGGACGGTTGAGTTCATCCGGCGCGTCAGGAGATCGACAGCAGTTCGTTCGTTGCTCAGGGCGGCGCTTTGCGCGGTGATGACCTCGAGATAAGTCACCAACCCGCCCTTGTAACGGTTCGTCGAAAGCCCGAGCGAGAGTTCGGCTGACTGAACAGCTTGACTCTGCTTCTTGCTTTCCTCATCGAGAATGCGCAGCCCCGCCAGGTTGTCCTCCACCTCCTGGAAGGCGGTGAGGACGTTCTGGCGATAAGCTGCCACATTCGCATCGTACGCGGCCCAGGCTTGGTCCGTGAAGGCGTGGCGGCGACCGGCATCGTAAAGCGTTTCCAGCAACGTCGGGCCCACCGCAAAAAAGCGGCTGGGCCAGGCAAACCAGTTGACGATCGAGGACCCCTCGAGGCCAGCGGCGGCGCTGAGACTGAGCGTGGGGTAAAAGGCCGTTTTGGCAACACCGATTTCGGCGTTGGCGGCGGCCATGCGTCGTTCCGCCGCAGCGATGTCCGGCCGGCGCTCCAACAAATTGGAAGGCACTCCCACCGGAATCTTGGGCGGGGGTGTATCCAGCGGCGAGACGGGGATCGAGAAGGTCGATGCCGGCTGGCCCACCAGCGCGGCAATGGCATGTTCAAATTGAGCACGCTGCACTCCCACGTCGATGGCCTGTGCCTGGGTGGTTTCAAGCTGCGTCGCCGCTTGCGCCACTTCCACTTTGGCGGCCAACCCGCCATTATAACGGTTGGTGGTCAGGTCCAGAGCTTTCTGATAGGCGACCACGGTGGAGTCAAGCAACTGCTTCTGCGCATCCAGCCCACGCAGCGCAAAGTAGTCGGCAGCCAGCTCCGCGTGAATACTCAGCCGGGCGGTTTCCAAATCCGCCGCGCTGGCCTGGGCGCTGGCCGTGGCGGCTTGAACCGTGAGATGGATTCGCCCCCAGGCATCCACCTCATAGGAAAGGTCGAAGGGCAATACGAAATCCCCCTGCGTCTTGCCATATAGGGGGCCGGCGTTGGGAGCGTTCTTGGAATATTGTTCCCCGGTAATGGAGGGACCGGCGCTGACCGTCGGATATAAGCCCGACCGATTGATACGAATCAGGTCGCGCGCCTGGCGAAACTGCGCCTCGGCGATCTTCAGGTTTTGATTCGAGACATCGACGCGCTCCTCAAGGGCATTCAACTGCGGATCGTTGAAGATTTCCCACCACTTTCCGCGTATCACTTGGTCCTGCGGTTGGGACGCTTTCCATTCACTTTGCGGCCCGACCGCACTGGGTGCAAGCTCCTTATAGGCAGCTGGCGTCGGAACCGTGGGCTTGGCGTACCTGGGCCCGGGGGTGCAGGCGCCGAACACGAAAAGGGCGGCAGTGAGGAGGACGGCTCCCGCGAAGCGGGAAACCGTGAGTAGTCCCGCAGTCGCGGGATGAAACCTACGGGAACGCAACCTCCAAGATGAATCCGGCTCTCGAGGGGCCGGGCATCGGCCCTCTTCACAACATGTACGGTTCATCGAATTCAATTCCTGCCTCGACCCATCTCACTCCCCGCCCCAAGAACCCGCGCCTGGGGTAGCGCTGCGAACTTCCTGACCTTCCACCAAAGAATCCGGCGGATTCGTAATCACCTTCTCGCTTGCATCGAGGCCCGACACCACTTCAACTTCCGTTCCGAAATCCCTGCCCAGGGTTATGGGAATCAGGGCGGCGTGACCGTTGCGGACCACTCCGACGCGCAAGCCTTCCGAGCGGAAAATCAGGCAGGTGACCGGGATGACGACTGTCGAAGTGGCAGAGGAAATCTTCAAATGAACTTCGGCGTAAGCCCCGGGGAGGATTTCGCCCGTGGGATTAGCAACATCTACTTCCACAAGCAAAGTGCGGGACGCTTGGTCAATGGCCTCGGCGGTCCGCACCAGCTTGCCGGGAAAGCGACGTCCGGGAAACTGCGGCATCGTCAAGTAAGCCTGGACGCCCGGGACTGCCGCAGGGGAGTAAGTTTGGGGCACACTGATGTAGACGCGCAGGGTGTTAATGGCCGCCACATGAAACAATTCTTTGGCGCCGCTGCCGCTTCCGGAGCCAATGAGCTGGCCGATATCAGTCTCGCGCGCTGTGAGCACCCCGTCGAAAGGGGCGTAGACCTTTTCAAAAGATTGCAACTGCTCGAGGCGCTTCACGTTGTCCGTGGCGGACTCCACCATGGCCTTTTTCGCGTGGGCGTCGCCAACCGCGTTATCGACATCCTGTTTGGCCACAGAGTCCGTTTTCAGCAGGTCCTCGTAGCGCGCCGCGGTGATCTGCGCCAAGTCGTAGTTGGCCTTTGCCGTCGCCAGATCTGCCCGCGCCTGCTGGAGTTGCTGATCCAGCTCGGGAGTCTCAATTTCCGCCAGAAGCTGGCCTTCCTTTACCCTGCCGCCGATGTCCACGAACCAGCGCTTCAGGTAACCGTTCGTGCGCGCGTAAATGGGCGCGTCGATGAACGCCTGGATGTTCCCTGGCAGCACGATTTCTTCCTGCGGCGCGCCTTGCTTGGGTTGAGCCACCGAAACCGCGGGCACGGCGAGATTCTGTGTGTCGGTTTTCACGTCGGCAGCGGCACGGGCACGAGTGGTAATGCCCCTGTAAACGATGGCGCCCGCGACAATTAAGAGAACCACCAGCCCGAAGAGGACTTTGCCCACCCCGGACGAAGGGGGCCTTTGCCCCGGCAGGCCAGGACCCGCGTTCTGCCCGTCGCGGCTCTCAATGTCGAAACTTTCCTCAACGCTCATTAGGTCCTCCCAAAATTGGGCCATCGAATCATTGGGTCATCGGGCCACTTAGTCATCGGGTCATTTAGCCATTGATTCATTGCGTCATCGGATCATTGGGCCATTGGGTCATCGGATCATTGGGCCATCGAAACACTGACCGATTGACGTTTCCTTTTTTGCCTCGCTGTCCAGAGGGATGCGGCGAAGATTGCCAGCAGTTCATTGGCTTCGGTGAGCAAGTCTCGAAGCCGGACCTCGGGAATGATACTCGTCTCGATTAAGAGTTCGAGCCAGAATGCAGTTTCATCGGCCTCTTCAACTACCACGCCCATCCTGGAAACAAATTCAGCTCGGGAGCGGGCGCGCCCAACCGCCCGATGATTCGCTGCAACTGAGGTGCCGGAGCGCACCACCTGCTTCCCGATGATCCGCGCTTCATCAGTCTTCGGTAGGCTCTGGAAGAGCCGGACGATTCGAATAGCAAACTCCTTCGTCCTCACTCTCAACTGCTCAGGTTGTGTGGCCATGCAAGCTTTCCTTCTTGGTGGTCTTGCCGCCTTTTCGATGATCCGATCTTCTCCTCAATGGCCCGATGACCCGATGGCTAGATGACCCGATGAATCAATGACCCGATGGCTCAATGGCTCGATCCTTTCGTCCGCCGTGCACCACGCTGAATACGGTGGGAACAAAGAACAGCGTTGCCACCGTGGCAAACAGCAGGCCTCCAATCACCGCCCGGCCCAGTGGGGCGTTTTGCTCGCCCCCCTCACCCATACCCAGAGCCATGGGCACCATTCCGATAATCATGGCCAGCGCCGTCATGATGACAGGGCGAAAACGCGTGAACCCGGCCTCCAGTGCCGCCACCGTGGCATTGACGCCCTCGTGCAATAGTTCCTTGGCAAAACTCACCACCAGAATGCTGTTGGACGTGGCGACTCCCACGCACATGATGG
>Ga0326727_10009093_pt1 | contig 24736 bp, 25 predicted proteins | sample MB2enrmetagenome_FD_207643 | JGI IMG/M metagenome (GOLD analysis project Ga0326727, IMG submission 207643) | Lab enriched peat soil microbial communities from McLean, Ithaca, NY, United States - MB29MY | ecosystem: Environmental > Terrestrial > Soil > Wetlands > Peat | place: USA: New York... | reverse complement strand
GGAATCGATCGAACCGCAGGCCGAGCGCATCCGGGCGAGGAAGCGGCTGGCCGTCGAGATCGCCGAGGGCCGCGAACATCTGCTGCGGCGCCTGTTCTCCGCTGCCGCGGGCTGCGCCTGATGACCGCCGCCGAGTTCTGCGCCGCGCTGGTCGACCCCGAAACGGGCCAGCCGTTCATTCTGACGCCCGCCGAGCACCTGTTCCTGACGCACGCCTTCAGCCTCGCCGATGACGGGCGGCTGCGCTATCCCGAGTTGCTGTTTTCCGCCCCAAAAAAGTCCGGCAAGACGGCGTTCGCTGCGATGGTGATGCTCTACGTCGTGAGTGCACTGGGGGGGCGGTTCGCCGAAGGCTACAGCGCGGCGAATGACCTTGAGCAGTCTGTCGGCCGCGTTTTTCAGGCGGCACAGCGTATTGTCCAGGCGACGCCCGAGCTGGCACGCGACGCGACGATCACGCAGAACCGGATTGTGTTCCGCTCGACTGGCGCGACGATCACCGCGCTGGCGAACGACTATGCCGGCGCGGCAGGCAGCAACCCGGCGATAACCGTGTTTGATGAATTGTGGGCGTTCGTGGCGGAACGGGGGCATAGGTTCTTTGACGAGATGGTGCCGCCGCCGACGCGCCGGATCGCCTGCCGCCTGACGGTCACGTATGCCGGTTTCGAGGGCGAGAGCGAGCTTTTGGAAACGCTCTACAAACGCGGGATGAAGGGCGAGCAGATTGCGCCGGATCTGTTTGCGCGGGCTGGAATGCTCATGTTTTGGACCAATGCCTTTGCGGCGCCGTGGCAGACCGCGGCGTGACGGGAGCAGATGCGCGGGCAGTTGCGACCGAATGCCTATCTGCGGCTGATCGAGAACCGGTGGGTCACGAGCGAATCGACATTTGTCGAGATGGAATGGTGGGACGCGTGCGTTGACGCCTCGGCGTCGCCAGTGCTGAGCGATCGGCGGCTTTCGGTTTGGCTGGGCGTTGACGCTTCGGTGAAGCGAGACAGCACTGCGATCGTTGCGGTTGCCTATGACCAAGCTGCCCAGAAGGTGCGGCTGCTGGCGCATCGGATTTTCCAGCCGAGCGCAGCGGAACCGTTGGACTTCGAGGCGACGATAGAGCGGACGGTGTTGGAGTTCTGCCAGAGGTTTAATGTGGTCGGGGTGCACTTCGACCCGTGGCAGATGCAGGCGGTAGCGCAGCGGTTGCGCGGGCGGGGCGCGCCGATGACGGAATATCCGCAGACAGTGGGCAATCTGACGGAGGCGTCGACCGCGCTTTTTGAGTTGGTGAAGGGGCGCAACCTGGTCACCTATTTCGATGCGGATATGCGGCTTGCGGTGTCGCGAGCGGTGGCGAAGGAGACGGCGCGCGGGTGGCGCATCGCGAAGGGGACGCAGAGCCACAAGATCGACGTGGTGGTTGCGCTGGCGATGGCGTCGCTGGGCGCGGTCCATGGAATGGCCTGCGGCGAACAGGGATGGCTTGACTGGTATCGGGCGAACACACCCGGCACGGCGGAGGCCCGTGCGGCTGCGCAATATCGGGCAGCGCAGCAAGCCGAGGCGAAACCCGAATTGGCACACGGCGATACCTGGCCGCGTGCATCGCTTCCGGAGACCGCCCCCGGCGACGCCATGGTGCGACTTCAGGCCCCGGCACCGTGGCAGGCCTTCTACGCCTCCGCGCCGGATGGCCGCTCCCAGCGCTTCCTGGCGGACAGCAGGGGCGAAATCGGAGATGTGCCGTTGGCCTTTCGGCGATCCTTGGAAAACGCAGGATGCGTCGCCTTGGCTTGCACGGAAACCGGCCCCGGCGCCACGTCAGGCCGCGGCACGGCGGCGCCCGGCGTGCCCGCTGACACTCACATACCACCCCGCAGCGGAGCCGCTGACGGGCAACGTAAGGTCACCTCGCCCATGTCAAGTTTGTAGGAGCGTTCACATGCTTTTCGGTTTGATCCCGACCAAGCGGCAGCCGGCACCCGACCCGCAAGCGCCGGCGCCGCCGATCAGTGAAGCCCGCGGTGGGCCACTCGGCCGAGCCTGCGCCGCCGCCTTGTCCGCAATCCAGGCAGCCGCCGCGCCCCGCGCCGTGGCCGAGCGGGCCGAACGCTTTTCCGAGTTGCGCCCGCTGACGCCGCCGGCCCCGGCAGCGGCCGTCGGCGAGCGGCGCGTCGACGTGCTCATGGCGAGCGCAACCGGCGCGGACTCGCGGCAGGCCCAGGTGAGGCCGGAACCGCCTCGCCAGGCGCAGATCCGCGGTCCGGCGGACTGGGAGCGCCGCGCGGTAGTGACTGGCGCCGGCGTGGACCAGCGCCAGGCCGAGGTGCGCGGCCCGGCGTTTCCGAAACCGCTCGGTTAAGGGGAAAGCGAGCATGTCCGCAGCATTAAAAACCTTCCCCGACCCGCCACCGCACGAGCTGTTGCGCCTGGCCATCGCCGAGCGCGACGCGATCACGGCACGCATGGCATCGGCGACAAAGCGCCGCGACGAAGCCGAGGAAGCCGAGCAACAGGCATCAAGGTCATTGGCTGACCTTGATGCACGCGAGGCCGCGAGCTGGGCCGCATGGGCTGAAAATCAGACCTTGGCGAAGCCCGGCGACGGGCGACAACGTCGCGCCGAGCTGACCGCGCTGCACACCGCTGCGGCCCGGGCCGCCGCCGCTGCCCAATCCGCCTACGTGGTGGCTGAGGCCGCTTGGATGCAGGACAGCCCGATCAGTCAGCGGGCGATCGCCGATGCTGTCAGCGCGGTCCTGATCGACCATGCTGCGGGATTGGGCAGGGTCTACCTGGAGCACGTCAAGGCCGCTCGCCGCGCCGAGGCGGCGCTGGCTGGCATCAGGGCCGGTTTCGTCAAGGCTGGCGACGGCTTCAACGCCGGGGTGGTGGCCGGATTCATCACCGGCGGCAACCCGACTGACGCATGGAACCGCCGAGCGGAACTCACCTGCGTGTGCGCGAAATTGACGGAAGCGTGGGCGGGGCTCGGCGATCGCCTGCGCAACGGCGATGCCGACGCAGTGGAGGAGCTGACATGATCGAGATTGGCCGCGTGCACGAAGTTCCGGTTGAACGCCTGCTGGCGGTGGCCGGCATCCGATGCACGCCAACGTTGGGCCTGCTGGCAATACCGTCGCCGCGCGCAACGAAAAAGCAACGGCGAATCGATCCGCTCGCACTGAAGATCGATCGCCGCACCGGCACGTGGACCGATCACCAGACCGGCCGGAGCGGCGATGATGTTGCCGGCCTGCTGGCCTATGCCGTCGGCACGACGCGCGAAGCCGCGCTGCGCCGCCTGGCGGGCGAGCTGTCACCCCGCGACACGTTGCTTAATCGCTGCATCCGCCCCGGTGACACCGGCCGCGGGCGTCTGAATGAGGGCGAGGGCGTTACCTTGCCGACCGCCTCGGCGGCGGTGGAGGCCGAGCAACTGAGAAAATTCGCCCTGCGCGGCACGCCCCGCCAGCGGGCCGACGCGCTGGTGACCGCCGCCTGGAAAATTGCCGCAGCCGATCGGGGAGGGCGTCGGCCATGAGCGCCGACCTGGTCGACCTGCGCGACGAAAGGCTGGCGAAGCTCGCCAAGGTCGCGACGGAGACGCTCGCCCCGCTGGCCAAGGCGCTGCAGGACATGCAAGCCGAGCGCGCCGAACTCGCCCGCGACATTGCCGCCGTCAAGCAGCGTATCGAGCGGTTAGAGCGCGATGGCTGAAGCCCGCATCTTCCCGCGGCAGGCCGCGGCCGGCGGCACCGCGGCCGGCCTGGCCGCGCGGCTGGTGGAGCTCGCCCGGCGGGTCCGCCGGCTGTCCCCGGACTGGACCCGCCCGGAGCGTTTCTTCGAGCGGCGCAGCGACATTGCCGACGAGCTGCGGCACGCGGCACGCGATGCCGAGCGTGACGACACGAGATGACACGTTTTCCTCGCCGAGTTGCGCCGGCGAGGGAGACCGGGCGGGGTTACTCCTGGGACCCGCCTGGGGCCGGCCCGGGTGGTGGTGAGCTGCCCTCCCCGCTGCCCGCGGCCGCGCCATTGCATCAGGCGGCCGGCGGCGCCGGGCCGAGCGGATGCGGCCCAGGCTCCCCCCGCTTGGGGCCGGCCCCGAGTGGTGGTGACTGCCCTCCCTGCCGCTCGGGGCTGTGCGCCGATAGTTTTCGAGCGTCTTCCGCAGGTTAAGATGGCACGTTCATGCAGCGTGAAAAGCTCCCGGCGTCGGGAAGTTCTGTCCGGGCTGCCGGGCGCGAGGCATCGGCCCGAGAAACAAGCGGCACCAGTGCCGCTTGATCGGATTCTCCCCCGCGCGCGCGAGGCGACTCCTGAGAAACTGCGCCAGATGGCGTAGTATCCGATTCTCCCCCGCGCGCGCGAGGCGACGCTTGCGGGAGGAAGAGCGGCAAATTTGCCGCTCTTACGGTTCCCCCCCGCGCGCGCGAGGCGACGGCTTTGGTTCAAGCGGCAATTTTGCCGCTTGGTTGCCCCCACACGCGCGAGGCGACGGCGTGTCCGCGCCCGTGTCCGCACCGGCCCGAGGGGCGGCAAGCCGCTGCGCCACCTGCTGCCTGCCGCCGGCTCGCCCGCAACGTGGCGCAGCCGGCCTGCCCGGTAACCACGGACACCGGCCGGCGCCATCCGAGTGCTGACACGCTGCTGACATTTTCCGCGTGATATCCCGTCTCGGATTTTCGACGGTAGATTATCATTGTATTTCAATGGATTTTGGCGCGCCCGAGAGGATTCGAACCCCTAACCCCCAGATCCGTAGTCTAGTGCTCTATCCAGTTGAGCTACGGGCGCTGGCCGTGGAGGAGCTGCAGAAGGCCCAGATTTCCAGGGTTTGTCAACTGCCAAAGGCTGTCGGGACCGCGGCGCCGGATGCCCGGGCGAGTCCGGTGTCCCGCCCCCGCCTGCCGCCGCCATACCCCGCACGGCGCCGCCAGGGGGGCGTGCCTGACCCACCAGCCCTTCGGCGACTTCGCCAAGAGCGCCGCGCGGGCTCGCGGTCCGCCACGCCAGGGCCACCACCCTGCCCTATGCCGGCTCCGTCATGCTACTCATCAGGCGGGCAGCTTGGTCCGCCCGGCTTCGGAGGCGCATTCCACGGCGCCCGTAACCAGGGAGTGATAAAACCCGATGGTTGATCCCACGCCAGCGCCGGGCGAACGCTCCTGGCTGCAGCTTGAGGTCGAGGACGATTTCGACGAGGAGCTCGAGCAGGAGATGGATGACAACCGTCTCCCTCCGGAGCTCCACGGCCTTCTTGATAAACACAAGAAGAGTTCGCTGCCGCGAAACTTCTACTTCAAGGAGTTGCTGCGCCTGCAGGCCGAACTCGTCAAGCTGCAGGACTGGGTGATCCACCAGGGGATGAAAGTCGTCGTCCTGTTCGAGGGCCGGGACAGCGCTGGCAAGGGAGGCGTCATTAAGCGCATCAGCCAGCGCGTGAACCCGCGATTCTGCCGCGTCGTCGCGCTTCAGGCGCCCTCCGATCGCGAGAAGACCCAGTGGTATTTCCAGCGCTACGTTCCGCATCTGCCCGCGGCCGGTGAAATCGTGCTGTTCGACCGAAGCTGGTACAACCGCGCAGGGGTCGAACGGGTGATGGGCTTTGCGACCGAACCGCAGGTGGAAGATTTTTTCCGCGACGTGGTGGAGTTCGAACGCATGCTCGTGCGGTCCGGCATCATTCTCGTAAAATACTGGTTTTCCATAACCGACGAAGAGCAGCAGTTCCGTTTCCTTATGCGCATCTATGATCCCATTAAACAATGGAAGCTCTCACCGATGGACCTGCAGTCGCGCGTCCGTTGGGAGCAATACACCAAGGCGAAGGAGGACATGTTTGCGCGGACGAACATTGCCGAGGCGCCTTGGTACATCGTCCAAGGTAACGACAAGAAGCGGGAGCGCCTGAACTGCATCGCCCATCTGCTGTCCAAGGTGCCGTACCAGGACGTGCCTCACGAACCCATCACGCTGCCGGAGCGCGTGTTCAATCCAGACTATGAACGGGCAACGCTGCCGAAGCAGCTTTTCGTCCCGGACCATTACGCCGAGGTTCATTGATCTTGGCGCGAAGCGCCTAAACGAAAGGGATCCAAGGGCCTCTCGGCCCTTTGCGGGGTCCAGGGGCAGCGCCCCTGGCCTTCAGGCACGCGCCGGACCCGGCCTTCAGGCACGCGGGATCAGAGCATGGGCGGATCGCGCACCAACACACAGCGGATGGCGTCGAAGCCGTTGAACGCGGTTCTGAGGCAGGCGCCATATGCGCCGAGCTGGCCGATCTCGATCCAATCGCCTTCCGCAACGTCAGCCGGCAGGGCCACCGGCGCGCTCAGCCGATCCACCGAATCGCAGGTGGGCCCGAATACGGTGAAGTTGCGGCGCTCGCTCGCCGGGGCCGCCCCATCCGGGCGCACCAGGCGCACCGGGTAACGAAACCCGGGCGCGCCGGCGTCGGACAGGCTCCCGTACACGCCGTCGTTCATGTACAGCGCATCGCCGCGCCGCAGCAGCACCTGCGTCACCACCGAAACGCCGCCCGCCACCAGCGCCCGTCCGGGCTCGGCCCACAACCGAGTGCCCTCGGGCAGCCCCAGTGCCCGGAACGAGGCCTCGATTTCGGCGAAGTATGTGCCCAGTGGAGGCGGCTCCATGCCAGGATAGGCGGCGGGAAAACCGCCGCCCACGTCGACGATTTCGACCGCCACCCCGGCGGCGCGAATGGCCTCGCCGGCCAGCGCCAGCGCACTGCGCCAGGCCAACGGATCGAGGCACTGGGAGCCGACGTGGAAGCTGACGCCGAGCCGCGTCGCGTGCGGGCGGGCGGCGCGCAGCAATGCCGCGACGTCCTCGACGGGCGCGCCGAACTTGCCGGACAGATCGTAGGCGGCCTTGCCGCGCGGCAGGGCGAGCCGCACCAGCAGGCCGCGGTCCTGATCCGGCGTCTCCGCAAGAATCTTTGCCAGCTCGCCGGCACTGTCGAGGACGGTGTCGCGCACGCCCCTTTCCCAGGCAGCGCGCAGGCCCGGGCGCGACTTCACCGGGTGCATGAAGTGGATGCGCGCCCGCGGAAACAGCCCGCGCACCAGGGCCACCTCCGGCGCCGAGGCGCAGTCGAAATGGCGCACCCCGCCGGCCCAGAGGGCCCGCAGCACCGCCGGGTCGGGGTTGCATTTCACCGCGTACAGCACGTCTCCAGGAAAGTCGGCAATGAAAGCAACCGCGGCCGCGGCAATCTCGCGGGGACGCAGGCAATGCATCGGCGCATCCGGCCGCTCAACCGCAACCAGGTCGTCAACAGTGGGCAGCAGGGCAGGCAGGACGGGCGCATGGGCGCGCAGGCGCAGCAGCTCCATCGAACAGTCCTCGCAACTGGACGAACGCCGCCGAGAGGCGGGCGAATGAACACGGGTGCGCGACAGCCGGGGCGCTCACAGCGCCGCGGCGGTCGACATCAGATGCGAGGACTTCGCATCGCAACAGGCCGATCAGACAACATAGCCGAGTTCCCTTGCGATCCCGGCCCACGCGTGGCCGGGTCCATCGAAAAGGACGCGTTACGTCGTTGCTGTGCCCTCGCGAGGGCTCACGGCACGTGCGAATACGTCAAGCAGCGCCGCCTCGGATGCGAAGCGGGCCGCGCATATAGCGATTGCCGCAGGGGTTTGCCATGCGTTTTCCGGGCCACCGAGATCCGCCGGGATCACGGCTGCGACAGCAGGGACAGGTACTCCCACACCATGGTGGCGGCGGCCAGGGCAGTGATCTCGGAGACGTCGTAGGCCGGCGCCACCTCGACGACATCCATGCCCACCCAGCGGATCCCGCCGAGCCCACGCAGGATGGCCTGTGCCTGCCATGACGCCAGGCCCCCGACCTCCGGCGTGCCGGTGCCCGGGGCAAAGGCCGGGTCCAGCGCGTCGACATCGAAGCTCAAATAGGCCGGTGCATCGCCGATGGCTTGGAGAATGGCCGAGGCAACGGCAGACGGGCCGGCTTCGTGCACGTGCTGCGCGGTCACGATGGTGACGCCCTGGGCCAGCGTCCAGTCCCACACGGTGCGCGGCACCGGCGAGCGGATGCCGATCTGGATCATACGGTGCGGATCGACCAGACGCTCGGTGATGGCGTGACGGAACACCGAGCCGTGGCTGAACGCCTGGCCGAACCCGTCGGGCCAGGTATCCACGTGGGCGTCGAAATGCACCAGGGCGAGCGGCCCGGTGCGCCGCGCCAGCGCCCGCAACAGGCCGAGCGTGACGCCGTGCTCGCCGCCCAGCGCGATCGCATGCGGCAGCGGCGCGGCCTGCTGCTCGATCAGCCCGAGGGTGGCGGGAATATCGCCCGGCACGGGCGACAGATCGCCGATGTCGCCGAGCTCGAGCGCGGCCGGATCGAACCAGCTGAGCGGATGCGCCCCGTCCACCAGCATCCGGCTCGCGCGGCGGATGGCGTGCGGCCCGTCACGTGCGCCGGCCCGGTTGGTGGTTGAGGCATCGAACGGGATCCCCAGCACGGTCAGCGCCGCCGGTTTGCAGCTTGTGGTGCCAAGGAAGCCAGGCGGCAGAGCGAACGTCGCGGGGCTGGCCATGCCCCCTACCCTGCCCCGGCTCCGCCACCGGGTCCAGGGGCCTTATGGCCCGTCGCGCGAAGGCGCGCGCCGGACCTGGCGGGTCCCGGGCGGAGCACGAGGCAGCGCCTCGTATCAGCGGAGCCGCTCCCTGATCGTCGCCAACGAGGCACGCGGGGTGCCGTCGGGAGCAAAATTCGTCTCGTCCAGCCAGCCCAGGATGGCGTCGCGACAGCGTGGCCATTCGTCGGCGGTGATGCTGAACCAGTCGGTGTCGCGCAGCCGTCCCTTTACCACCATGTGGGCCCGGAACCGGCCCTCATGCACGAAGCCCAGCCGCTCGGCGGCGCGCCGCGAGGCCGCGTTCAGCACGTTGCACTTCCACACCAGCCGCCGGTAGCCGAGGTCATCGGCGGCCAGGCGCAGCAGCAGGAACATCGCCTCGGTGGCGGCGCAGGTGCGCTGCATGGCCGGCGCGAACCAGATGTTGCCGAGCTCCACCGCGGCGTTGCGGGGCTGGATGTCCTGCAGAGCGAGCCAGCCCGAGGCCATGCCGGTGGCAACCGGCCGCGCCGCCCAGACCATCGGGTCGTGCGCCCCCGCCCGCTCGGCGAGGCTGCGGCGCATCTCCTCCTGGGAGGCGAACGGGCCATACGGCACGTAGGCCCAGGAGGCGTCCGCCCCCTGCGCCGCACGCCACAGATCGGCGGCGTGGCGCGGGTGCAGCGGCTCGAGTTCCACGGTGCGCCCGGCAATCCGCACCCGCGCGGGCAGCGGCCGCAGCGTCGGGTCCACCTCCGGCCCGAGTGGCAGCGCGCCCATCACAGGAAGGCCGGCCGTGGCTGTGGCCCCTCCTCCTCCGGCGGCATCGCCGGCGGCCAGGCCTCGTGGCCGGCGGCGTAGCGGTTGTTGTTCTGCTCGGCGTTGCGATTGACCAGCGCACGCGCGCCCATTGGATGGCGCATGCTGCGCACCTCGTGCTCGATCCTCACCAGCGGGTCTCCCGATCCGGGGTCGACCACATCCTGGAAGCGATACTGGTGCTGGCTGCTTTCCTCGCTCACCAGCCCGCGCGCCAGCAACCGCCGGTACGGGCCGGAGAAATCGGCGAGCGTGATCTGGATATGATTGCCGTCGTAGGCGGGCTGCACGGCGTCGGTCTCGCGGAACCGGATCGTGCTCAGCGGGCCAGCCACGATGCGGGCGAAGCGGCCGCGCACATCCTCCTCGACGCTGACCAGCCCGTGCAATACCTCGCCATAGAAGCGCGCGATGCCCTCCGCGCTGCCTGGCGGCGCGTCCAGCTCGACATAGGGCATGCCGAGCGTGATCCGGCCGAGCCGCTCATCCGGCGCGTGGGCGCGCAGCCGATTGCCCCAGGGGCAGGTGAGGTCGATGGCGTCGGCCGCGTCGTACCAGGCGAAGCGCGTGCCGGCCAGGCGCGGCGCCACCGCCGCCAGCCGCCGGCGCAGCGCATCGAGGTCGGGCACCACCAGCCCGGTGGTGCCGCGCAGCACCTGCGCCTCGCCAGTGGGCAGATGGAACTGGCTGGCCCCCGCGTTGACCCACATGTTGTCGATGCCGACCACCAGGTAGGGATCGCGGGTCAGCCCCAGCCCCATGATGTAGAACAGCGTCGCCAGGCGCTGGTCGGGCACGCGCACGTTGACGTGGCCGAACTCGACGATGTTGCCGACGTCCTCGCTCTCGCGATCGAAGGTGGCGTGGCTCATGGTGTCGGTTTCCCCTTTCCGTTCAGATGCCGTTCAGTCCATCCGCACCGATTGGTGCCGCCGGTGGCGGGCACGCACATGATCCGGATACCAGATGCTGAAGACGGCGGCAGCCAGGAGGCAGCTATATTGCACCCCGTCATACGCCAACCCCGGCAGGGCGAACTGCACCATCTTCCCCCACGAGAGCACGGTGTTCAGCGTGAATACGCTGGCCCAGACGCCGGTGATCAGCATGTTCAACCGCACGAACCGGGGATCGTTCCATAACGCGCGGTCGGTATGCGCGCGCGCATAGTCGAGGGTGAATGGCTTGCCGATGGCGATCGTCACCCAGGCGGCCAGCGCCAGCGTGCCGTTCGCCAGCATGCCCATGCGCTGCGCTGCCCACATGTCGCCGAGAGCGACCACCGCGACCGTTGCACACGCGAAGAACAGCAGCGTTGCCCACAGAATGACGCCCCGGTGGATCCGCGCCACGCCCATGATCACGCCGAGCCCGAGGCCCAGGATCAGGCCGAGCTTCAGGCGGAACAGGCTGTCGCGGGCGACGACCAGGAACAGGATCCACGGCGCGAAGGCCAGCAGCAGCTTCAGGAAATCCATGAGCTTATGGGTGAGCGGGCGGCTGCCCCCGCTCCCGGGCATGGCCTCGGGATGATCTTTCATTTCAGCAGCCGCTCCAGCTCGGCGCGCGCCTCGCAAGGAAGGCGTCGATTCCCTCGCCGGCGTCGCGGATCAGCAGGTTGCGCGTCATCGCCTCTGCGGCCAGCCGGTAGGCCTCATCCAGCGGCAGTTCGGCCTGGGCCTGGAACAGTTGCTTGCCGATCGCCAGCACGGCCGGACTTTTCGCGGCGATCTCTCCGGCCAGGGCGCGCACCGCCCCATCCAGCTCGGCCTCCGGCACCACCTGGTTGACGAGGCCGATCTCGCGCGCCCGGGCCGCGTCGATCATCTCCCCGGTCAGCAGCATTTCCATCGCTGCCTTGCGTCCCACCGCGCGGGTCAGCGCCACCATCGGCGTCGAGCAGAACAGGCCGATGTTCACCCCCGGCGTCGCGAAGCGCGCGGTCGCGGCGGCCACCGCCAGGTCGCAGCTCGCCACCAGCTGGCAGCCGGCGGCGGTCGCCACCCCGTGCACGCGCGCGATTACCGGCTTGGGCAGCCGCACGATGCGCGTCATCAGGCCCGCGCACTGCGCGAACAGGGCGGCATGGGCGGCGCTGTCGGCGGCGCGCAGCTCCCTCAGGTCGTGGCCGGCCGAAAACGCGGGACCGTTGGCCCCGATCACCACCACCCGCACCGCCGGATCGGCCCCAGCTTCCGCCAGAGCGGCATCGAGCGCGGCCATCAGGGCGCCGGACAGCGCGTTGCGGGCCGCCGGACGGTTCAGCACCAGCCAAGCCACGCCATCGCGCGTTTCGTGCAACACGAGCCGCTCATCGGGCAGTTCCATCGATGCTATCCTCCGCCGCCGATTGTGCCAGAGAGGGAGGGATCCTGCCATGCTGTCACCTGCCGAGACGATCGGGACCATGCCCGATGGGCGGCCTGTCCACCGCTGGCGGCTGGGCGACGCCCAAGGGGTGGAACTCACGGTGATCAACTACGGCGCGCGCGCCGCCTCGCTCATGGTGCCGGTGCGCGGCGGCCGGCGTGCGGTGTTGCTGACGCTGGACGGTTTGCCGGCGTGGCTCGAGGACGGCACGCATCTCGGCGCCATCGCCGGGCGCTATGCCAACCGCATCGCCGGCGCCCGCTTCAGCCTCGACGGAAGCGAGGTGCGGCTGATCGCCAATTCCGGCACCAACTGCCTGCATGGCGGCCCGCAGGGCTTCGGCCGCTGCCTGTGGAGCGGCGCGCCGGACGGCGAGGACCTGCTGCTCAGGCTCGAAAGCCCCGACGGCGACCAGAATTTCCCCGGCGCCATGCACGTCGAGCTGCGCTATTCCGTCGAGGGGCCGGTGGTCAGGCTGGCCTACCAGGCCACGGCGGACGCACCGACGGTGGTGAACCTGACCAGTCACGCCTACTTCAACCTGATGGGCGGCGGCGACGTGACGGGACACGTGCTGAGGCTGGCCGCGGATCGCTATCTGCCGGTCGACGCGGCGCTGATCCCCACCGGCGAGCGGCGCCCGGTCGGCGGCACGCCGTTCGATTTCCGCGCGCCCATGGTACTCGGCGCGCGCATCGACGCGGACGATGAGCAGTTGCGGCTCGGCGGCGGCTACGATCATTGCTATGTGCTCGCCGATGCGCCGCGGCCGGCGCCGGTGTTCGCGGCACGGGTGGCCGCCGGCGGGGTGGCGCTGGAGGTCGCCACCACCGAGCCGGCGGTGCAGCTTTACAGCGGCAACCACCTCAAGGGCGACCCCCACGCCTGGCGCACCGGGCTTTGCCTGGAGACCCAGCATTTCCCGAACAGCCCGAACACGCCGGACTTCCCCTCGACCGTGCTGCGGCCCGGGGCCACGTTCCGATCGGTGACGACCTGGCGGTTCACCGAAGCATAGAAGGCCAGGGGCGCTGCCCCTGGACCCCGCCAAGGGCCGAGAGGCCCTTGGAACCCATTCGTTTAGGCGCTTCGCGCATTTCGCCGGTTGGTATGACTCGGGCGGTTCCGTAGAACCGTCCCCATGCCGCACGCCGATTTCGTCCACCTCCGGGTCCATTCCAGCTACTCGCTCAGCGAGGGCGCCATCAAGGCGGACAAGATCGTCGCCTTGGCCCGTGCCCAGGCGATGCCGGCGGTCGCCATCACCGATACGGGCAACCTGTTCGGCGCGCTGGAATTCTCCCAGGCCTGCGCGGCGGGCGGCGTGCAGCCCATCCTCGGTTGCCAGATCGCCGTCACCCGCGAGGACAACCCCCGGCTGGCGCCCGACCCGGTGGTGCTGCTGGCCCAGGACGAGGCAGGCTTCGCCAACCTGCGCCGCCTCTCCTCCGCCGGCTTCCTGGACACCGACCCGGGCCTGAAGCCGCAGCTTCCGCTCAGCCGCGTGCAGGAGCACTCTGCCGGCCTGATCCTGCTCACCGGCGGCACCCACGGACCGCTGGCACGCCTGCTGGCGGAGGGGCAGAAGCCGGAGGCGGAACGCCTGCTGGCGAGGATCGTCGAAAGCTTCCCCGACCGTTGCGTCGTCGAACTGCACCGCCATGGCCTCGCGGTGGAGAAGGCCATCGAGGGCGGGCTGATCGCGCTGGCGGACGCCGCATCCCTGCCGCTGGTCGCCACCAACGACTGCCTGTTCGCCAAGCCAGAGATGTACGAGGCGCACGACGCGTTGCTGTGCATCGCCGAGGGCCGGCTGCTCTCCGAATCCGACCGCCGCCGGGTCACGCCCGAGCACTGGTTCAAGCCGGCGGCGCTGATGCGCGCCCGCTTCGCCGACCTGCCCGAAGCCTGCGATAACACGCTGGCCATCGCGCGGCGGTGCGCGGTGATGGCCGAGACGCGGGCGCCGCTGCTGCCGGCCTGCCCGAAGGTGCGGCCCGGCAGCACCGAGGAAGAGACCCTGCGCGCCATCGCCCGGGAGGGCCTCGAACGCCGGCTCGAAGCCATGCGCGCCGATCCGCCGACGCGTGAACGCTATCGTGAGCGCCTCGAGTACGAGCTCGGCGTGATCGTGCGCATGGGGTTTCCCGGCTATTTCCTGATCGTCGCCGATTTCATCCAGTGGGCGAAGTCGCAGGGCATTCCGGTTGGCCCCGGCCGCGGGTCCGGCGCCGGATCGGTGGTGTCCTGGGCGCTGACCATCACCAATCTCGATCCGATCCGTTTCTCGCTCCTGTTCGAGCGCTTCCTGAACCCGGACCGGGTGTCGATGCCCGACTTCGACATCGATTTCTGCCAGGAGCGGCGGGACGAGGTGATTGCCTACGTGCGCCGCGAATACGGTGCGGATCGCGTCGCCCAGATCATCACCTTCGGCACGCTGCAGGCGCGCGCCGCGGTGCGCGACGTCGGCCGCGTGCTCGGCCTGCCCTTTGGCCAGGTCAACAAGGTCGCCGAACTGATCCCCAACAACCCCGCGCACCCGGTCACCCTCAGCCAGGCGCTGGACGGCGAGCCCAGGCTCCGGCAGATGCGGGACGAGGACGAATCCATCCGCCGGCTGCTGGAGATCGCACTGCAGATCGAGGGTCTGTACCGCCATGCCAGCACGCACGCCGCCGGCGTGGTGATCGGCGATCGCGCTCTCACCGAGCTGGTGCCGATCTGTCGCGACCCGAAATCCGATTACCTGGTCACGCAATATTCGATGAAGTATGTCGAGCAGGCCGGGCTGGTGAAGTTCGATTTCCTGGGCCTGACCACGCTCACCATCCTCAGGCGCGCCGTCGATTTCCTGCATGCGCGCGGCATCGACGTCGATCTCGACCGGCTGCCGCTCGATGATGCGCGAACCTTCGAGATGTTCCAGCACGGCGACACCGGCGGGGTGTTCCAGTTCGAAAGTGCGGGCATGCGCGACGTGCTGCGCCAGATGCGTCCCGACCGCTTCGAGGACCTGATCGCCGCCAACGCGCTCTACCGTCCTGGCCCGATGGTGAACATCCCGGCCTATTGCCAGCGCAAGCACGGCGAGGCGTGGGAACCGCCGCACGAGGAGGTCCGCGAGATCGTGGCGGAGACCTACGGCATCATGGTCTACCAGGAGCAGGTGATGCAGATCGCCCAGAAGATGGCTGGCTACAGCCTGGGCGGGGCGGACCTGCTGCGCCGCGCCATGGGCAAGAAGATCCGCGCCGAAATGGAGCAGCAGCGCAAGATCTTCCTCGCCGGCGCCACCGGGCGGGGCATCGGGGCGGCGAAGGCCGAGGAAGTGTTCGACCTCATGGCCAAGTTCGCCGACTACGGCTTCAATAAATCGCACTCCACCGCCTATGCCCTGGTCGCCTACCAGACCGCGTGGCTGAAGGCGAACCATCCGGAGGCGTTCCTCGCCGCCTGCATGTCGCTCGCGCTCGCCAACACCGACAAGCTGGCGGCGTTGCGCCAGGAAGCCTCGCGCTTGGGCATTCCGGTGCTGCCGCCCGACATCAATCGCTCGGCCGCCGATTTCTCCCTCGAAGAAGACGTCGATGGCAGGCTTTGCATCCGCTATGCGCTGGCCGCGGTGAAGAAGGTGGGCATGGCGGCGATGCAGGCGGTGGAGGCGGCGCGCGGCGACAGACAGTTTTCCGACCTGATCGATTTCGCCTCCCGCATCGATCCGAAGCACTTGAACCGGATGCAGGTCGAAAACCTCGTGCGCGCCGGCGCCTTCGATAATTTGGTCCCGAACGCGAACCGCCGGCGAGCATTCGATGCCGCGGAACTCGTTCTCCGGCGAGCACTTTCCGCCTCGCAGGAGCGTGACAGTGGTCAGCACGCATTGTTCGGGTCCCCAACCGCGGGTGGCGATGCCTGGGCGGAGAAGACCCCCCGGCAGCCAGGGCTGTCCAATGATGCCTGGACGAGACGAATAGACGAACTCGGTGTTCCTGATCTGCCGGACTGGGCGCCGATGGACCGGCTTGGCTACGAGGCGGAGGCGATCGGCTTCCACCTCACCGCCCACCCGCTCGACGCCTACGGTGCGGCGCTGCGCCGCCTGGGCGTGGTGCCCAGCAACCAGCTGGAGGCGCGCGCGCAGGCCGGGGCGGCGCGGGTGCGGCTGGCCGGCTGCGTCATCGGCAGCAAGGAGCGCATCACCCGCACCGGCAGCCGCATGGCCTGGGTGCGGCTGTCGGATTCCCCCGGCTCGTACGAGATTACCTGTTTCTCGGAGGTGCTGGCGCGGGCGCGCGACCTGCTGGTAGCGGGGGCGTCGGTGCTGGTGAGTGCCGACATTCGGCTGGAGGGCGAGGCGCTGCGCATCACGGCGCAGGAGGTGGCCTCGCTGGACGCTGCCGCGCAGCAGGCCGGTGCGGGCATGCGGGTGTGGCTGCGCCGGACCGAGGCGGTGGGCCACATCCACACGCTGCTGGAGCGCGAAGGCCGTGGCCGTGGCCGGGTGGTGCTGGTGCCGCGGCTCGATGCCGAGCAGGACGTGGAGATCACCCTCCCCGGCGGGTTCAATGTTTCACCGCGGCTGGCGCAGGCGATGAAGTTGCTGCCCGGGGTGGAACGGGTGGAGGATCTGTAAGACCAGCCGGCCGAAAGAAATTGACCCGGCGCTGAAGGCCAGGGCTCCGCCCTGGACCCGCCAAGGGCCGAGAGGCCCTTGGAACCCATTCTTTTTGGCGCGGTCGATATAGTTGATCGTGGTACCGAGGAAGCACATGCCAAGCATGACCCATCGTGCGTTCGATATCGCCTTTTCTGGTTTGTTCATGCTAATTCTTTCTTCTTGTTCTACCGACCACCTTTTGCAGGCCATGCGGGGGATATCGCCGGGTGTAGCTCCTTGCTAACGATCGCGCAACAATACAGTGCTCGGCGGGCGAGGTCGGGGCGAAGGCACGTGCGGAACGGGTGGACGATTTGTAGCGCGACGGAAAGCTCGGCCCGCAACCTGGCTAGCCACCTGTGCGTCAAAGCCATCGGCAGGAGATCCTTCATGAGCGAACCCGAGCAGCACGTCTTTCCACCGGACGTCGCCATTCCCAATTCCCGCTTCCCGTTGCTGGTCTACCGCGCTGCGGTGCCCGCCGACCCGGCCGTCATCGAGCGGCGCTTCGCCGCCAACGGGTGGTCGAACAGTTGGCGCGACGGCATCTTCCCGTTCCACCATTTCCACAGCAACGCCCACGAGGTGCTGGGCATCGCCGCCGGCAGCGCCAGGGTGTGGTTCGGCGGCCCGAAAGGGAACGAAGTGGCCGTTAAAGCCGGTGACGTAGTGGTGATCCCGGCCGGCGTAGGGCACCGCTGCGACGAGGCATCGGCCGATCTGCTGGTGGTGGGCGCCTATCCCGGCGGGGCCGATTCCGACACCTGCCGCATGGACCCGCTCAGGGCGGAGCAGTACCTCGAGGCCGCGGCCGCGGTGCCGGTGCCCGACAGTGATCCGCTCATGGGCGCCGATGGTCCGTTGTGCCGCCTCTGGCGCGAGGCGCTCCGGGCGGATCACGCGGCCGCGACGACGGAGCATGCCATGGCGTACGGACGGGGCGAACCGGCCGAGGGGTCGCACGGCCCGATGCCCCGACTTTGGCGCTGATGCGCTAGGGTCGATCGGTCGGACGGCGCGAAGCGCCTAAACGAATGGGACCCGCGGGCCTCTCGGCCCTTGGCCGGGTCCAGCGCCCCTGGCTTTCAGCGACGACCATCGCGGTCGCGCCGGCCTTGCCTTTCCGCCCGGCCTGCGTCATATCCCGCCCCGCCGGCGGCACTCGTCGCCGGTAATCCACACGCAGGGCGCCTTCCGGCCTCTCCCCGGGGCCCGGATCCGGTGCCAGGTGGCATTTGGCCCTGCGGAGGCTCAACCGGACGGAAGGAAAGGCCACGCCCATGGCGATGCCCGAATTCACCCTGCGCCAGTTGCTCGAAGCCGGCGTGCATTTCGGCCACCACACGCGCCGCTGGAACCCGCGCATGAAGCCGTACCTGTTCGGCGTGCGCAACCAGGTGCACATCATCGACCTGCAGCAGACCGTGCCGATGCTCGACCGCGCGCTGCGCGCCGTGCGCGACGTGGTCGCCGCCGGCGGCCGCGTGCTGTTCGTCGGCACCAAGCGCGCCGCCGCCGAATACATCGCCGAGAGCGCCAAGCGCTGCGGCCAGTACTACGTCAACCACCGCTGGCTCGGCGGCATGCTGACGAACTGGAAGACCATCACCGGCAGCATCAAGCGCCTGCGCCAGATCGAGGACATGCTGGCCGGCGACACCCAGGGCCTCACCAAGAAAGAGGTGCTGGACATCACCCGCGACCGCGAGAAACTGGAGCGCGCGCTGGGCGGCATCAAGGACATGGGCGGACTGCCCGACATCCTGTTCATCATCGACACCAACAAGGAGAAGCTGGCGGTCGAGGAGGCCAACAAGCTCGGCATCCCGGTGGTGGCCGTGCTGGATTCCAATTCCGACCCGTTCGGCGTCACCTACCCGGTTCCCGGCAACGACGACGCCATTCGCGCCATCACGCTTTACTGCGACCTGATCGCCGGCGCCGTGCTGGACGGCATCTCGGCCGAGATGGCGGCGTCCGGCCGCGACATCGGCGCCGCCGAGCGGCTTCCCCCCGAACCGCTGCCCGAACCGGAATCCGCCGCCAGCGTCGGCTGAGGCGAGCCGCGCCAAGAAGGAAAAAGGAGAGACACCATGGCCGAGATCACTCCCGCGCTGGTGAAGGATCTGCGCGAGCGGACTGGCGCCGGCTTTTCGGACTGCAAGCGGGCGCTGACCGAATCCGCCGGCGAGATGGAGGTGGCGATCGACTGGCTGCGCAAGAAGGGGCTTTCCGCCGCGGCCAAGAAATCGGGTCGGATCGCGGCCGAGGGGCTCATCGGCGTCGCCTCGGGGGCGAACGTGGCGGGGATGGTGGAGGTCAACGCCGAGACCGACTTCGTCGCCCGCAATGTGACCTTCCAGGACTTCGTGACCGAAGTGGCGAAGGTGGCGCTGGCGGTCGGCGAGGACCTCGAGGCGATCAAGGCGGCGCCCTACCCGGGCACCCCCCGCACGGTCGCCGAGCAGCTGACCCATCTGGTCGCCACCATCGGCGAGAACATGAACCTCCGCCGCGCCCGCGTGCTCCGGGTGCGCCGCGGCGCGGTCGCCACCTACGTGCACAACGCGGTCAGGCCGGGGCTCGGCAAGATCGGCGTGCTGGCCGCCGTGGAGGGCGAATCCGAGCTGGAGGCGCTGGAAAGGCTGGGGCACCAGCTCGGCATGCACGTCGCCGCAGCGCGGCCGGACGCGTTGGACATCGACGCCGTCGATCCCGCCGCCCTGGAGCGCGAGAAGGCCGTGCTCAGCGAGCAGGCCCGTGCCTCCGGCAAGGCGGAGGCGATCATCGCCAGAATGGTCGAGGGCCGCATCCGCAAGTACTACGAGGAGGTGGTGCTGCTGGAGCAGATCTGGGTGCATGACGGCGAGAGCCGGGTGCGCGCGGTGCTCCAGAAGGCCGGTGCCAGGCTGGTCGGCTTCGCCCGCTTCCAGCTCGGCGAGGGCCTGCAGCGCCGGAGCGGGGACTTCGCCGCCGAGGTGGCCGCAGCCGCCGCGGCCGCGGCGCCACCGCCTGCCTGACGGCGCCCGCGGCCTCGCGCCACGCTCCCTTGTCCGGCGCGAGGCGGCCTTGTAGCGTGCCGGTGCGCCAGCAGAGCGGAACGATGAGCCCGACCCCCATCTACAAACGCGTGCTTTTGAAGGTATCCGGCGAGGCCCTCATGGGGTCGCGGGATTACGGCCTCGATACCGACACCGTGGTCCGCATCGCCAACGATATCGCCGACGTGGTGGCGATGGGGGTCGAGGTGTGCCTGGTGATCGGCGGCGGCAACATCTTCCGCGGCGTCTCCGGGGCTGCCGCCGGCATGGACCGCGCCCAGGCCGACTACATCGGCATGCTGGCCACGGTGATGAACGCCCTGACCTTGCAGATCGCCCTGGAGAAGCGCGGTGTGGCCACGCGGGTGCAGTCCGCCATCCCGATGGCCAGTGTCTGCGAGCCCTACATCCGCCGCCGCGCCCAGCGGCACATGGAAAAGGGCCGGGTGGTGATCTTCGCCGCCGGCACCGGCAACCCGTTCTTCACCACCGACACGGCGGCCGCACTGCGGGCCACCGAGATGGGCTGCGATGCCCTGCTGAAGGGCACCCAGGTGGACGGCGTCTATGCCGCCGATCCGCGCAAGTACCCTGGCGCCGAGCGCTTCCAACAGCTCACCTACCACGACGTGCTGGCCCGCGACCTGGCGGTGATGGATGCATCCGCCATCAGCCTGGCGCGCGAGAACCGGCTGCCGATCATCGTCTTCAGCATTCACGCGCCCGGCGCCTTCGCGCAGGTCATGCGCGGCGAAGGGCGGTTCACCACCATTGTCGAGCCGCCCTGACGCGACTGGCGCGCGGCGGCTGAACCGAGGAGGAGGTTGCGGTGGCGACCGAACTAAGTGGCCTGAAACAGGACCTGACGCGTCGCATGGATGGCGCGCTCGACACTCTGCGGCGGGAGTTCGCCGGCCTGCGCACCGGGCGGGCCAACCCGGCGCTGCTGGAGCCGGTGCGCGTGGCTGCCTACGGCACCGAGATGCCGCTGCCGCAGGTCGGCACCATCGCGGTGCCCGAGCCGCGCATGATCACCGTGCAGGTTTGGGACCGCAGCCTGGTGCATGCGGTGGTGATCGCCATCCGCGACTGTGGCCTCGGTCTCAACCCGTCCGCCGACGGCCAGCTGGTCCGCGTGCCGATCCCGCAATTGACCGGCGAGCGGCGCATCGAGCTGGCGAAGGCCGCCCACCGCTACGCCGAGGGCGCCAAGGTGGCGGTGCGCGGCGTCCGTCGCGACGGCAACGAACAGATCAAGGCGCTGGAGAAGAAGGGCGCCATCAGCCAGGACGACGAGAAGCGCTGGACCGAAGAAGTGCAGAAGCTGACCGATGCCTATATCCGGCGCATTGACGAAGCGCTGGCCGAGAAGGACCGGGAAATCAAGCAGGTCTGAGGTTGAGTCCGAAGCAGCTGCCAGCCGGGACAGAGGCCGCATTGCAGGGCGCCGTCGAAGCGGCCCCTGCCGAGGCGCCGCCGCGCCATGTCGCCATCATCATGGACGGCAACGGACGCTGGGCTGCCGCGCACGGGCTGCCACGGGTGGCCGGCCATCGGGCCGGAGCGCAGGCGGTCCGCCGCATCGTCGAGGCAGCCATCCGGCACGGCGTCGGCTGGATCACGCTCTATGCCTTCAGCAGCGAGAACTGGCGCCGCCCCGCCGGCGAGGTGCTGGACCTCACCGGCCTGCTGCGCCACTACCTGAAGAACGAGGTCGAAGAACTGAAGCGCGAGGGGGTGCGGCTGCGCTTCATCGGCGACCGTGACCGCTTCGATGCCGATATCGTCGCCGACCTGGCTGGTGCCGAGGCCGCCACTGCCGGCAATGCCCGCCTGAACCTGACGCTCGCGCTGTCCTACGGCGGCCGGGCCGAGATCGTGGCCGCTGTCCGCGCCGCTGCCGCGGCGGTGCGGGCCGGCCGGCTGGAGCCGGACGCCATCGACGAGGCTTCCTTTGCCTCCCTGCTCTCCACCGCCGCCATGCCGGACCCCGACCTGATCATCCGCACCAGCGGCGAGATGCGGCTTTCCAATTTCCTGCTCTGGCAGTCCGCCTATGCCGAGCTGCTGTTCCTGGACGTGCTCTGGCCGGATTTCGGCCCCACCCATTTTGCCAAGGCAATGGCCGAGTATGCCCGCCGCGAGCGCCGGTTCGGTGCCCGACCTGCTTGACTCCGAGCAACGCGGCACCCGGCGCATGCGCTGGGGCGACCTGCCGAAGCGGGCGGTGTCGGCAGCGGTACTGGCGCCGCTCGCGCTGATTTGCCTCTGGCTCGGCGACGGCTGGTGGAGCGGACTGTTGATGGCGGCGACCGTGGGCATGGCGGTGGAGTGGGTCCGGCTCTGCGGCGGCAGGCTGGCGAGCCCGGCTGGCGCCGCGGTCCTGCTGGTGATCCTGGCCACCGGCCTCGCCGCGCTGCTCGGCTGGGCAGCGAGTGGCCTCGGGGTGATCGCGGGCGGCTTCCTGCTGGCCTGGCTGGCCGGCGGCCGGGTGAGCCTCGCCGCCGGCGTCCCCTATCTGGGCCTTCCCCTGATGGCGCTCGCCTGGCTGCGCGGCGACGACGCCCCCGGGCGCGACAGCGTGCTGTTCCTGCTCCTGGTCGTCTGGGCCAGCGACATCGGCGCCTACGCGGCGGGCCGCCTGGTCGGCGGCCCCAAACTGGCGCCACGCGTCTCACCTTCGAAGACCTGGGCCGGCGCGGCCGGCGGCCTGGCCGCGGGCATGGCGGTCGGAGCGGCGGCGGCGCTGGCGCTGGATGGCGGCTCGGCCCCCCGCATCCTGGCCGTCGCCGGCGGGATCGCGGTCGTGGCGCAGCTTGGCGACCTCCTGGAGAGCGCACTCAAAAGGCACTACGGGGTGAAGGACTCGGGGCGGCTCATTCCGGGCCACGGCGGCCTGCTCGACCGGCTCGACGGCGTGCTCGCCGCGGCGCCCGTTGCCGGATTGCTGGCGGTGATGCTCGGCCGGGGCGTAGTGTTGTGGCGATGACGCACAACGCCGCCAAGACCGTGACCGTTCTGGGCAGCACCGGCAGCGTCGGTACGCAGACCGTCGAACTGTTGTCGGCCACGCCCGAGGCGTACCAAATGGTGGCCCTGGTCGGAGGCCGCAACGTTGCCTTGCTGGCCCGGCAGGCTCGCGCACTCCACGTTCGCCGCGCCGTGATCGCCGATCCGGCTTGTTACGCCGCACTCGCGGAGGCACTGGCCGGCAGCGGGATCGAGGTTGCCGGCGGGGCCGAGGCGGTGGTGGAGGCCGCGGCGATGGAGGCCGACTGGACCATGGCCGCCATCACCGGCGCCGCCGGCCTGCCGGCGACGCTCGCCGCCATCCGCCGCGGCCGGTCGGTGGCGCTGGCCAACAAGGAGGCCCTGGTGTGCGCCGGCGAGGTGATGCTCAGGGCCGTGCGCACCCACGGCGCCACCCTGTTGCCGGTCGATTCCGAACACAACGCCATCTTCCAGTCGATGGCGGACGGCAACCACGGCGCCGTCGAGCGCATCGTAATCACCGCCTCGGGCGGCCCGTTCCGCACTGCGGCCATCGAAGAAATGCGCGCAGCGAGGCCGGAAGCGGCGCTCTGCCACCCGATCTGGTCGATGGGGGCGAAGATCAGCATCGACAGCGCCACCATGATGAACAAGGGCCTGGAGCTGATCGAGGCGGCCCGGTTGTTTGGGCTGCCCTCGGAGCGCATCGGCGTGCTGGTGCACCCGCAATCGGTCGTCCACGGCCTCGTGTACTATACCGACGGCAGCGTGATGGCGCAGCTTGGCAGCCCCGACATGCGGGTGCCGATTGCGCATACGATGGCCTGGCCCAGCCGGATCGCGACCCCGGCGCGCCGGCTCGACCTCGCGGCGGTGGCGCGGCTGGAGTTCTTCGAGCCCGACCTCGACCGCTTCCCCGCCCTGGTGCTGGCCCGCGGAGCCTTGCAGGCCGGCGGCGGCGCCCCCACCATCCTGAGCGCGGCCAACGAGGTCGCGGTTGCCGCCTTCCTTGCCCGCCGTATCGGTTTCCTGGATATCGCCGGCACCGTCGCCCGTGTGCTTGACGATATAGGCGCGCTGCCGGCCGATACGCTGGAGCAAGTCGTTAATCTCGACGCCAGGGCCCGCATCGCCGCGAGCCGGATCTGCGCCACCCTGGCATCCGCCGCCTGAGGACAGCATGCTCGATTTCCTGCCCGATTTCCTCCGCACGCCGCTCGCCTTCCTGATCGTGCTGGGCGTGCTGGTGTTCATCCACGAACTCGGCCACTACATCGCGGCGCGGTGGTGCGGCGTGCATGTCGAGACCTTTTCCATCGGCTTCGGACGCGCGATCGCCTCCTGGACCGACCGGGTCGGCACGGTGTGGAAAGTCGCCTGGCTGCCGCTCGGCGGCTACGTGAAGCTGCACGGGCTGGAGCAGCCGGAGGACGTGTCCGCAGAGGTGAAGGCGACCTGGCAGGCCGGGCGCACCTTCCACGAAAAGCGGGTCGGCGCCCGGGCCGTCGTGGTCGCCGCCGGCCCGGTGGCGAACTTCCTGCTCGCCGTCGTGTTGTTCGCCGCGCTGTTCGCGACCGCCGGCCGGGGGATCGCCATTCCGGTGGTGGGCGAGGTGATCAGTGGTTCGGCCGCCGCCGCGGGCGGGCTGCACAAGGGCGACCGGATCGAGGCAATCGACGGTGCACCGATTGCGCGCTTCGAGGACATCCAGCGCGCCGTCGCCGCCAGCCCGGGCCGGCCGTTGCACCTGATGGTGGCCAGCGGCGGGGCCGACCACGCGGTCACGGTGACTCCCACCGCCCAGCAGTCCGGCGGCCGGACCATCGGCGTGCTGGGCATCAAGGGCGGCGCGGTCGAGTACCAGCGGCTCCCCCTCTGGCAGGCGCTGCCGGCCGGCTTCGCCGAGACCTGGGACATCACCAGCCAGACGCTGGCCGGGGTGTGGGCCATGATCGCCCACGACCAGGGCACCGCGGAGCTGGGCGGCCCGCTGCGCATCGCCCAGCTTTCCGGCCAGGTGGCCCAACTTGGGCTGGCCAGCGTGGTGTCATTCATCGCCATGCTGTCGGTGAACCTCGGGCTGATCAACCTGTTCCCAATTCCGATGCTCGATGGCGGCCACCTGCTGTTCTACCTGGTGGAGGTGGTACGGGGCCGCCCGCTGCCGAAACGCGCGGTCGAGTTGGGCTTCCGCGCCGGCCTGGCCCTGTTGGCCGGCCTGTTCGTGTTCGCGACATG
>Ga0326727_10009092_pt1 | contig 24737 bp, 22 predicted proteins | sample MB2enrmetagenome_FD_207643 | JGI IMG/M metagenome (GOLD analysis project Ga0326727, IMG submission 207643) | Lab enriched peat soil microbial communities from McLean, Ithaca, NY, United States - MB29MY | ecosystem: Environmental > Terrestrial > Soil > Wetlands > Peat | place: USA: New York... | reverse complement strand
CCGGACGAGCCGGATGGTGGCACGCCTGACGGGCTACCAGGTCCAGTGGAACAAGGCGGTAGTGGGCAAGAACGCCTTTGCGCACGAGTCGGGGATTCACCAGCACGGCGTGCTCAAGGAGCGCTCGACCTACGAGATCATCGACGCGGCCTCGGTGGGCCAGGAGGGCGGCCAGATCATCCTCGGCAAGCACACGGGGCGTCACGCGTTCGTGGACACGCTTTCCAAGCTCGGCATCAAGGTCCAGGGGGACGCCCTGGACTCGGCGTTCTCCCGTTTCAAGGAGCTGGCGGACCGCAAGGTGCAGCTGACCGACGCCGACCTCGAGGCGATCGTCGCCGAGGAGCTCGGCACGGCGCTGGAGGAGGGCTTCGTCCTCGACGTGCTCGACGTCCAGGGCGGTACAGCCGGGATGCCGCGGGCCAGGGTCGTGGTCAGCCGCGACGGCCACAAGTCCGAGGCGACCGCCGAAGGCGACGGGATGATCGACGCGACCTGCAAGGCGATCAAGCAGGCGACCGGCATCGAGGCCAAGCTCATGGACTTCAACGTCTCGTCGGTCACCGGCGGCATCGACGCACTCGGAGACGTCGTCATTCAGCTCGACTCAGACGGCGTGCGCGCATCGGGTCGTGGGCTGTCGACCGACGTGGTCGAAGCGGCTGCTCGCGCCTATGTCGCCGCCACAAACCGCGTGATTCGCGCCAAGGCAAGGGCGGCCGGTGGTCCGGACGCCGTTCGTCTCGGCGAGGTGATGCACTAGAGCTTCTTGCCGCACGTCAAATCCTCCGACAGGGCAAGTCCGCCAAAGGACAAGGCCGCAGCGTAGTAAGGTGTGCAGTCGTTTAGACGTAAGAAGTGTCAATTTGAGCGCGGACGCGTCTGAGCCCGGTGAGGCTGCCCGGTATTCGCGGCCTATTTTGGGGTGGTCGACATGCTCAGTTCACGTCGGGCTTTTCTCGTGCGTTCCGGGCAGGCGATCGGTGTGATCGCCGCCACTGGGGGTCTCGGGGCTTTCTTGGAGGCGTGCTCCAGCTCGTCCACGCCCAAGACGACAACGACCCGCCGCGCGACAACTTCAACGACAATGGCATCACGGACCCCGGCTACTTTTCAGCTGGCCTCGGTCCCGGACGTCGAGAACGCCGGTGAGTTCGTCGCCGACACCAAGGGCTATTTCACGGACGAGGGCATAGACGTCACCTTGTTGCCGGGCGGTCCCACGACCACAGTGGAGCCCCTGGTCCTCAACGGCAAGTGCCTGGTGGGCCTGTCCGCGACGGACACGACCGCGCGCTCGGTGCTGCAGGGCAAGAAGCTGAAGATCATCGCCGCGACGCTCCAGACGACTCCGTTGGCCGTGATGTCCCTGGCCTCCAAGCCCATCGCCACCCCAAAGGACCTCTATAACAAACGTCTGGGCATCCAGTCGTTCCAGGTCGCGGACTTCGACGCATTCGTCGCGTCCGTGGGGTTGGAAGTCTCCAAGATCAAGCTCGTGACCTCCCTCGGTAACCCTTCCATCTTGACCGACGGCAAAGTCGACGCCCTATGGGTGGACGTCACCAACGAGCCCGTGACACTTCAGCTCCAGGGCGTGGCCACCCACGTTTGGACGCTGGCCCAGTACGGATGGAGCATCTTCGGTGACACTCTCGAGGTCACTGATGAGTCGTTGGCAGACTCGAAGGTGCGCGACACCATCGTTCACATCCTCAGAGCGACGATCCGCGGCTGGCACGCCGCGCTCGCCAATCCCGCCTCGGCTGTGGCGACGACCCTCAGTAGCTATGGCAAGAGCCTCAAGCTCGACTCCAAACAGCAGCTGGCCTCCCTGGAGGCCTTCAAAGGCCTGATCGAGACGCCCTACACCAAGGCACACGGCCTGCTCACCATGAGCCCGGGGGACATCGCGATCAATCTCAAGTCCATTGCAGTCGAGGGTGTCGTCATCTCCGCGTCCAAACTGTTCGACACGACCGTGCTCAAGGATGCCTACGACGGGGCCACATCGATCACTTGAGCATGCTTGGTGGCGCCCGGTCGAAGGCCGCCGAGGACTTGGTCCAGGTGACGACGGTCGGGAGCCACGTGGGCCGCCGCGCCTCGTAGGCGTCGATCTGCGGTGCGTACTGAGCGGTGACGTCGATGTCGTCGAGGCCCCTCAGCAGCCGGTCACGGGCGTCGTCGTCCAACCGGAACGGTATCGAGATCCCCGCGGCAGGCGCCTCTAGCAGCCTGCGCTCGACGTCCACGACGATCTCTAGCGACGGGTTGGCAACGACCGCCTCCAGGATCGTCCGGCCGTCGTCGTCGGAAACCTCGGCGGGCACGAGGCCGGAACGGGTGGCGTTGTTGCGGAAGATATCGCCGAAGCGGGGGCTCACGACTACGCGGAACCCGAAGTCGACCAGGGCCCACACGGCGTGCTCCCGGGACGAGCCCGTGCCGAAGTTCGCTCCCGCGACCAGGATCGTCGCCCCGGCGTGGTCGGGGTCGTTCAGGACGAAGGCCGGGTCGTCGCGCCACTCCGCGAACAGTCCGGCCCCGAACCCAGTCCGCTCGATGCGCTTGAGCCACTGGCTCGGGATGATCTGGTCGGTGTCGACGTCGGAGCGGTCCAGCGGGACCGCCCGCCCCGTCACGATCCGCACGGGTTCCATCCTCAGGACCCGAGGTCGGCCGGGGTCGCGAACCGCCCCGCCACTGACGTTGCTGCGGCGACTGCCGGCGACACGAGATGGGTTCGGCCGCCGCGTCCCTGGCGGCCCTCGAAGTTGCGGTTCGAGGTGGAAGCGCAGCGCTCGCCAGGCGAGAGCTGGTCGGGATTCATGCCCAGGCACATGGAACATCCGCTCTCACGCCACTCGAACCCCGACTCGATGAAGACCTTGTCCAGCCCCTCCGCTTCGGCCTGGCGCTTGACCTGGCGCGAGCCCGGCACGACGAGCGCACGCAAGCCTGGCCGGACCCGGCGCCCCTCGAGAACTGCGGCCGCGGTCCTCAGGTCCTCGATCCTCGAGTTGGTGCACGAGCCGATGAACACCGTGTCCACCTCGATCGCGCGCATCGCAGTGCCGGCCTCCAGGCCCATGTAGGAGAGCGCACGGGCGGCGGCCTCCCGTTCGGCCGGTGTCGCCAGGTCGTCCGGGCTCGGCACCTCACCGTCGATGGCCACTACCTGGGCGGGGTTCGTACCCCAGGACACATGCGGCCGGATCTTGGCCGCGTCCAGGGCCACCTCGGCGTCGAACCGGGCGCCCTCGTCGGTCGCCAGCGCCCGCCAGGCCTCGACAGCCCGGTCCCAGTCCGCACCTTTCGGCGCGTGGCGCCGTCCCTCGAGGTACGCGAAGGTGACCTCGTCGGGAGCGATCATTCCCGCACGGGCACCGGCCTCGATGGACATGTTGCAGACCGTCATGCGGCCCTCCATCGACAACGAGGCGATCGCGGAGCCTCGGTACTCGACCACGTGGCCGACTCCGCCAGTCGTGCCGAGCCGGCCGACGATCGCGAGCACCACGTCCTTGGCGCTTACCCCGAGCGCGAGATCGCCCTCGACGGTGACGCTCATCGTGTGCGGTCGGCGTTGGGGGAGGGTCTGGGTGGCGAGGACATGCTCGACCTCAGAGGTCCCGATGCCGAAGGCCAGAGCCCCGAAGGCACCGTGGGTGGACGTGTGGCTGTCTCCGCAGACGATCGTCATGCCGGGCTGGGTGAGGCCTTGCTCGGGCCCGATCACGTGCACGATCCCCTGGTGCTCGTCTCCCATCGGGTAACAGGTCACGCCGAACTGCGAGCAGTTCGCGTCGAGTGCTTCGAGCTGGCGGCGCGAGACCGGGTCCTCGACACGGCCGCTCGCGGTCGTCGTGGGCACGTTGTGGTCTGCGGTCGCGATCGTGAGATCCGGTCGCCTAAGGCGCCGTCCTGCCAGTCGCAGGCCTTCGAAGGCCTGGGGCGAGGTCACCTCGTGGACGAGGTGCAGGTCTATGTAAAGCAGATCGGGCTCAGTGGCGCCGTCGCCGCGGCGAACGACGTGGCGGTCCCAGACCTTGTCGGCGAGTGTCTCGGGCATCGGCGCGTCTTCAGCGTCTTATCGACACGATCTCGACGGTGAACGCGCGCTCGTTCGGACCCTTGTACTCGACGATCTCGCCGACGGCTCGCCCGACAAGCGCCTGACCGAGGGGTGAAGCGGGCGATATGACCGACACGCCTTCGCTCTTTTCCTCTATTGAGCCGACCAGGAACGTCTCGGTGGCGTCGTCGCCTTCGTAGCGGAGCTCCACTACCACGCCGGTGGTCACCACACCGACTTCGAGTGTCGAGCTGTCGACGATCACGGCGTCCTCCAGCATCCGCTGTAGCTGGCGCACGCGCGATTCCATCTTGCCCTGGGCGTCCTTGGCGGCGTGGTAGTCGCCGTTCTCGGAAAGGTCCCCGAGCGCCCGGGCGGCTTCGATCTGGCGCGCGATCTCCACGCGTCCGCGCGTCGTGAGGTCCTCGAGCTCGGCGACCAGTCGAGCGTGGGTATCGGGCGTGAGATGAGTCTCTGTCACCGACGCGAGGCTACTGGTTCAGAGATGGCATCTTGCTCGCGCCGCGGGCGCAGACGAACCCGCCGCGGGCGCAGGCGAACCCGCCGCGGGCGCAGGCGAACCCGCCGCGGGCGCAGGCGAACCCGGGAATCCGCAGCGCAGTGCGTCGCCTAGGCTCCGGGGCGAGCAGGCAAGGGAGGCACGAGCAGTGGCGATGCATGCCGGCACCACATCCGGCACGTCCGGCGCGGCCGGCCAGGGCCCGCAGGCGGTGATATCGGTTCGCGGTCTGACCAAGCGTTACGGGGACGTCGAGGCCGTGCGCGGGATCGACTTCGAGGTGACTGTCGGAGAGACGTTCGGGTTCCTCGGGCCGAACGGGGCCGGCAAGACGACAACCATCAAGATCCTCTGCACCCTCGCTAGCGCGACCTCGGGGACCGCCAAGGTGGCCGGCCACGACACGAGCACCGAGCAGGACGACGTCCGCCGCAACATCGGCTTGGTCTTCCAGGACACCACGCTCGACACCTACCTGACGGCCGAGCAGAACCTTCGGTTCCACGCCGCGCTCTACGCCGTGCCCAAGGCCGCAATTGGGCCGAGGACGCGCCAGGTGCTGGACATGGTGGGCCTGTGGGAACGCAAGGACAGTCTGGTCAGCACCTTCTCGGGCGGCATGCAGCGCAGGCTGGAGATCGCCCGCGGCCTGTTGCACGCGCCCCATGTGCTGTTCCTCGACGAGCCCACCGTCGGATTGGACCCGCAGACCCGTTCCTCGATCTGGAGCTACATCAATGACCTCAAAGGGCGCGAGGACATCACGATCTTCCTCACCACGCACTACATGGACGAGGCCGAGAACTGCGACAGGATCGCCATCATCGACCACGGCAGGGTCGTGGCCATCGACACCCCCGAGGCGCTGAAGGCGAGCGTCGGCAAGGACAGGGTTCAGATCCAGACGGCCGACGACCCTGCGGCGATCGCCGCTCTGGCGGATCGTTTCGGCATCGAGGCGGCCGTGCACGACGGCGCAGTCACCTTCTCGGTCACCTCCGGGGAAGAATTCGTCCCGAAGCTATTTGCCGGACTGGCCGTGCCGATCCGTTCGGTCAGTGTCTCGCGTCCGTCGCTGGACGACGTCTTCATGTCCTATACCGGGAGCACCATCCGCGATGCGGAGGCGTCAGCCATCGACGTGGCGCGCCAAAGAGGCGCACGCTGGCGAACGGGGAGGCGCTGAGCATGGTCACACAGGTCGAAAGGGCCGCCGCGGATGCTGCCACAGAGGCCGCGCTCGTTGCCGAGATCAGGGTCGCCGTGCCCGAGCACAGCCTGTGGCACAACGTCGGTGCGGTGAACATCGTCTGGCGGCGCGAGCTGATCCGGTTTCGCACCGACCGATTGCGCGCGATTACCTCGCTCATCCAGCCGTTCCTGTTCCTGTTCGTGCTCGGCACCGGCTTGTCGACGCTGGCCAAGCACGGCATGCCACCAGGGGTGCAGTTCAAGACCTTCATCTACCCGGGCGTGCTGGCGATGTCGGTGCTGTTCACCTCGGTCTTCTCGGCGGGCTCGATCGTGTGGGACCGGGAGTTCGGCTTCCTTCGTGAGATGCTCGTGGCACCGGTCAGCCGTGCCTCGCTGGTGGTCGGCAAGTGCCTGGGCGGCACCACGATCGCGACGTTCCAGGGCCTCGTCTTCCTGGCCCTGGCCGGATTCGCGCACGTGTCGTACAACCCGCTGCTGCTGGCGACCCTCGTCGGTGAGCTGCTCCTGCTGTCGTTCACCCTGACGGCGTTCGGCCTGATGATGGCCGCCAGGATCAAACAGTTCCAGTCGTTCATGGCGCTGACCCAGATGCTGGTCATGCCCTTGTTCTTTCTGTCCGGCGCGCTCTACCCACTCAACGGGCTGCCCGCCTGGCTGAGCGTGCTGACCAGGATCGACCCGCTGACCTACATCGTCGGCCCGATGCGGCACGCAGTCTTCAGCCACTTGAGCATTCCCACGGCCTATGTCCACCAGCTGGCACCAGGTATCACCTGGGGCAGCTGGGTCGTCCCAGCCGGGGCCGCGTTGGGCCTGGTCGCGGTCATGGGCCTGGTCATGATGGCCGTCGCCATCGCCGAGTTCCGCAAGACCGAGTGACCCGCCGGTGGCCCGGAACACCAGGCAAGGGCGTGGCGACGGTTGGGCAGGTCGCGCCGGGCGATGGCTAGGTACTCTCGGGCGATGAAAGTGGCATCCGCGTCGCGGGTGAGCCGGGTCGCCATGGCCGCGTTGGCCGTGACGGCGATCGCCGTTCTGGGCAGCGGCGCGCCGACCGGTGCCGCCGGGCTCGCCCCAGGCAGCGGCACGCCGGCCGGTGTCGCCGGGCTCGCCCTAGGCAGCGGCACGCCGGCCGGTGTCGCCGGGCCCGTCCCGGTCGTGACGCGCTCTGGGATCTTGCCGCCCAAGAACCCGCCGAAGGACCTTGCTCCGGACCCGAACTTCTACGCGCACTGCGCGCCTGGGGCGCTGGACGACACGGTGGCTTGCAACTCCAAGGCTTTGCAGGCCATCGACCGGGCGCGTGCGAATGAGCGGATCGGTTCTCTGCGGTTCAACCTTGGGAAGTTTCTCGAACTGAGCGTGGCAGACCAGCTCTTCGTCATCGCCGACCTGGAGCGGGTGTCCCGCGGGGAGTCACCGATGACGGCGCTCACGATCCAGTTGGACAGGGTGGCACAAGCTGGGGCGAACTCCGGCACTGACCCTGACTTCTCCACCGCGAAGTTGTCGGGAGGAGCGGACGTGCGTGCCTGGGGATCGAACTGGGCCGGCGGCAGCGAGAGCGCGCTCGGATCCGACTACGGCTGGATGTACGACGACGGGTTCGGAAGCGACAACGGTGGCTGCATCTCCCCGAGCGCCAAAGGATGCTGGGGACACCGGGACAACATCCTTCGCGTTTGGACCAGCGACCTCGCCGGCTGCCCGGCTGCCAGCTCGCAGCTCGTCATGGGCGCGGCGCACGCAAAGTCGTCCAAGTGGGGCACGTCCTTCGCCGAGATCTTCATGGCCGCCTGTGGGCCCAAGCCGGCCGGCGAGGTTTACACCTGGGCCGAGGCCGAGACCGCGGTCGGGATCTGACGTCCCTGACCGCGACGCGGGTACCCCGGCTAATGTGACCGGCACATGGAACCCAGGGTTAGCTTGCACAGGATCGCCGTTATCGGGGGCGACGGGATCGGCCCTGAGGTCGTCGCGGAGGCGCTCAAGGTCGTCGCCGCCGCCGGGGTCGAGATCGAGGAGATCGACTACGACCTCGGCGCCGGCCGTTACGAGCGTACCGGCGAGGTGCTGCCCGACTCGGTCCTCGACGAGCTCAGGGATGCCGACGCCATCCTGCTCGGCGCCGTCGGTCCGCCGATCGGGTCGAGCGCGGTACCGCCGGGAGTGATAGAGCGCGGGTTGTTGCTGAGACTGCGTTTCGAACTTGACCTGTACATCAACCTCCGCCCGTTCAAAGGGGCCCCGGGTTCGATCGCCCCTCGTGCCGATCTCGTCGTGGTGCGCGAGAACACCGAAGGCCCTTACGCAGGCGAAGGGGGCGCTCTCCGGCGCGGCACGCCCTTCGAAGTCGCCACGCAGGGGTCCGTCAACACCCGCTATGGCGTCGAGCGCTGCGTCAGGTACGCCTTCGATCTCGCCGAGCGCCGTGCCCGCCACCATGTGACACTCGTGCACAAGACCAACGTGCTCACCTATGCGGGCGACCTGTGGCAGCGGGCGTTCGACTCGGTGGCAGCCGAGCACCCCGGGGTTGCCACTGGGTACAACCACGTCGACGCCGCCTGCATGTTCCTTGTCGACGACGCTGCCCGCTACGACGTAGTGGTGACCGACAACCTGTTCGGCGACATCCTCGCCGACCTGGCCGGTGCCGTCACCGGCGGTATCGGGCTCGCGGCGTCGGCCAACCTCAACCCCGCGCGCACGGGGCCGTCCCTTTTCGAACCGGTACACGGCTCTGCACACGACATCGTGGGGACCGGGAAGGCGAATCCGCTCGCGGCGATCGGCTCCGCGGCGATGATGCTGGAGCACCTTGGCGAGACCGCCGCAGCCGACCGTGTCACGAGGGCCGTGGTGGAGTTGCAAACCGAGATGGCTGGTTCCTCCGAGCCCTGGAGCACCACCGGCATTGGCGACGAAGTCGCAAGGAGGTTGTGAACGTGCCCATCACACCGACAGCGAAGATCTGGATGGACGGCGAGCTCGTGGACTGGGACAAGGCCAATGTGCACGTCCTGACCCACAGCCTGCATTACGGCATGGGAATCTTCGAGGGCATTCGCGCCTATGAGACGGCCAATGGGCCGGCGATCTTCCGCCTGCGTGACCACACCAAGAGATTGATCAGGGGGACTCGCATCCTCCAGATGGAACTGCCCTATTCCGAGGACGAGATCTTCGACGCCATCAAGCTCACCGTGCGCGCGAACGGGCTAGAAAGCTGCTACATCCGTCCGCTCGCCTACCTTGGCTATGGCGAGATGGGCATGAACCCCATCTACTGCAAGGTGCATCTCGCGATCGCATCGTGGCCCTGGGGCGCGTATCTCGGCGACGAGGCCACGAAAAAGGGCATCCGGCTCAAGGTCAGCTCATGGGCCCGCAACGACCCACGCGCCACTCCAACGGCCGCGAAGTGCACAGGGATGTACGTCAATTCCGCGCTCGCGAAGCTGGAAGCGGCACACGCCGGCTACGACGAGGCGCTCTTGTGCAACACGAACGGGCTGATCTCGGAGGGCACGGGCGAGAACGTCTTCGTCGTGCGTGACGGCCGCCTTTACACCCCGCCACCGTCGTCGTCCGGCGCGCTCGAAGGCATCACCGCGGACACCGTGGCCACCATTGCCCGCGATCTCGGCCACAGCGTCACCGAGCGCGAGATGAGGCGGACGGATCTTTACATGGCCGACGAGGCGTTCCTCACCGGAACGGCCGCAGAGGTCGTCCCGATCGGCTCGGTCGACGACCGCCTGGTCGGCACAGGTACACCGGGGCCGATCACGCTCGAGATCCAAGAAACGTACTTCGCGACCGTCCGGGGCACCGTGGACCAGTACAAGGACTGGCTGGAATATGTCACCTGAGCGCAGTCTCCCGGCCGCGGTCGACATCTACGACACAACGCTTCGGGACGGATCGCAACAAGAAGGCGTCTCGCTCAGCGTGGACGACAAGCTGCGCGTCGCCGAGCAGCTCGACCATCTGGGTGTCTCCTATATCGAGGGCGGCTGGCCCGGTGCGAACCCGAAGGACGAGGAATTCTTCGAAAGAGCCGCAAAGGAGTTACGGCTCAAGACAGCGACCCTGGTCGCCTTCGGTTCGACGCGCCATCCCGGTGCACAAGCAAGTAGTGACGAGACGCTCCGCCATCTCCTCGAAGCCGGAACCGAGGTGGTCTGCATCGTCGCGAAGGCCTCCGACCTGCATGTCACAGAGGCGTTGCGAACGACGCTCGAGGAGGCGGTCGCCATGGCGGCCGACTCGGTAGCGTACTTGCGCCAAGCCGGCCTCCGCGTCTTTTTCGACGCCGAGCACTTCTTCGATGGTTACGGCCGGGACGCGAAGTTTGCGCTACGTGTCCTTGCCGCGGCCGAGGAGGCGGGAGCCGAGGCGCTCGTGCTCTGCGACACCAACGGCGGCACGCTTCCTGACGTGGTCGGCCAGATCGTGTCCGAAGTGAGGGCGCGCTCGTCCGCGACGATCGGTGGGCACTTCCACAACGACGGCGGTTGCTCGGTGGCCAACTCGCTTGCAGCTGTGCGCCAAGGCGCGACCCATGTTCAGGGCTGCATCAACGGCTACGGCGAACGCACGGGAAACGCCGATCTCTCGGCGGTGATCGCGAACCTCAGCCTCAAGATGGGCGTGAAGACCATCCCGGCCGACCGGCTCGAGCGCCTCACGTCGGTGGCCCGCCACATAGCGGAGATCGTCAACTTGGCTCTCGACCCTCAACGGCCCTATGTCGGGTCCGCGGCGTTCGCACACAAGGCCGGTTTGCACACGAGCGCCCTCATTCGCAGGTCCGACGCGTACGAGCACGTGCCGCCCGATGTCGTTGGCAACGGCACCCGCATAGTGGTGAGCGAGCTGGCGGGGCGCTCGACCCTTCAACTGAAGGCCGCCGAGCTTGGCCTCCAACTCGACTCACCGGCGCTCGGCCGAGTCCTCGACGCTTTGAAGCACCTCGAGCACAACGGCTATCACTTCGAGGCGGCCGACGGGTCGCTCGAGCTGTTGATGCGGGCTGCAGCCGGCGCGCCGGGTGGGCGGCTCGGCGACTTGTTCACGATCGAGTCGTTCCGTGTCATCGCGGACTGGCGTGCCCAGGACGCGGCCGGCGCCGGCGGGCTCGCAAGCGACGGTGGTCCTGTTCTCGTGCACCCGTGGTCCTGCCCGGGCGAGCTCACCACCGAGGCGACGGTCAAGGTCCACATAGGAGACGAGCGCGTCGTGGCGACAGCCGAAGGAAACGGCCCCGTCAACGCTCTCGACGCCGCGCTCCGTCTCGCCATCGAGCCGTACTTCCGACAGCTGCGCAACGTGCACTTGACCGACTACCGTGTGCGCGTCCTCGACACGGCCAAGGGGACCGGGGCGATCACGCGAGTGCTCCTGGACACTGCCGACGCCGAGGGCAGCTGGTCGACGATCGGCGTCTCGGAGAACATCATCGAAGCCTCCTGGGAGGCGCTCGTGGACTCCGTGGTCTTCGGCCTCATCCGCGCCGCGGCGGGCGAGGGGGCCGGGGCTGCCGGTGGCGCGGCGGGCGAGGCGGCCGGGGCTGCCGCGGGGGCGGCCGGCGAGGCCCTGCAGGCGGCCGGCGAGGCCGCGCCATGACCCAGCCCAAGTTCGCTCCCATCATGGAGCAGCACGAGGTTCGCGAGGTCCAGCGGATCGGCGCCCCGGCGCCATGGACGATCCACCGCCCGGGGGAGAGCCGTCCCACTCCTCATCTCCCACGGCAGGCGGGCCTGGGCATTCCGGGACCGGACCAGGGCTACGCCCTCGAGCTCGCGACCCGGTTCGTGGACCGCCTCGCCCTCGAACCGGGCGAACGTGTCGAGGACGTCTTGGCGGGCTCGGTCGCGATCGCGCTGCGCCGAGCAGCGATGTTCGGCCGGGCTCCGGTCGCTACCGACATCGAGCTCGCGCTCGCGCTTTTCGGTCACCTCGCCCGTGAAGAGGGGGCTTGGGCGCCGAGCGCTCTCGTCGCGTTGGGCCGAAAGCGGTTTGCCGGTGCAGCCCACGACTACTGGGGTCGCAGGGCGCTCGCCGACGCGGTTCCCGAGACGACCCTGCGGCTTAGCCCCAAGAGCCTGGGCGAGCGGCTCGACCGCGAGCCAGGCCGCTGGAGAGAACTCGTCGGCGCCTGACGACCGACATCCGACAGGCGTCTCCGGCTTCGGATACGCGTCACACCGCGACGACTCGGACCAGGTCATCCAGGCCGCTGAAGTCGCCTGGATTGCGGGTGTACAGCGTCAGCCCATTGGAGTGAGCGACAGCTGCGATCAACAGATCCGCGATTCGGCGCTGATGAGAGCGTCCGCTCCCGGCGACTGCAGCCACGACTTGTCCGTAGCTGCGTGCCGCAGCCGTATCGAACGCGAGAGGGTCGAAGGTCGCTTCGACCTGCTGCAATCGTGCCTGACGACGTGACCGTTCGATCATGGTCGAGGCCAGATGGGGGCCGGCGGTCAACTCGGCCAGGGTGATAGAGGAAACGGCGGCCTCGTCAGGAAGCGCCTCCCTCACAGCTGGATCGTCCCAGTCGATGACCACAGAGGTGTCGAGCAATCCCGCAACCATCTACAGAACCTGGTCAATCGCGCGATCGAGATCTTCCCGAAAGCGAGCGGCCTCGATGTGCGGCCCAGCCATGGCGAGCACAGCCAGCTCGGCTTTAGGAATGAAGGTGCGTCGAGAGGCACCAATCGGGCGGAGTTCGGCTACCGGCGCGCCGTTTCGGGTCACCACGAAGGTCTCACCTGCGGCCACCGCCGCAATCACCTTCGCGTTGTCGTTGCGGAGCTCACGCTGAGGGATGGATCGAGGCATGAAGTGATCGTAGCACTTGATGCTACGATGTGCTACACGGTTCGTAGCTTTGCCGGGCGCAGTCTGTTGCCGAGAGCCGGAGTGTTCAGGGCGCCGGATGCGACCGAGAGTCTTGTGTTGCGGCAGTTGACCGCGACGTCGCGGCAGCTGACCGCAAGGCTGTGTCCACGTCGCGCAGGTGGTGCTCGCCCTCATGGACGGCATGGCGCCCGAGCCAGAGCACGGTGCGTTCCCGGGCCTCAGGGAAGCTGCAGATGCAGCGGCGCTGCCACTGTGCCTCGTCAAGGCCCTCGAACGCCCAGGCGAGAAGTTCGGCCGCCACTTTGAGCTCGCGGCCGACATCGTTGGGTTCCTCCGCGGCATAACGCGCCAGGCTCGCCCGCTCCTCGTGGTGCATCGGCGCAAAGCTCGGGCGGTCCTCCACAAGAGTCAGGTACACGCGTTCGCGCTGGGTTAGGAACACGTCACGAATGTGGCACGCATACTCGAGGGCCGACCAGACCCTCGGCCCGGGCCGAGTGCGGATGGTCAGTCCGAGCGTCGGGTCGGCTCGCTCGTTGGACACCCGCATCGCAAAACGGCCTCCCAGCGATCGCAACGCCCCGGCCACGGCACCGGGTCCCAGCGCGTCGTAGTCGAATTGGCATTCTTCGCAGCGATTCACGCCTACATCGTGGCCGATCGGCCGGCCGCGCGTGGTGGCAGCGGCCCCGAGGCGGTAGCGTCGCGTCCTGACAGGGCAGATTTGGCCGTGAGCGGCCACGATGTCATCGGAGGCAGGGGCCATGGGTTTCATGGACAAGGTAAAGGCGCAGGCGACGGTGCTGGCCGAAAAGGCCCAGGAGGGAGCCAAGGCGGGACAGGCCAAGCTCTCGGACATGCAGGCGAAAAAGCACGCGGACGCTCTCTTGCTCGAGCTCGGCGGCATCGTGTACACCCAGCAGGCGGGTCGCGCTGCTCCTGACGCCGACGCGAAGATTTCCGATCTGGTCGGGCAGCTCCGCCAGTTCGAGTCCGAGCACGGACCGATCACGGTGACTTCTGCGACCTTGGTGGCTCCAGCGGCACCAGATGGCTCGTTCGTCCCGACACCGACTGCGGCCGGCGACACCCCGGCGCAGCCCTCGACGCCGGCACCGACCACTGTGACCGGCGGCGGCGGGATCCCCGGAACGGGCGGCATTCCCCAGTCGAGCGGTGGCATCCCGACCGGCACCTACTCCTCTGACGCCGAGGAGTCTTCATAGCTCACCGCTCCGGGCAAGCAATGCGAGCGTCGCACGACGCCCACACTGCAACGCTCGTTGTGCACCACCCGGCGTGCAGCACTCGGCGTGCAGACATAGCCGGTAGCTGATGCGGTAAGTGGCCCGGCGACCATCGTCGGCATGACCCGCCGTCTTCGTCGCTGTAGCACCCGTCCTTGCAGTCCCGGCCGTTGTTTCTTCAGCGCCGGTCCTCGCGGGTTGTTCTCGCGGATGGTGTGTTGCGCGGCCGTGGGAGCACTCGTGCTTGCCACCGGCGCGTGCACCTCTTCGGCGGGTCGGGCCGCTCGAGACACCGTGCAGGTGCGCGTTGTCCGCACTGTCCGCGCCGTCTCAGACGCGCGAACCTCCGCGGGCGGCTCCGCCGCCCTGGGCGCGTCGAAGCTCCTGAGGGCGCAACGTGCCTCCAGGACCGTCGCCGCCGTGCTCACCGCATGGAAGACCGAGATGGAGGCCTTCTACACAGCGAGCGCGCTCGATGACCCGTCTTATCGACCGCTCAGCTTGGGTGTCGTCCCGGGGAGCCCGGCAGACGATCAGATGGTCTCGTACCTTGCCGCTCAGGCCGCCTCCGGAGTGGTCGGGTCATCGACCTGGCGTATCGGCAATATGCGCGTCGCATCGCTTAGTCAATCGAGCGCCGTGGTTTCGGCGTGTTCTTACGACCCGGGCAGTCACTTCCGATCCCGTGGCCTCGCCGCACCGGCTGCGCTCGGCGGGGGAGCAGGGCTGACCTCGTACACGACCGACATGACCGAGGTGAAGGGCTCCTGGAAAGTCGAAAGGTCCGTGACGTCGGCCGAGCCGAGTGTTTCTTCGCCCGGCTCGTGCCGCTGGTTCGGGTCCCGACCCCAGACGGGCCACGCCGCCGGCGCCACCGCAGTCCCGGCTGCCAAGTCCGCCGCCGGCACCCCCGCGGCGGCGCCTGCCACCGCCCCAGCTGGTAACGGAGGCGGCGCGGGCTCGACCGGATCGTCCATCTGGTCCTGGGTGTGGTGGCTCGGCAATCCATTGGGCCCAGGACCCTACACGGGCGGTGACGCAGGCGGTCTCGAGATGTGCATTTGGCACGACGTGGGCCCTTCGCTGAGCACCCTCAGCAACGCGCTGGCCAACGCCGGACTTCCGGCCAGCTTCTGGACGGCGCCACGAGATGGTGGATATCCCGGTGTCTGGGCAGTCGACATCTGGGGCGCCGGGCTCTTGAAACGGGCCAGATCGTCGGATCATTTCGACCTTGTAGCCTGCCCGAGTCCCGGCCAGGTGCCCCCGACCGGGGGTTACGTCGAGTCCAACCTGCCGCCCGCCAGCACAACTACCGGCAAGGTGATGTACCTGTGGATCTTCTGGGACACCGTGCCGGACCCGCCCGCCTCGGGTCTCCCGCCGCTGATCTACGAGGCTCTCGCCAGAGCGGACCTGCCCTCCCCGGGCATCTCCACATCTCCGTCGTCCATCGACGAGTTCACGGACGCGACCATCGTGAACTTCCCGACGTGGATGTGGATCGACCCTTCGGACTGGAGGACGATAACTGCGGTCGCCTCTGGCGGCGGGCTCGTTGCCACTGTGTGGGCGACGCCGATCAACGTGACCTGGCGCTCGGAGTGGGACTTTTCCGAGCCGAGTGACGACCCGGAGGGTGGGATCACGTTCTCCCCCGAGAGCCTGGATCTCGTATGTGACGGGCCCGGCGTGCCATATGACGGCTCGCTTTCCCCAACGGCACAGACCACGGCCTGCGAGTCCATCTTCACCCAGTCCACCTTCGGCACCTATCAATCGCTCGAGGCAACGATCGCCTGGCAGGTCAACTGGGCGCTGTCGGATGACGCCGGCGTCGTCGGAGGTGAAGGGCTCCTCGCCGACTCTGTGACCAGCGCGACGCGACCACTGCGGGTGCTGCAAGTCGAGTCGGTCATAACCCAGGGATGATGCCGAAGTGCGAGCCTCGGCGACCCCCTGTTGCCACCTGTCCACGCGAGCCCGCCCGGACGACCGCGGCCGGCTCAGGAGTGAGAGACTTCTCACGCGAAACGGGGAGGCGGCTAGCCATGGCCATCGAAACATCACTCAGTTACCCGGACATCAGTGCCCAGGGATTCGCCCATCCCGCGGACCGGGCAGCCGCCGCGGCGCTTCACACAGTGCCCATGTTGGATCGTGTGATCAAGAAGCTCAGCGAGGTCGGCTACGAACGCAAGCTCCGCCAGCTGATGCTCGGCACGGCCGTCCGCCTCGGCGAGGACCAGCTGCCCGCGGTATGGGCGATGCAACGCCGCTACGCCCACACCTTCGACATCGCCACGTGTCCTCATCTCTATGTGACCCAGTACCCGGTTGGCAACGCGCTCACGATCGGCGCGAACGAGCCTGTGACCCTGGTCTCGTCGGGGCTGGCTAGGTCGTTCGAGTCCGACGAGCTGCAAGCCGTGCTCGCGCACGAGATGGGTCACGTCCTGGCGGACCACGTGACCTTCATGACGACCTTCGAGCTCGTGCAACTCGTCATGAACGGGGTGTTGCGCGGGGCGCCGCTCGCCGGTCTGCCGTTGAAAGCCCTGTACTACGCGCTGCTCGAATGGTCGAGGGCCGCCGAGCTGACCGCCGATCGGGCCAGCGCGCTCGGCACCGGCGACCCGCTCTTGACCTGCCGGACGCTGATGCGTTTGGCGGGCGGCCCGGTAGAGGGCCTCGATCTCGACGCGTTCATCCACCAGGCCACCGAGTACGAGGGAGAGGGCGACCCGTTCGCGCGGTACTCGCGTTTCTGGTCCGAGATCGGCACGACCCATCCCTTCCCGGTACGCCGGGTCAAAGAGCTCGTCGCTTGGGTGTCCTCGGGGGAGTTCGACCGGCAGCGTTCCGGCGGCTATCTCCGGCGGGGCCAGGAGCCACCGCCGTCGGCCGAGTTCGACGTGGCGCTCAAGCATTACAGGCAACGTTTCTCGAAGATCGTCGAGCGCGCCGGCGGAGGTGTGCAGCAGGTCGTGAGCCGCTTTGCCACCTGGCTCGACACCGACGACGGCGATGCCGACGACGAGGGGCTCGACGACTGATCCGTAGTCGCACTTTGGCCGTCCCCGCAGTCGGTCGGCGGCCGTCTCTATAGCCTTGAGCTGGGGCATTGTGCGTCGCGTCGTCCGCGTGGTCTCGCCTTGTCCATGCACTCCCGGCCCGCTGTTGAGCGGATTAGCAAGGGACCAGCAAGGCGTGTCTACTCGGCAGGTCCATCCGGCTGGTCAGGGATCGGCGGTTCCCCGTGAACCATCAGGCTTGTCGTCCCTAGCTCTACGGAGTTGCTCTCGTCGAGCGCGGAGAGGATCCGATCTGCGTTCGTGTTGAACAACCCAAGTAAGTCGATATTGCTGACGTTGCCAGTCACGACTGCCAAGAGCCGACTCGGCTCCCCGCGAAGCAGGTGACTATGGCGGAATTCGGAGTCCTTGCTGACCACGACACGGCCCTCGTCCTCGGCCGCCGCGATCACTTCCGCGTCTGTACTGCGGTTTCCGTTGGGCAGGTCCGATACATGGACGGCGTCGTGTCCCATCTCGGTGAGCAAGAAACACAGGTGTTTGGGGAGCTGCGTATCGACGAGGAATTTCACGCGGCGTCGAGAGGCGTTACCCGTCGCGTGCCCAACGCGACGGCCGCGAACTCGAGTACGGCCAGGAGGTCGTTTCGTTCGAGGTCGGGATAGTCGGCAAGGATCTCTTCGATGGACATACCGGACGCCAGAAGCTCGAGAAGCGACTCCACCGGGTACCGCAGGCCGCGAACGCCAGGCTCGCGGTCAGCGATCAGGCAGTGAAAGCCACGTAACTGGCTTGTTCAGGGCGCTCGGAGGAACTCGAATCCCCAACCTTTTGCTCCGTGGTCGGGTCCCGGATGTCCAGCCGGCACTCCCTCGTCCACGTGGGCAGCTCACGTCGGGCTCGCAGTCCACGCTGTTGTTCCCGGTCCAACTCGTGATCCCCAGCCGAGTGGCAGAGCAGCCGCCAGAGAAACTGAAGCCTCGCCGATCGCTGAGCACCGCGCTCATGTGGTGGTTGTGCGTCGCCCGGATCGCCTCAACCGCGGTTGCTGCTATAGCTCCTATAGTATAAGAACTCGATATACTTATCCGAATATGAATACCCGAGCCGCAAGCCAGCCGAACCCGTACACGCCCGGAGCCGGCGACCGGCCGCGCTCCCTCGTCGGGCGATCCGACCAACTCGCTCTCGCCGAGAGCGTGCGCAGCCAGCTCGAATCGGGGTACGCGGCGAACAGCCTCGTCTACGTGGGCCTGCGTGGCGTCGGCAAGACTGTCTTGCTGAAAGAGATCGCGGACCGCTTGGCCCGCGCCGGCTGGTACGCGCCGTACCTCGAGCTGCGTCGCGGCCTGGCCGTCGACACGGCCCTCGGTGCTGTCGCCGACCGCTTCGCCACCCACCTCCGCCCTGGCGCCAAGCTGACGCGCCGCGTGCGCCAGCTGCTGCGCCGCGGCGGCGGTTTGCAGGTGCTCGGAAGCGGCGCCAACTTGACCAGTAACCGGCCCGTACCGACATACGACGACCTCGCCACGGTGCTTGCCACCCTGGGGGAGGCCGCCCGCGAAGACGGGCTTGGCGTCGCGCTTATCGTCGACGAGTTGCAGGCCATCTCGCTCGCGAGCCTGGGCGCGCTCGTGCACGTCGCCCAGGACCTGCGCGACCGGCTGCCCTTCGCCTTCATCGGCGCGGGGCTGCCACACCTACCCTCTTACATAGCCAAGGCCGCGACCTACACCGAGCGGTTCCGTTACGAACCCACGGACAACCTGCACGACCAAGAGGCGCGCGCTGCCGTTGTGGAGCCGGCAGCGGCCGAGGCTGTGGGCTGGGACGACGACGCGCTCGCCAAGGTTGCCGCTGTTGCTGGTGGGTATCCGTATTTCCTCCAGCTCTACGCCTTCGAGGCCTGGGAAGCGGCGGCACGCGCCGGCGCGATCCAGGCGATCACTCTCGCGGACGTGGTGGCAGCCGAGCCCGTCGCGCAGCGCCAGATCGAAGCTGGGATCTACGGCGTCCGTTTCGAGGGCGCTACGGAAGCCGAGCGCACGTACCTGTTCGCTATGTCGGATCTCATGGACGCAGAAGGCGACCGGGTACGTTCCGGCGAGGTCGCTCGGGTGCTCAATCGCGAGCTCTCTGCGGTCTCGCCCACGCGCGACGCTCTGATTCGCAAGGGAATCGTCCATGCGCCCGAGCACGGTCTGCTCGCCTTTTCGATCCCGGGTTTCCAGCAATACATCGTCAGGCGCCGCTCCGACGAGGTATGAGACGCGACCCCATCCGATGCAGACAAGGCGGTTTACCTGGGCCTGTTCAGCGCGCTCGGGGAAGCTCGAATCCCCAGCCTGCTGATCCGTAGCGACATGGCCGTCGAAGCAGAGAACGCCACAGCCGACGAAACGGTGACTGTGAGCGCCGGGCCGCCGCGCTCCAGGCAATGAAGGCGCCCGAGGTCAGCGATCGTGCCAGCGCGCACCACGGGCTACCGTGACTGCGATGCCGGGGCGTGGACGATGATCTCGACCGGCGAGCTGACCGGTGCACTGTCCGCGCTGGCGGGGTTCGACTTCACGTTCGTGCCCGGAGATCCTCCACGGTCGGGACGTCTTGCAGCTTTTCGCCTGAGCGGCGGCCACAACGAACACGGCACCCACGGCACCCACGGCGACCACGGCGGAGACGGCGACCACGGCGGAGAGCTTCCCGATGACCCGCTAGCGGGCCTCGGTGGCCAGGTCACGATCGAGCTCGCCCTGCCCGCCGGCAAGTCTGTCCGGCGTCGTCGGGTCTCGGCCACCCTTCTTCCCATCGCGACGGCGCTCGCGCTGCTGGCCGACCTCGAAGACTCGCCGGTCACAACGGCGACCGCGCGCCTGTGGGCGAGCGTGATGACTGCCGGTGTCGGCCTGATCGCCCGAGGCCGCCTGCATCCGGCGGTCAGCCCGTCCGGCGTGGACGCCTGGCGTGCCGGCCCGCTCGATCCGGGTGACCACATTCTCTTGGGGCAGCTGGCGAACGCGATGCCACCGCTCGGCCACGCAGTCGCGCTCGCAGGTGCGAAGCCGCCGCTGCGGGTGCACTCCCCGGCGTTTCTTGTCGCCGCCGCGTGGGACGCGCTCGCCGACACTCTCCCGAGGACCTCGGCGGCGGCAACGGCAAGCGGTTCCATGCTGTTCGCAGCGAACGAGCCGACCTCCGCGATCGAGCTACGCCCCTGGTTGGCCGAGGCGTCCGCCGGTCTCGACGGCGGGGCGAGCTTCGCCCTGCGGGTCCAGCTCGGTAATGCGCTCGAGCCGAAGTCCCGTGGCGTGCTGCAGATCTCCAGCACCGCCGACCCGAGCCTTGTAGTGGACGCGGCCGACCTGTTCGCGATGCCGGCGGCGCTGCTCGCCCGCTTCGGAGTGGAGGCAGAGCGCGATCTGCTCTTGGCGCTGCGGCGCGGCTCTCGGGCCTGGGAGCCTATTGGTGCCCTTCTCAGCCAGCAGATCCCGGACTTCTTGCCGCTCGATGACGACCTTCTCGCCGACCTCATCCTCGATGGTGCCGGCCGGCTCGAGAGTGCCGGCATCGCCGTGTTCTGGCCGAGCGAGCTCCTCGCCGGCGGACTGAGCCTGCGGGCGGTCATGACGCCGACTCCCGCTGCCGTGATCGAAGGGGGCTTCGACCTCGAGTCGCTGCTCGACTTCCATTACGAGCTGACCGTCGGCGGTGAGGCGCTCAGCCCGGAAGAGATCGACCTTCTCGCCGAGGCCAAGCGCGGCCTGGTGAGGATCCGGGGTCGCTTCGTCGCTGTGGACGCCGAGTTGATAGCCAAGGCACAGGAGCGGCGATCCCGGCGGATCACGGCGGCGGCAGCTCTCGGCGCCCTTCTCGGTGGCAAGCTCGAAGTCGACGGCGAGCTCGTCGACGTCGTCGCCGAAGGTGCGGTCGCCGAGATGGCAGAGCGCCTCCGCCGGCTGTCTGCCGGCAAGCTCGAGTCACAGGCCCCACCGCACGCGCTCGTCGCCGTGCTGCGGCCCTACCAGCTCCGGGGGTTGGCATGGCTGGCCGGCATGAGCGAGCTCGGGCTCGGCGGCTGCCTCGCCGACGACATGGGCCTCGGCAAGACGGTCCAGGTCATCGCTTTGCACCTACACCGCCTGCAGGAAAGCGACACGGCGCGGGGAGAGCCGCCCGCGCCAAAGCCGCCCGCGCCAAAGCCGCCCGCGCCAGAGCCGCCCGCGCAAAGGCCAGCCAACCGCAAGGCTCGGCGGCCCAAGCAAGCGGCTCCAGCCGGACTAGACCCGGGCCCGGAGCTGTCATCGCCCACGCTCGTGGTCTGCCCGACCTCGTTGCTCGGCAACTGGGAGAGGGAGCTGCACAGGTTCGCCCCGTCGGTGCCCGTGCGCCGCTTCCACGGCGGCGACCGCCACCTTGATGATCTCGTCGCTGGCGAGGTCGTGCTCACCACCTACGGCATCCTCCGCAGGGAGAGGGAGGCGTTGGGGGAGGCGGGCTTCGCTCTCGTGGTGGCCGACGAAGCCCAGCACGCCAAGAACCCCTTGTCGGAGACGGCCAAGGCCCTGCGGTCCATTCCCGCCAAAGCGCGCATTGCGCTGACGGGCACACCCGTCGAGAACCGGCTCACCGAGCTGTGGTCGATTCTCGACTGGACGACCCCGGGGCTGCTCGGTCCGCTGGAGCGCTTTCGCCGCACCGTCGCCGTCGCGGTCGAGCGCAACCGCGACAAAGAAGCGACCGAGCGCCTGTCGAACGCCGTCCGGCCGTTTCTCCTGCGCCGGAAGAAGACGGATCCCGCCATCGCGCCGGACCTGCCGGAGCGGACGATCACCGACCTCGCCGTGCCGCTCACGACCGAGCAGGTGTCGCTGTATGAGGCCGAGGTGCGCGAAGCGCTGCACGCCATCGCCACCAAGTCGGGCATCGAACGCCAGGGCCTCGTGCTGCGGCTGCTCACGGTGCTGAAGCAGATCTGCAACCATCCGGCGCAGTACCTCCACCAGGCCGGGCCGCTTCCGAGCCGGTCCGGGAAGCTCGCGGCGCTCGAGGAGCTGCTCGATGTCATAGTCGGCGCCGGCGACTCGGTGCTCGTGTTCAGTCAGTTCGTCGAGATGTGCTCCCTGATCGAGACCCACCTCGCGTCGCTGCACGTCCCCATCCTCTTCCTCCATGGCGGTGTGCCCGTTCGCAAACGAGAGCAGATGGTTGCCAGCTTCCAGGCCGGCGCGGTGCCGGTGTTCCTGCTGTCGCTGAAGGCCGGGGGCGTTGGTCTGAACCTCACGCAGGCGACGCACGTGATCCACTACGACCGCTGGTGGAACCCGGCCGTGGAGGACCAGGCGAGCGACCGGGCGCACCGGATCGGCCAACGCCGTGCCGTGCAGATCCACCGGTTGGTGTGCGAGGGCACGCTCGAAGACCGCATCGCGGAGCTGCTGGAGAACAAGCGCTCCCTGGCGGAATCCGTTGTCGGTCAAGGCGAGGCCTGGATCGGCGACTTGAGCGATTCTCAGCTGGCAGCCCTCGTACGCCTGGCACCGTCTGGCGGTGAGCCGTGAGCTGGTACCCACCGGCGCCCAAGCGCCGTCCGGGGTCGGGTCCGTGGCGCGCTGCCGGCAAGCGACCATTCGGTACCACGTGGTGGGGGAAGGCCTGGGTTGCCGCGCTCGAGCAGCGGGCGAGGCTCGATCCGAACCGGTTGCCTCGGGGTCGGACCTACGCCCGGACAGGTGCCGTGGGCGAGCTGGAGGTGCGAGCCGGCGAGATCGTGGCTGCTGTGCAGGGGTCGCGGGCCAAGCCGTACAAGGTGACTGTCAGAGTGCGCACGTACTCGGGCACCGAGTGGGACCGGACCCTGGCGGCGCTTGCGAGCCAAGTGGGTCACCTGGCGGCCTTGCTCGATGGGGAGATGCCGCCGGGGGTCGCCGACGACCTGGCCGCCGCAAAGATCGATCTGCTGCCGGTCGCGGGTGAGGTGCAGCCGCGCTGCTCGTGTCCCGACTGGGCGGAACCCTGCAAGCACTCGGCGGCCGTGTGCTATCTGGTGGCCGACACGTTGGACGCGGATCCGTTTCTTCTGTTCTTGATGCGGGGACGGGACCGGGACTCCTTGCTCGCGGGACTGCGTGCCAAGCGGGCGGCGGGAGCGGGCGGCGCGGGGGGCGCGGGCGGTGGTGGGGCGCGAGGCACCCGGGCGCGGCACGGCGCGGCTGACCTCAGTCCTGAGCGAACGACGTCTTGGGGCACCGATGCCGGCCTTGAAGCCCAGCAGGCCTGGGCACGTTGGGCAACGGTGTCGGCCGGTGGTGCCCCGCCTATTCCAGCCGTCCCCCTGCCACCGCCGAAGCACGGCAGGCCGACCGTGCTGGCCGTGGATCCTCCTGCGGGTTCGGGCCTCACCGCAGCCTCGCTCCAGCAGCTGGCGGGTGACGCAGCGCAACGGGCCTGGGAGCTCGCCCACGGCGCACGGAGCACGGGACTCGAGCTTGCGATGGGCGCGGATCTTGCCCGCCGCGCGGCAGCGATGCTCATCCCCGCGGCCGGCCAAGGGGAGATCATTGAGCTCGCCCGCTTGGCCGGCGTGTCAGCCCGCGACCTGTTGAACCAGGCGCTGGCGTGGCGAGACGGCGGGAGCGAAGGGCTCTTCGTCCTACTCGAGGACTGGGATGCGCCGCGCGACTCGATGATGAGCGGGCGGGCACTGCTCGGTGGGCCGGCGAGGATCCGGCACAACCGGGCGACGCTTGGGGAGCGGCAGCTTCGTCTCGGCCGGGACGGCCGCTGGTACCCGTTCCGGCGATCGGGGCGTGGCGCCCGCGCGGGTGCGTGGACGCCTGACGGGGCCCCGATCGGGGGCGATGAGTGACACCGCAGATCCATCTCCTCTCTGACTCCTCTTTGATCCGGAACGCCGTAGAGACGGCGTACGGCGCCGGGCGCTGCAGCGGTGACGACCTCGCCACCATGCGCCGGGCGTTCGGCTCCTGGAAGGACCGTGACCTGGACGGGGCAACGTGGATGGACGATCTCCGCTCCGGATCGCGCTCACGCCGGCACAGCTCGTAACGCCGCTGGTCGACACCTCGGTCCTGATCGACTATCTGCGAGGACACCGAGCCGCTGAGCTCCTCGAGCGGGAGCGGGCAGCCGCGCCGTTGCACGCCAGTGAGAGCACCCGCTTGGAGGTTCTCGCCGGCATGCGGCCGGCAGAGGAGGAGACCCGCTCGTTGTTGTTGACTCCCGTCTGGCATCGGCTCGACGCGGACTTGGCCGAGGAGGCCGGCGCTCTGGTTCGTCAGTGGCTTCCTGTTCATCGTTCCATTGACGGCGCTGCCCCCGCCGTTGCCGCCACCGCCATCCGCACCGGCTCGCACTTGCTTACGCGCAATGTCAGCCACTTCCCCATGTTCACAGACCTCCACGCTCCGCACTGATTCGGGCGAACTGCGCGGACAAGCCGCGTCACCATGACGGCCGTGCCGCAGGTGACGCCTGATCTGTGGCACTCGAACGGTGCGGCTGGACGAGCCCCGAATGTTGCGATGGGTGCCCCTCGGATATTGCGGTCCCACGAGAGTGACCTGGTGGGTTCGTCACCACCTGCCCGGCCGCCTTGGGCCACGTGTGCCCATGACAGGTGATGTGGGGCAGCCCGTTCCCGGATCTCCACCGCTATTGGGGCAGTTCACCCCTTCTTTGCATGGCTTGGATACGTCTTATGCAACCTGGACTGTGCTTGCCAGGGAAGTCGCAGGAGGGATCTCTTCGCC
>Ga0326727_10009091_pt1 | contig 24738 bp, 22 predicted proteins | sample MB2enrmetagenome_FD_207643 | JGI IMG/M metagenome (GOLD analysis project Ga0326727, IMG submission 207643) | Lab enriched peat soil microbial communities from McLean, Ithaca, NY, United States - MB29MY | ecosystem: Environmental > Terrestrial > Soil > Wetlands > Peat | place: USA: New York... | reverse complement strand
CCGCCCTGCGCGCCGACGCCCGCCCCGCCGGCGAGGGCGAAGACGCTGGCGTTGGCCGGCGCCGAGCCGTTCGCCGCCGTCCCGTCGTCGAGCACGATCGCGATCGGCGCGCCGGACAGGTTCTCGACGTCGAGGCCGATCCGCGACGCGTTCGCCGGGACGGAGGCGATCAGCACGTAATTGGCGTAAGGCCCGCTGGCGCCGAAATTCGCGCCGACGTTGGGCGGCGCCGGCGCGTTGGCCGAATAGTCGTGGCCGGCCGAGCCGGGCGTGTTGACGACATGCGACGGCGCGCCGCCGTCGGCGTTGAGCGCGCCGATCGCCGGCGCGAAATAAAGGGGATTGGTCGCCGAATTCGGTCCGGCGCAGGCGCCCTCGTTCAGGCAGCCGTCGAGCAGCGCGAACGCCGGAATTCGTGTGCCGGCGACGTCGTAATGATCCTGAGCCAACGCGCCGCCGGCGGCGAGAGACAGCGACGCGACAAGGCCGAAACGCGCCATCACAACGCGCGGCGAGCGAGACGCGAACATGGGATGTCCTTTGGTTGCGAGAAGGGTCGACGAACGGTCTGCGGCCGCCGTGGCGCGATAGCCCGTCGAAAGACGGGCGTTCTTTAGGAGCGCCCTATGCGCGCGCCCTCTAAGCCGGCGCGAGCGAGAAATTTCCGTGGCCGCGCCCGCAGGCGGCGAAGGCGGTGGCGACATGGCGGTCTCCTCGGGCGATGGAGGCGTCTGCGGCGATGGCGACCTGCGCCGCCGAGCTGTCGGAAACGCTGCTTAGTTGTCAGCTGTGACCGACGATCGTCCAGGCGCTCGACCCGTTGCTTTCGAGCGCGAGATACCCGTAGGCCGCCGCGATGACGGCGCTCGTCGCGCCATTGATCGTGTCGGAGCCGGCGCGCGAGAGCGTGATCGTTTTGGACGACGAGCCGGCGCCGGACTCGTCGACGACGATGAGCGGCTGGCCTGGCGCGTAGCTCGCCGCCGACGGCAAAGTCACGACGCGCGCGGCGGTGAGCGCGGCGTAGGCGATCAGCCGATCCGTCGTGAGCGCCGCATAGTTGGCGTCCGAGACCGCCGTGCGCTGATTGGCGAAAGTCGCCGCCCCGGTCGCGGCGTCGAGGGCGATCGCCGTCGTCCAGGTTGAGCCGTTCGGCGAGACTTTGAAACTGAAATTGTCCGACCCGTTGAGGCCCATCTGGGCGCGGCCGGAGAAGCCGTCCTCGAAGATGATCGAGGCGGTGTTGGCGGCGGCGGACTTGTTGACGGTGAAGCTGAAGTTCACGCCGTTGAACAGCGCCGAAGCGCCGTAGGCGGAGATGACGTTGTTCGGATCAGGCGGCGTGCCGACGCCGACGAGCGACGCTTGCAGGTTCGGCTTCGGTGAGAGAATCGTCCAGGCGTTCACGCCGTTCGATTCGAGCTCGACCCCGCCGTAAGCGGCCTTGATCGCGAAGCTCGACGCGCCGTCGATCGTATCCGAACCGTTCGCCGCCGCCGTAATCGTCTTCGTTGACGAGCAATTGCCGCTTTCGTCGACGATCATCAGCCGCGTGCCGGTCGGGAAGGCCGACGCCGCCGGCAGCGTCGCCGTCCGCGCCGCGGTAAGCGCCGCATAGGCGATCGTCCGGTCGCTGACCAGCGCCGCATAATTGGCGTCGGCGACAGCGACGCGGGTATTGGTGACGACCTCGGCGAGCTTGGCCGCCGGCCATCCGCCCGCGGTGGCGCCGTCGTGAACCTGCACCCGGTTGTTGGTGACGTCGATCAACAGCTCCGCCTGCGCGCCGACGAAGCTTGCGAGATTGGCGGCTGTGTCGCGCCGGCGCTTGACTTGAACGCTCATGTCGAAAGGGTCCCCAGATCGATGGTCGTAACGTAGGAGTCGCCGGCGAAGCCGAAGTCGTCGCGCTCGGCGACGGCCTGGCTCGCCTGCCCGTCGTCGAGCGCCGTTCCGACGGCGAGCGCTTGGGCGACCGGGCCGAGCGCGCCGGCGCCCTTGGGCGTGTACGGATATGCGACGCAGGTCGCGAGGTCCTGCAGGCCGGCGCCGAACACGTTGAAGCTCTGGAACTTGAAGTAGAGCGCGCAGCCGACGTAGCTCGCCGGCAGGTCGTAGACGACGATCGCGCCGTCAAGCCGAGCGAACGGCGCGCCCGCGACGTGCCCTGCGCCTGCGCCGCCATAGAGACCACGCTGCAATCCCGTCAACGCGTAGGCGTTCGCGCCGGCGAGAGTCGCGCTCTCGTAGGCGAGGATTTCGCTGTCGACCAGCGAGCGCGTCGCGCCTTGCTGGGCCGAGGCGACAGAGGCGCCGGTCAGCGTTCCGCCGCTCTCGACCAGGCTGACCGCCAGCGAATCGGTCGCGTCCCAGCCGTTCGCCGCCGGCAGCGAAGCGATGAGAACGCCCTGTCGCAGCGGCTGCGTGATTGTCGCGATTTGCGAGTAGCTGACGTCGTCGACCGAGACCCAGACATAGGCGCCGCCCCAGTTGGGATCGGCGACGCCGTTCGCGCCGCCCGAGGCGCCGACCCAGATCTGCGTCGCGCCTCCGGTCAGCGCCGGCGGCGGCTCCCAGATCAGCGGCGGGTTGACCGCGGCGGCGGCGACGCCGCGGTTGGGCGTGCTGCTGGTGGTCGACGCGTTGGGATAGAGCGCGGCGGTCGAGACGCCGGCGGTCAGCTCCTCGGCCGTCACCGCCAGCAGTCCCTTGTCGTCCTCCTCGATCGCGGTGATGCGCACCGGATAGGCGCTGAGGCCGAGGTTGGCGTCGCTGATCGTCACCACGTCCATCGGGTCGAGCAGGCAATACTCCCAGCTCAGTTTGAAGGTGAAGTGGGCGCGCACGTAGAGCTGGCGCTGCAGGATCGTCTGCGCGACGACGGGAGCGACGTTGATCTCGTCGCAGACCTCGTGGGCCTGGATCGTCGTCCCGACCCGCGGGCCGTAGAGCTCGATCTGCGACTGATCGCGCGCCTCGACGGGAATCGTCGCATATTCGTTGTCGCGCGACAGGCACTCGAGGCGCTGGATCGTCGGCAGCGCGAAAGGGTCGAGCCGCGAGACCTGGACCGGGTCCTTGTTGCTCTTCTCGTCGACGAAATCGAGATCGGTGAGGTTGTAGACGGGCGTCAGGTCGGGAGCGAAGCTGTAGCCGGTCGTGTATGTGTAGGCGATCTCGATCGCCTGTCCCTCGTCGGCGGCGGCGAAAAGATAGGTTCCCGGCGGCGAGATTCCGTAAGTTCCCGCGGATGTCGGCGCGGTCGCCCCGATATAGGTCAGCGCGGCGCCGGTGAAGGGGTAAATGACTCCGCCGTCGACGACGAACTCGCCGCTCGCGCACACGGCGATCGACGGCGGCGGGGTCGTCCCGGAGCCCGCGGAGGTCGGGGTCGGCACGATGGTCGGCACGCTGGTCGAGGCTTGGTCGGTCGCCGGGATGGCGGCGTCGCCGTAGGGGATGAACTTCAGCGTTCCGCCGCTCCACACCGCGGCGCAGTTGACGAGCTGCAGCCAGCGCGCGAGCACGCTTGAGGCCTGCTCCTGATCCGTCAGCGCCGGCGAGAAGGCGATCCCCAGCGCGCGGCAATAGGTTTGCAGCGACGAGTCGCCCGACGCGCCGAACAAGGTCGCGGCGTCGATGCTGGCGGGATCGAAGCCTGCCCCGTACTGCGGGTTGGTGAGAAAATCGCTGATCGTCTGCGCCGGGTCGGCGTCGACGCCGTTGATCCCGGTTCCGGCGAGCAGCCCGACGATCTCGAAATTGTGGTTGCCGATCGAGGCGTTCGAACCGAGCGCGTAGCTCGCGCCGCAGACATAGGCGGTGCCTTGGTAGGGCAGCGCCTGGACGGGATGCTTGGCGGCGAGATAGCCCCAGGTCGTCTGCGGCGTCGCGCCGTTGAAGAAGCTGAGGCCGAGATCGGCGAGCGTGTAGGTCGACTGGTCGCGCCAGATGCGGCCGACGCCCGAGATCGGCCCTTCGCTGAGCGCCATGACCAGGTCGGCGGTGTAGGAGTATCCGGTCGGGGACGCGAACAGGCCGCCCTTGCCGCCGCCGCCGTCGCCGTGGGTCTGGAAGTTGGCGTACCAGACCACGTTGGCCGCGGCCTTGGTCTTGCCCCAGACGATCGGAATCGGCAGCGCGCTGACCGAGGTCTGGAGCTGCAGGCCGGTGTAGTCGGGCTTGACGCCCGAGGCCTTCTTCTGCCGGAACCAGCCCATTTCACCGCCCCCAATAGCTGGCGAAACGCGCCTCGCCAGCGCGCTCGAAAAGCTCGACGTTGTGGGCGAGCTCCTCCTCGACGACGCAGCGCGCCGACGCGAAGGCGTGGACGACAGTCAGCGGCGCAGTCCGCGTAACGATCGCGCCGTGCGAGAAGCAGCGGCCGTAGCGGAACAGCATCACGTCGGCGGCTTGCGGCGCCGGGACCTCGCGCGCGCGGGCGAGCAGGAACTTCAGGTAGCGCTCCTCGCCGCGATGGAGGTGCCAGTCGCGCGTGTAGGGGCGCGGGTCGAACGGCTCGACTAGGCCGAGGTCGCAATAGACGCGCACCAGCAGCATGGCGCAGTCGCAGCCGACGCCGCGCAAGTCGGCCATGTGGTGATAGGGCGTGCCGATCCAGTCGCGCGCCGCGGCGACGACGCGGGCGCGGGAGGCGAGTTCGTCCATGGCGGCTCCGGTTGGGTTGCGACGCCGTCGCGTCTCGACAGCGGCGCGACGCCGGCGGATGATGGGCAAGACGCGCCGTTCGAGGGGGAGGGCGCCGACTTGAGCGATAGCTGGACCGACTTCGTCAGCGCCGATCCCTGGTTCCGTCCCGAGCCGGCGCGCATAGAGCAGGCCTTGGCTTTCCTGCGCGACGAGCTCGCCTCATCGAACGAGGTCGCCGCTCAAGATGGCGAAGCCGTCACGTTCTTCTTTTCGCCCAGCGGAGGTCTCGCGGCGCGCTGCCCGCGTTGCGGCGCCGAGCTGAGCGAAGAGGCGATCGTCGACTGGCTGAATTCCGACGGAGACGCGGCCAGCGGCTTCCGTCTCGCGCCCCGCGCGATGGCGTGCTGCGGCGCTCCCGTCTCGTTGAATGCGTTGACCAGCGAGCCCCGATTCGCGTTCGCCCGCTTCGGTCTCCGAGTCAGGAATCCGAGCTGGAAATTCTCGGAGACGTTGCCGTCGCACGGTCCAGTTGAGGAGATGGTGCGCGACCTCGCCTGGGTTCGCGCCGACGGAGCGGAATGGCGGGCGAGACACGAGCGATGGAGCGCTGACGTCTGCGCCGGCGAGCGGGAGATCGCCGCACGGCTCGCGTCGATCCTCGGCTGCGAGGTCGTCATCGTCTACGGACATCTTTAGACGGCCGCGGCCTTACGACTGCACGGGCCGGATCGCCGCCTCCATCGCCCGGGCGCGCGCCATGTGGACGGGGTCGTCGACGGTGAACGGCTCCTCGCTGAGCGTGGCGATCAGCCCGCCGTCGTCGAGTCGCTCGACGCCGATCTCCGGCGGAATGGCCACCTTCGCGGCGAGGTCGGCGGGCAAGTAGGTGAGCCAGCCGACCCAGGGCAGGAGCCGCCGGCTTCCCGTCGCGTTCGTCTTGTCCTCGATCTCGGGAACGAACGCGTCGTAGCGCTGGCAGTCGACGCTGAGCTCGCGCGGCGCCCATATCCTCAGCACGAGCTTCATCAGCGCCCGGAGGTCGCCCGCGGTCCAAGGGGCGTTGGTCGCGATGCGCGTCTGGCTGAGGTTGAGAATGATGTAGTTGCGGTGGGCCTGGTCGCGGCCGAACGCGCCGACCTGGAGGCTCGCGCTCGCCATGAACGCCTTGCGGCCGCGATATTCCGGCGGACCGCCGTTCCAGCCGAATACGCGGTAGCCCATCTCCGGCCACAGTCGGTCGGGCGGAGAATCGTAGCGCGCCCGCGCCTTGGTCGCGAATTGCAGCGCCTCGTCGGCGCCGAGCGGAACCGCGAACCACGGGTGGGCGGACGGCGCGGAGCTTCTCAGCCAGGACGAGAAGATCGGATCGAATTCGGCGAGCGTGTCGACGAAGGCGCGAAACTGCTTGGCGCATTGCGCGACGTCGAGCGGGCGGCTGTTCCACCAGGCGCGAAGTTCGTAGCGTTCCTCGCTCATCGCCGCGAGCCCGCCCCTCGGCCGCAAACGCCCCTCAAGTCGACTCTCCCCAATTCCTCGCTCGCTTGCTCAAGCGCCGCGGCGGAGCGCATCCCACCAACCTGCCAGACGACTCACCGGCCATCAAGCGCCGCGACGTCAGCCTATCGGATTACCTGGCCGATGAAACCGTGGCGCGCCGACCCAGCCGACGGAAAGAGCGCACCGCGGTCTTACGACTGGACCGGCCGGATCGCCGCCTCCATCGCCTTGGCGCGCGCCATGTGGAGGGGGTTGTCGATGGTGAACGGCTCTTCGCACAGCGTGGCGATGATGCCGCCATCGGCGAACTGCTCGACGGCGATGCCGGGCGGGATCGTCACCTTGGCGGCGAGGTCGGCGGGCAGATAGGTCAGCCAGCCGACCCAAGGAAAAAGGAGCTTGTCGCCGGTCGTCAGCAGGACGGCGCCGGGCGGCAGCGGCTCCGTCCGCGGCTTGTAGTTCGGGTCCGGCGCGGTCGCCCTGAAATCCTCGTAGCGATAGCAGTCGATGCTCGCCTCGCGCGGTTTCCAGACGGCGATCGCGAACGCCAGCAGCGTGCGCAACGCGGCCGCCGACCACGGCGCGTCGTCGCGACGGCGGCGGCGGGAAATGTCGACGCTGACGTGATTCCAGTGCGGGTTCTTGTTGACGTACGCGCCGGCGAGGACGCTGAACCCGGCGTAGTAATCGTCGTCGCGACCGTTCCAAGCGGCGGTTCCAAATCCCATCTCGGGCCACACTTGGCGCGGCGTGGTGTCGTAGTATTCGCGGCCCTTGTCGAGCAGCCGAGTCGCTTCTTCGATCGTCAGCGGCAGCGCGCAGTAAGGGCGGTAGATTCCCTTCCTTCCCGATCCGCCTTTTCGCCAATCGGAGAAAGTGGCGTCAGTCGTCGCTAGGCCGTTGAGAAACCGCATGAAGCGCGGCGCGCATTGCTCGACGGATTCTTGGCGCGCGCCCCACCAGAGGTTCATCTCATACAATTCTTTGGTCATCGCCACGGCCCCGGGTCGAAAATAACTTCGATGTTTTCAATTCCTAGCTTTTTGACCATCTGGCGGAGTTTGTCCGCGACTGGTTTCTGCAAGATATGCCATTCGACTTCGCGTCCGACAAGCGCCGCCGCGGCGGACTGTCGCTTAAGCTGCTTCTCGAGCTGCGCCACGCCTTTCTTCAAGAAGAACGTCTTCCACTGGCCGTCGGAGTCAAGAAATCGAACGTAATTCGCCTTCGCTTCAAGCAGGAAGCCGTTTGTGCGTTTGCACCCGTCGAAACGCACAGTTCCGACCTTTATGTCCAGTCCGGCAGGGAGACCGCTGACGTACTCCTGATACAGGAGGGAAAGGGACGAACGGCCGCGCGTGTTCTCGGGAGTTGGATCCGGACATAGTCTCGGTCGGCCGCTGTCGTTCGACGAGCGACTCGATGGCGGCTGATCGCCCTTTCCGCCGGTGAGCGTCTCTCGCGCGCGGTCCAGAGCGCGAAGATCGGCGACAATTCCTGCGTCGCCGACGATGCGGGCGATCGGATTGCCGTCGGCGTCGTAGAAGATCTGGTCGAGGGGATTGATCGTCCCGCCGGTCAGCGTCAGCCAACGGCCGCCGATGAAAGCGCGAAAGGAAAGCCGGCCGACCGGCTTGTCCCACGTATATCGCAGGTCGTCCCGGCCCTGGACGCCGCCCTCGACGACGGCGCTGTGGCCGGAATCGGGAACGAACAAGGTGTCAAAAAGAATGGTCGCGACGCTGCTGCGGGCGAAGAGACGCAGGAGCGCGCGGACGGTCGCCTGCGGCAATTCGCCCGCGAAGGACCAGGCGTCTTCCGTGAGCGGCGCTTCGTCGGCCGCGGCGCCTTTGGGGACGGCGCCGCTCACGGCGGCGTCGGTGCCGCCGCCGCGCGTCCACTGGCCGGCGCCGGCGCTGTGCCTGGGCACGCGCAGCTCTTCGTCGATGTTCGGGTTGTACTTGCCGAGCGGCGGCGCCGCGAAGCCGATCGCTGCGAGAATCTGCCTGGGCGGCGCGCCCTCCTTCAGCAGGCCGTCGCAAAGGAAGGCGCGGCGCGCAGCGGCCAGCGGCTCGCGCGACGGCCAGAACCCCGCCAGCGCCAGATGCGTCGCGGCGCTGAGCGCGTCGCCCTCGGCGCGCCTTTCAAGCGCCTTTTGAAGATGACGGAGCGTTCGCTCCGACGCTGGCGCGCGATAAAACGCCGCGATGAGCACGGCCATGCGCGCTTCGTCGAGCGCGCCCTGCTGGCCGGCGATCGCGATCACGGTCTCGGCGCCGAGCGTAAGCTTGTCGCCGACGAACGTCGGGGCGACGAAGAGCGGCGCGAACGGCGCGCGCGCCGCCCACGCCTTCTCCAGTTCTTGGAGCGGCATGGCGAATTCCGATTTCGACGACGGAGACGGATCGCGGGGCGACGCCGCTCAATACGCGATCTGCGGCGGCGGCACGTAAGGGAAGCCGCGGAAGTCGGCGAGGTTCGAGAACCGCGCCGCGCAGGTCGCCGGCGTGTGATCGCAGCCGACGTAGACGGTGAACGCGTCTCCCGCCACCGGCGCCGCCGGCAGCGGATAGATCAGCGTCAGCGACGCGCCGGCGACGGCGCTCTTCACCGTCGCGCGCACATTGGCGTTGACGCCCGAGGTGAAGACGAGCGAGCCCTGCGCGTGCGATGCGAGCGCGCCGGCGAAAGCGATCACGCTCGCCGTCGAGCCCGCGGCCGCCGTTCCGTTCGCCGCGTAGGTTCCGCGCGGCACGCCGCAGCCCGAGTCGTAGAGCGCGTGCAGGCAGGTCGGCGAATAGAGGTTGCGCGGCATGTCGTAGTCGAGGATCACCAGGTCGCTGGCGACGGTGATCTGCGCCGCCGTGCGCCCGACCCAGTCGACCGTCGACACGCGGCCCTTGAACAGCGTCGCGCCGCCGATGACCGTCCCGCCGAGCGCGGTCATGAACACGCGGTCGCGCCGCACCTTCGCGCCGTCGAAGGCGCCGTCGCGCAGCGCCTCGAGCAACGGCGCGCCGTCGACCAGGTCGGTCGGCCGCGCGGCGATCGAGATCTGCTGCTTGTCGACCTCCAGGCCGACCGAGCAGCGATACTTCAGGCCCTGGACCAGCGGGCCGTTCGCGGCGAATGTCACGCCGTTGTAGACCACCGGCTGATCGACGTTCGCATAGGCGAGGACGGTTCCCGTCGCCAGCGTGAAGGCGAAACACTCGGCGAAGGCGATCGGAGCGTCGGGGTTGGCGCGCGCCGCGTTGAGGAAGGCGATGAGCGCGCTCGAGGCGGCCTTCATGACGCGCGCACCGAACGGAACTTGAGGCTTTGCAGCGTCCAGAGGTTTTGCATGACCTGCTCGAAATCCGCGTCGTCGTCGTCGAAACGGCATTGGAACGCGTAGGAGAACGAGGCGGCGATCGCCGCGCCGCTCGCCGGCGCGCTGGTGAAGACGAGGCTGTTGGGCGCGTCGAGCGACCAGCCCGAAGCCTGCGGGACGCCGCCGACCGTCACTTGGCTAACGTTCGTCACCCAGCCGACCGGTTCGAAAAAACCGCCGAGCACGCGCGCGAAGGCGAAGTTCGTCGTTGATCCGTCGCCGACGGCGACGACCTGGTTCGCCGCCGCATTGTCGGTCGGGTCGGCGTAGAGAAACGTCCCGAACTGTCCCTGGCATTGCAGGAACAGCCCCATCAGCGCTTGCAGCGATTGCGCGCCGAGGCCGGGGTAGCTCGCCGCGTCGGAGGCGAGCCCGTCGAAGGTCAGCTCGAATCGCCAGATCGGGTTGACGTAGAGCGCGTCGCGCACCTCGCGGCCGGAGGCGTGGCCGGCGACGATGGTCGCAAAGGTCGGCTTCTTGTGAACGCTCCAGCCTTGGCCGGGCAGGGCGGGGAAAAAGGGCGGGGCGGTCATGGCCGCGCCGTCTGAAGTTTGATGGTCCTCAGCGCGAACAGCATCGCCATGAACTCCTCGAAATCGACGACGTCGTCGGCGAAGCGGCAGAGCCACAAGACGCCGAAATCGGCCGTGACGGTCGCGCCCGCGGCGGGAGCGGTCGCGAAAACGATCGACGGCGCGTAGCCGCTGGTCGCCGACCAGGCGGAGGCGGAAAGCGCGGCGCCGTCGACGACGACCGCCGAGACGCCGCTCGTTCCCGCGACCGGCTCGACGGCGGCGCCGAACGATCGAACGAGCGGGAAGCTGGTCGTCGCGCCGTCGCCGACGCCGAGAACCTGCCCGGCGACGCTCGACAGTCCCGGCGGCGCCAGCCAGAACGGCGTCGCCGCGCCGCCGACTTCGGCGAAGAAGCCGGCGATCGCCTGTAGCTCGGCGGCGAGCGCGTCGGCGCGCAACAGCTCATAGGTCAGCTCGACGTCGTAAAGCGCGGCGGCGCGACGCGACCTCCGCGTCGCGCGGCCGCACGCGTGGTCGGCGACGTCGGTGGCGAAGCGCGGCTTGACATGCGTCGACCAGCCGCGCGTCGCCAGCGTCGGAAAGCTCGCGTAAGCGCCGGGCGTCGGCGCCGGCGAGGGCGCGACCGGCGCCAGCGCCGGCCCGCGGCCATTGAGCCAGTTTCCCGCGGCCCAGTCGCTTGCGTCGGCCCATTGACTCGAAAGCAAGGGAAAGGTCGGAAACGGTCGCGCGTCCCACGCCCAGACGCAGGAGAAGGCGAAGTCGACCATGGCGACGCCGGCGGTCGACGTCGCATTATGGCCGTCGACGTTCCAGTATTCGTAGATCGCCTGCAGCGCGAGCTCGGCGATCGTGTCGTCGCGCTTCGGCGCGAAGCCGCCGCCGTCGACGGCGTCCCACACCGACCAGTAGGGCGTGGCGCTGTCGCTCGACTTCGGGTCGAAGAACACGTTGGGCTGGTTGGTCGCCTTGTCGCAGGCGGGGAAGCCGTATTCGAGGAAAGAGATTGGCTTCGACTGCGCGACCCACGGCGTCGGCGGCCCGTGCGGCGACCAGCCGGTCCCGTCGCCGTCGTCGTAGGTCGCCTGATGCGGGTTGCTCCACCACCAGCGCAATTGCTTGTTGGCGAGCGGCTGCTGGTTCGCGTAGTAGGGGCTGCGGGTTTGCGCGAGGCGGTCGCCCTCGGGCAGCGACACTGTCAGGTCGGAGCCATTGGGGTCGAGGCCGCGCCCGTCATTGCTCCCGTCGCCGTACCACCAGGCGAACTTCTCGCCGCCCTCGATGTTGGCCTTGAGATAGACGAGCGAATGCAGGCTCGGCGCGCCGGAAAGCCCGAGGCCGTTCATCGTCGCCGCCGGCGGCGGCCACGCGGCCGAAGGCGCCGGCTCAAGCCAGCTCGCCGCGTCGAGGCCGCCGTCGCCGGTCGTCCAGTCGGAGAGCGGCAAGTAATTGTCGAAGCAGACGAGGTCGATGTTGGCGTTCGCCCACAGCGCGTCGAGGTGCGGCCATTGGCCGTTGGCGCCCGCGTGCTGGTAGCCCATCCAGTCCGACCAATCGGCCGAATAGGCGATGAGGTTCTTCGTCCCCGTCCCGCCGCGCGCGAGACCCTGGCCGTCGAAGATCGAGCGCACGTCGGCGGCGAGCTGCGTCAGGCCAGCGACGAACGGATAGTCCCATGCCGCACAGCCGGAGGCGTCGGTCGTTCCGGCGTTTGTCCACGCCGGCCCGCGGATCGTCTCCAGGCCGCGCAGCTCCGAGCCGAGCGCGAACAGGTCGACGCCGCCCGCCGCCACGCACAGCCAGGCGTAGTGCAGGATCATCCGGCGGTAGGTGTAATCGGTCGGCGAGCCGGAATAGGCGACGGTCAGCTTGACGTCGTCGGGCGTGAACTGCGACGGCGAAGCCGAGCCGAGGAAGGCGTCGACTGCGCTCGTCGCCGCCGCGCTGACATCGGGCGAATGGATGATCAGGCCGCGCCACGGGTAGCCGCTCGCGGTCATCAGCAGCAACGGATAGAACGCCACTTTGAAGCCGCGCGCCTTGAGGTCGCGGAGGCAGCGCACGAGGCTCGCGTCGGAGGGCGTGCCGCCGTAGGCCGCGCCGCCGCTCGATAGCGTCGGCAGCGCGACGAGGCCGCTCGAATTCTGCGTCAGGCCGGAGACGCGCCAGTCGTCGGCGACCCACGCCGAGCCCGACCATCGCGCGAACGACCCGCCGGCGAAATTGGTCGCGGGATAGACGCGACAGCTCGCCGCCTCGAGCGAGTCGGCGAACCACGCTGAGACGACCGACACCGTCGCGCATTCGGGATGCGCGGCCTGGAGCTGGTCGATCGCATAAGCATAGTCGGTCTTCGTTCCGTCCGGCGCGAAGAACGTGTTGAGGCCGGTCAGCGCGCCGCCCGCGACCGCGCCCTGATGGGCGACGACGTCGTAGGCGAATTCGCCGGTCGCCGGCAGCAGATGGACGCCGAGCGCGCTCGCCATCGGGGCGCGCTCAGCCGCCGAGCCGGCGCAGGCCGAGATGCGCGCCGTGCCGCACCGCTTCGTCGATCGCCTTCATCATCGTCGCACTATTCGATTTCATCCACTGCGCGACCGAGCCGGAGTCGACCGCCGAGACGTGGAAATTGGTGGTGGGATGAATGTGCACCGCGCTGTTTGGCGCGCCGTCGCTCATCTGCGCGTCGCTCGACAGCAGATTGCGGAACGCGCTCGCTTCGGCGGCGGGCATGACGAGCTCGTTGTGATGCACCAGCGTCAGCATGTCTTCGGGGACGCGCCACACGCCGATGTCGGCCGCGGCGACTGCGCCGGCCATGCTCGCCACCGTCGATTGCGCCGCCGCGGCGGGACCGGCGGCGAACGGGCCCAAGATCGGGGCCAGGAAGCCGAACACGCCGGCGAACGCCTCCGCCGCCGATGAAAGGATCGAGCGCACCATCGTCGCGCCCTGCGTCGCCAGCGACGCCGCCGCGCCGGCCTGCTCCGCGCCGGCGCGCGCCGTCACGCCTGCGGTCGTCGCGGCGGTCTTGGCCGCTTCGGTCGCCGCCTGGCGCACCACCGTCTCCTCGCCCCACTCGATGAACTTGATCAGCAGGTCCTCGAGCACGTTCTTGAACGCCGTACGCCAGTTCTCGGTTCCCGACAGCAGGCCGTGCAGCTGCGAATTGAAGGCCTGCGTCACGGTGTTGGCGAGCGACTGGCACTGCTCGACCTGCTCGTCGACCGCCTTGCGCGTCAGCGCGATCAACTGGTCCTGGTTGCGCCGCTCGGCGGAAAGAATCTGCTCGTCGACGCGCGTCTTCTGCGCCAGCGACTGCGCGTCGAGCGCCGCTTCCTGGCCGAGCGCGGCGCGCTGGGCGGCGAGCTCTTCGGCGAGCGCCTGGCGCGACAGCGCGAGCTTCTGCGCGACGGTGACTTCATGCTCGCGCGCCTCCTCGGCGTAGAGCGCGAGCTTCTGCCGCGCGCCATCGGCGATCGCCTGCAGTTCGCCGGAGACGGCGAAGCGCGCGGCGCGCAACGCGTCGGCTGAGGCGTCGGCGTTGGCGGCCTTGATCGCCGCGGCCGTCTCGGCGTGCGCGGCGGCGAGCGAACGCTCGATCGCCGCCGAGGTCGTGAGCGCGTCGTCGTAAGGCTGAAGGCGCGCCGGGCTGAAGGTCTCGGCCATCGCCGCGCCGAGCGCGACGGACTGGCCGTTCAGCGCGGCGAACGACGGCGCGAGGCTGGCGATCGCCTCGCGCGCTTCGCCGACGCCGGCGACGAGATCGCCGACGTCGGCGGTGAAGGAGACGGCGACGGTCGCGTCGGCCATGGGGCGACTCCTTGAGCTTCATGACTTGCGGGTTCAGAGCTTGCCGCCGGGGAACGCCGCGCGCAGCTCGGCGATGGTCGGCTGGCGCGCCGGCGTCGCCCTCTGCGGCGCCGGCGGGCGGTATTTCAGCGCTGCGGCGATCAGCCAATGCGCGGGCGGATGGGCGCGCCACTCCGCGACCAGGGCGAGGTAGCGCGGGGTGGTGAGGCCGTCGAGCGCCTCGTCCCAGGTCCAGCCGGTGTTGGCGACCACCTCGGCGATCAGGCGGTCGAAGTCGATTTTCCCGCCGGCGGCGACGCCTCCCGCGTCGCCTCGGCCGCCGCGACGGCGCGCAGGCCCGCCGCCTGGGCGACAGCGGGAAACGCCTGGATCAGCTCGCCGACCGAAAACGGCAGGTCGAGGAACTCGTCGTAGCCGAGCGTGGGCTCGACCACCGCGATCGCCCGCCAGGTGGCTTCGGCGAGCCGATCGAGTTCGGCTTCGCCAAGGCCGGCGACGCTGGTCGCGGAGGCCGCCGCGCCGCCCGCCTCGGCGTAGACCTGGAACAACGCCGGCTGGATCGCCTTGATGGCGCGAAACGGCAGATGCGGCAGCGTCCAGCGGCGGCCGGCGAGCGCGATCTCGAAAGCCTCCTCGCTCACGCCACGTCTCCGAAGTTGAGCTGGCACACCTGGCCGGCGGCGTTGGCGAAGCAGGCGAAGTCGAGTTCGGGGATCATGAAGTCCTCGAGCTTGGTGCCGAAGGCGAGCTTGTCGGCGACGCAGTTGTAGAGCAGCACAGAGAACTGCTTGCCGGTGGTCGGATCGGCGGCGAAAAGGTTGGCCGAAAAGGTCACCGACGGTCCGATCAGCTGCGAGTTGACGGCGACGTTCTCGCCCGCGCTCGCCACCGTGAAGGTGTAGGAGATCAGCACCGCCGCGCCCGCGTCGCCCGCCGCGAAAGTGTAGACGCCGCCGGAGACCGCGTACTGGCCGGTCGCGGGGTTCGACGCCACCTGCTTCAAGGGCAGCGCGGTCGCCGCGTAGACGACGCCCTGGTCGGCGACGAAGGTCGCGTGATTGATCGTCGAATACGTATAGGGCGAGGCGGAGGGCGCGCTCGCCGCCTCGCCGAACTGCGTCTGCGTCGCTCCGACGGTCGGCGCGACGCCGAAGAACAGCGCGCCGAGCGCCTGGCCGGAGATGCGCGCGAGCTTGGCCTTGCCGGTCATCTTGCGCGTGCCCGAGCCGATCGCGACGGGAAAGTTGTACTGGCCGAACAGCGCCTTGGTCGAAGTCGAGACGTTGAGCGAGATTTCCTGGGCGAGGCCGAAATTGATCGGCGTCCCGCCTTGGGGCGTGCCGATCAGCACGCCCGAGCCGAACACGAACATGGGGGAGGTCTCCTGGGGAAGAAGGGGCGGCGGCGCGTCGTCTTGGGCGCTGGGGTCGTTCGCCGGACTCGCTGTGGGCTGCGGTCGCGTCGAGACTGTCCACAGGCGCCTTTGACCAACGGGCGCCGGGCGCCTAGTGCTACGGCGCCATTGTCGAAACGGAGTCGCGCCTGATGAAGTCCATCGCCCAACGCATCGCCGAGGAATTGAGCGTCGCCGAGCGTCAGGTCGTCGCGGCGGTCGATCTGCTCGACGGCGGGGCCACGGTGCCGTTCATCGCGCGCTATCGCAAGGAGGCGACCGACGCCCTCGACGACACGCAGTTGCGCGCGTTGGAGGAGAGGCTCCGATATTTGCGCGAGCTGGAGGAGCGCCGCAAGGCGATCCTCGATTCGATCCGCGCCCAGGGCAAGCTCGACGCCGCGCTCGAAGCTGAGATCAACGAGGCCGATTCCAAGGCGCGGCTCGAGGACATCTATCTTCCCTACAAGCCCAAGCGCCGAACCAAGGCGCAGATCGCGCGCGAGAACGGCCTCGAGCCCCTGGCCGAGGCGCTGCTCGCCCATCCCGAACGCGAGCCGAAGGACCAGGCGGCGGCCTTCGTCAAGCCGGACGCGGTCGCGACGGTCGAGGACGCCCTGGACGGCGCGCGCGCCATCCTCACCGAACGCTTCGCCGAGGACGCCGAGCTGATCGGCCGCCTACGCGAAGAGTTCTGGACGCGCGGCCGGATGGTCGCGAGCGTCCGCGAGGGCAAACAGCAGGACGGCGCGAAGTTCGCCGACTATTTCGATTTCTCCGAGCCGCTGACCAAGCTGCCCTCGCACCGCATCCTCGCGCTGATGCGCGGCGAGCGCGAGGAGGTTCTCGATCTCAAGCTGGTCGCCGATCCCGCCGCCGACCCGGCGTCGCGCGCGCCGGGACCTTACGAGCTCGCCGTCGCCCACCGCTTCGCCATCGCCGACCGGGGGCGGCCGGGCGACCGCTGGCTCCTCGACACGGCGCGCTGGGCCTGGCGCGCCAAGATCGACGTGCAGCTCGGGGTCGACTTGCGCATGCGGCTGTGGACGCAGGCCGAGGACGAGGCGGTGCGCGTGTTCGGCGCCAACCTGCGCGATCTCCTGCTCGCCGCGCCGGCGGGCGCGCGGGCGACGATGGGGCTCGATCCTGGCTTTCGCACCGGCGTCAAGGTCGCCGTCGTCGACGCGACCGGCAAGGTCGTCGCCACCACCGCGATCTATCCGCACGAGCCGCAACGGCGCTGGGACGAAAGCCTCGCCGCGCTGGCGGCGCTGTGCGTCCGCTGCCAGGTCGAGCTGATCGCCATCGGCAACGGCACCGCCTCGCGCGAGACCGACAAGCTCGCCGGCGATCTGTTCAAGCGCTATCCCGAGATCAAGGCGACCAAGGTGGTGGTGTCGGAAGCGGGAGCGTCGGTCTATTCGGCCTCCGCTTACGCCGCGCAGGAGCTGCCCGAGCTCGACGTGACGCTACGCGGCGCGGTGTCGATCGCGCGCCGCCTGCAGGATCCGCTCGCCGAGCTGGTGAAGGTCGAGCCGAAGGCGATCGGCGTCGGCCAGTACCAGCACGACGTCTCCGAGCTGAAGCTCAGCCGCTCGCTCGACGCGGTGGTCGAGGACTGCGTCAATGCCGTTGGCGTCGACGTCAACACCGCTTCGGCGAAGCTGCTGGCGCGCGTTTCCGGCGTCGGCGAGGGGCTCGCGCAATCGATCGTCGCCCATCGCGACGCGGCGGGCGCCTTCCGCTCCCGCGCCAAGCTGAAAGACGTGCCGCGGCTCGGCCCGCGCGCCTTCGAGCTGTCGGCGGGCTTCCTGCGCGTCAACGGCGGCGACGATCCCCTCGACCGCTCCGGCGTGCATCCGGAGGCTTATCCGGTCGTGCGGCGCATCGCCAAGAAGGCCGGCGTCGACGTCCGAGCGCTGATCGGCGACGCCAAGCTCCTGTCGTCGTTGAAGCCCGCCGATTTCGTCGACCAGGCGTTCGGCCTGCCGACCGTGGTCGACATCTTCAAGGAGCTGGAAAAGCCCGGACGCGACCCGCGCCCGGCGTTCCGCGCCGCCGAATTTAAGGAAGGCGTCGAGACGATCGGCGACCTCAAGCCCGGCATGATCCTCGAGGGCGTGGTCTCCAACGTCGCCGCCTTCGGCGCCTTCGTCGACGTCGGCGTGCATCAGGACGGGCTGGTGCACGTCTCGGCGATGACGAAGACCTTCGTCAAGGACCCGCGCGCCGTGGTCAAGCCGGGCGACATCGTCAAGGTGAAGGTGCTCGACGTCGACGTTGCGCGCAAGCGCATCGCGCTCAGCATGCGGCTCGACGATGCCGCCGAGCCGCGGCCGAAGGCGGGCGAGCGCGTCGCGCGCGGCCAGGAGCGGTTCCTGCGCCAGCCCGAGCGCAGAAGCGAAGGCGCGCTCGCCGACGCGCTGCGGCGCGCCGCGGAGCGGCGGGAATAAGGCCGACCGGCGCGCGCTTCGGCGATCGTCTTGACGCCAGCGCCGACCAGGATGTTGAGCGTCTGCGCCTGTTGCAGCAGATCAGCCGCGCCAGCCACTCGTCGTACTGGTCCTTCAGCGGCGGCTGGCGCGCTTCGATCAGGCGGAAGTCGGCCGGCATGAACTTGGTCATGCGCCGGCGCGCCGAATTCCCGCTCATCAGCGCGTCGAAATAGTCGTGGAACTGGCGGATCTGGTCGACCGTCCATTCCTTCGGCAAGGTCGCGAAGGCGTCGGGAGCGGAGCCCGCGCGGTAATAGTCGATCGTCGCCGCCTCGTGACGAAACCCGATGATGACGGTCAGCGCGATCTGCTCGACCGGCGAGAAGCCGTAGAGCTTGTGGGCGCGGACGTTCCTCGGCAGGTAGAGCAGCTCGTCGGCGGAGAAGTCGGCGGCGGGGACGCCGTGAAGGATCTGCTGATAGGCGGGATCGGGCGGCTCGGGCGAGCGGCCGTCCTCGCCGATCAGCGGCGTGATGGTCGCGTTTATTCGCTCGCGAGCCCACTGAGGAGGATCAGGTCAAAACGTCATATCGAAGCCTAGAACTTCGCTGGTCTTCTTCCTCACATAGAATCTATAACCGCCGCCTATATAGAGCTGCTCGGGCGCTTTCGGGCCGCGAATGATTTCGACGACGTATATTTCTCCCGCGTCGATCGCCTCCAGGCGAAACAGCGTCACATACTGGCTTGGCGTGTAGCCTGCGAATTGCGGGTCTCGCGCGCCGATGAAATCGATGACGGCTTGAATCGTGTCGGCCCCCAACGTCACGGCGGACGTGTCGGGGAATAAGGTATTGTCGCCGGCATAGCCGACCACTGCAAGAGACCCCGGATCGATGAAGACCCTCGCGGTGCCGTCCCAAGTGCCGGTGAAGGGGGAATCCTTGGGGTCGGGTATGAATTTCACGAAGTTGACGGCGAGGAGCTTCCCGCTGGAGCAATATTCAATCCCATCATATCTTGAAAGATCGACCTTAGTGTATTTCTTGAAGAAATCTCGCGCGATCCCGACCACGAGCGACTTATCGGGGGCGTCGTCTCGTGCATATTCCAACGCCAACGTGGACATTGACGTGTCTCCAAAGCAATTCGTGGCCCAAGAAATTCCGAAAAAGAACGTGAGAACCGCCAGCGTCAGTTTGCGGCCAACGCTTCCGCCAAGCCGGCTTATGGCGTTCTGAGTTTCCATGCCAGCCACCCCAGAGATTTCGTCACGAGAAAGCCGGGCAAGCCGGTTCTGAGACTGACATTCAAGTCCGCGCCGCTCGGACACCTGATCAGGCCGTCAGGCATGCCCTCTGGGAACAATGGCAGGACATCGCCATTCTGGTACGGATGCGTGTGCGCCCAGGCGACGATGGTCGAGCCCGGTATTTCGCGGGGGGAGGCAGGGTCCATCTCCGCGAACGACAGCGGGCCGGTCATCGGCACGGTCGTTATAGCGCCGGTCGTCTGATCCTGGAAAACCCAGAATCCGTGCTCGCGCCGTTGAAGGGGCGGCAAATCGACGCCGGAGTCGCGCAGCGCTTGAAAGATCGCGGCTCGAAAGATCGGGTTCGCCCTCAATTCCTCGATCGTCGGAAGCGGGAGAACTTGCTTCGTGCTCTGATGAAAATCGAGGCGCGCGGCCGGCGGCTCCGGCTGGTGTCTCAATTGCTCCTTGCATTCGTCGGGCAGGCCGGGGAAATCATCGACAATGCTGCCGCTTGGTTTCGCTTCTGCGCCGCCCGTGTCGCTTCTCGCCTTCGCGTCGTCGTTGGCGGCGACTTCAGCGCCCTTTGGCGCCTTCGCCTCGCCTTCGCCCGGATCGACCGCGTCTTTCGCCGTCGCGAACCGCCCGCGCTCGTCGTGATAGGGGTTGAACTTGCCGAAGTCCGGTGCGGTCTTCGCCTCCGCCGCCAGCCCCAGCTCGGCGCGCGCCTCGGCGATCGTCTTGATCCCGGCGCCGACCAGGATGTTGAGCGTCTGCGCCTGTTGCAGCGGATCGACCGCGTCGTCGCCCACCCAGACGAACTCCAGGTCGGGTTCGGCGAGGTAGGTCTGGATGACCTCGTCGAGCGCGCCCTTGATCCACGCCTTCAGCGGAACGAGGCCCTCCTGCGTCGCCTGCAGGCGTAGCGTCTCGCTGGTGGCGCGGTTGACCTGGCTGACGAAGGCGGAAGCCGGCACGGAGAACGCGTAGCAGATCAGCCGCGCCAGCCATTCGTCATACTGGTCCTTCAGCGGCGGCTGGCGCGCTTCGATCAGACGGAAGTCGGCCGGCATGAACTTGGTCATGCGCCGGCGCGCCGCATTCCCGCTCATCAGCGCGTCGAAATAGTCCTGGAACTGGCGGATCTGGTCGACCGTCCATTCCTTCGGCAAGGTGGCGAAGGCGTCGGGAGTGGAGCCCGCGCGGTAATAGTCGAGCGTCGCCGCCTCGCGCCTCAGCGCGATGTTGACGGCAAGCGCGATCTGCTCGACCGGAGAAAAGCCGTAGAGCTTATGGGCGCGAATGTTCCTCGGCAGGTAGATGAGCTCGTCGGCGGAGAAGTCGGCGGCGGGGACGCCGTGGAGGATCTGCTGATAGGCGGGGTCGGGCGGCTCGGGCGAGCGGCCGTCCTCGCCGACGAGCGGCGTGATGGTGGCGCCGTCGATTACGTCGAGCGCATAGAGGCGGCCGCCGCGGTCGAAGCGCGGATAGAGCGTGGCCGCGTCGATCACCAGCATGTCCTCGAGCAGCATGCGCAGCCAGGCGGAGAACGCGTGCCGTCGGTCGGGGCGGGCGAGGAAGGCGAGGACGGCCTTCGCCCGTTCGGCGCCCTCGGCGGCGTTTCCCGGGTCGCGGGCGCGGACGGAATAGCTCAGCGCGGCGACCTGGTCCTTGCGGGTCTCGATGACGGCGCGCAGCAGCGGCAGGGCGTCGGCGAGGGCGCGCAATTCGGCAAACGAGATGCCGCCGGTCGCGCGCGGGACGTAGGAGAGGTTGACGCCGAAGGGGTAGTCGAACTGCCGCCCTTTGACCTCGGGCGGGGCTTGCGGCTGGAGCGGCTGCTGCGGCCCGAACCAGGCGTCGGGCGAGACGCCGGCGATGGCGTAGCGCGCGGCGACGGCGAGGCGGGCGAAGAGGCTCGGCGGCAGCGGCGTCTCGCGCGCGGCGTCGGACATGGGCGAGTTTCCTTGCGATGGGGCGGCGCGCTTGCGTCGGCGGGCGGCGCCGCTTAAGGCGGGGCGCGAAATGGAGGCCGGCTGATGCGCTTGATCGCGACGTCGATTGCGCTTGTTCTCATCGCCGGCGCGGCGCCCGCGTCGGCGAGCGGCGGCTGGACCTTTTGCGTCGCGGTCGCGCCGGGTGGGCAAGAGGCTTGGATCAGCGAGGTGTTCGCCGCGCCGCGCGCGCGCGAAAAGCTCGAGGCGGACTTCAAGGCCTATCTGCGCGGGCGCGGCGTGGCGAAGGCCGACGCCCAATGTCCGCGCCCCGAGGACGACAAGACCGCGGCGGTCAATGCGCAGTTCACCGCCGCCGAATTCAACCGCAAGCTCGGCCGCGCGCTGCGCGAGGTCGCCGCGTCGGAGTTTCCGCCGCGACGCTGAGCGGCGCGTCGCGGCGCCTCACGCCTTCGCCGTCCCGGCGTAGAAATCGAACAGGCCGTTCGCCGCGTCGTCGCGCGCGAGGAGGTCGGCGACCGCCCAGACCAGCGCGTCGGCGCGGTCGGGCGAGAAGCCGGCGGCGCGCGCGTCGAAATCGGGCGTCAGCGCGCAGAGCTGGTCCTCCAGCGCGCCGAAGCCGCCGAGATGGAAGACGATCCCGCGCTCGTAAGCGGCGGCGACCGGCTCGGCGCGCAGGAACTTGCCGCGCGTCGCGGTCACCGCGCGCACCGGCAGGTTGGGGTCGCTCTGCCGCAGCACCGCGACCACCATGTCGCCGCCGTTGTTGGTCTCGACCACGACGCGGTCGGCCTTGAAGCGGCGGAAGGCGCTGGCCACCCGCGCCGCCCATCGCCCGGGCGTCTCGCCTTGGCTGGTCAGGTCGGCGAGCGCGTGGATCTCGCCCGCCGCCGTCTTGCCGACGACGACGATGCCGCATTCGTCGGCGTTGGCGCCCGACTTCGCCGGCGGGTCGACGCCGATGGCGATCTCGCGATAGTCGCTGGGGACGAAGCCCGGCGGGCGGCGCTGACGCTCGATCAGCGCCCGCGTCCACAGCGCGCCCGGCGCCTCCTCGACGATCTCGGCGAACAGCTCCTGCCGGCCGATGGCGCGGCCGGCGTAGCGCGCCGTGATGCGGTCGATGAACGCCTGCGCGAGATGGTGGAGGTTGTCGAAGGTCGAGCCGCGGGTGACGATGGCGTTCTTGTCCTCGACGAGCTGCTTGATGATCTTGGTCGGGCGCGGCGTGGTGGTGACGACCGCCTGCGGCTTGTCGCCGAGCCGTAAGCCCAGCAGCGCCTGGTCGAACGCGTCGGGGTGGCGCCAAGCCGCGAGCTCGTCGCACCACAGCTTCATGTGCTGCTTGCCGCGCAGCCGGTCGGGCTCGTCGGCCGAGAAGAGCAACGACACCGCGCCGTTCGGCCAGGCGAGCCGAGACGAGGCGCGCGCGTAGCGCGGCCGCTCCGCCTTCGGGCAGATCGCCATCAGGCCGGATTCACCCAGCACCATCGCGTCGCGCACGTCGTCGTGGGTCGCGCCGATCAGGTTGACCAGGGCGAAGCTCTTCGTCCACAACCGCACCGCCTCGGCGCCGGCGCGCGTCTTGCCGGCGCCGCGGCCGGCGAGGATCAGCCAGTAGACCCAGTCGCCCGGCGGCGGCGTCTGCTCCGGCCGGGCCCACAGCGACCAGTCGTAGTAGAGCTCCTCGCATTGCTTCTCGCTCAGGCGCGCGAGCAGCTTCGCGCGCTCGGCGGGCGTGAGCTCGCACAGCGCGCCGATGTTGCGCAGCATCGCCGCGCCGCCGGAAGGCCGGCCCTTCCAGCCGCGTCCGCGCGCCGCGCGCGCCTTGCGGGCCGCGATCACGCTTCTTCCTTGCGCGCCGCGATCATGCGCGTCGCCATGCCGTTCAGCTTGGCGAGCAGCCGCTCGCGCGCGCCTTCGTCGTATTCGCCGCTCGCCGGCGTCAGGCGCGAGAAGCCGTGGTAGCGGTCGAGCCGGTCGAGGATCTTCAGCATGCGGTCGATCGCCGGCAGATCGCCTCTCTCGGCCTTGGCGGCGAGCCGGGCGGTCATGCGCTCGAGGCGGACGATCTGCAGCCGCGCGTAGTCCTCGGCGGGGGCGACCCAGCGCCGCTTCAGCTCGTTGCGCAGCATCGTCTCGATGCGGCGGCGCGACAGGCCTTCCTTTTCGGCGATGGCGTCGACGCCTTCGCCGGCGAGCAGGGCGACGAGGATTCGCTCGCCTCGTCGAGCGGGCGCGGCTTTGCGCGCGCGCCGAGGCGCGACGTCAGGCGGCATGGCGGAATCCTGATTTGGGCGTGCGAACACGCGCCGCGGCGAGGCGGCGCCGGCCGGCGCGAAGGAATCCGCGCCGTCAGTCTCGCAGCAGCTCGTTGATGCCGGTCTTGGAGCGCGTCCTGGCGTCGACCGTCTTTACGATCACCGCGCAATAAAGCGAGGGGCCGGGCGCGCCGTCGGGCAGGGGCCTGCCGGGCAGCGAGCCCGACACCACCACCGAATAGGGCGGAATGTAGCCGACGTGAACCTTCCCGGTCGCGCGGTCGACGATCTTGGTCGAGGCGCCGATGAACACGCCCATCGACACCACCGAGCCTTCGCCGACGATCACGCCCTCGACGATCTCCGAGCGCGCGCCGATGAAGCAGTCATCCTCGACGATGGTCGGGTTGGCCTGCAACGGCTCGAGCACGCCGCCGATGCCGACGCCGCCCGACAGATGCACGTTCTTGCCGATCTGCGCGCAGGAGCCGACCGTGACCCAGGTGTCGACCATCGTCTTCGAGTCGACATGGGCGCCAAGGTTGAGGAAGCACGGCATCAGCACCGCGTCGGGCGCGACATAGGCCGAGCGGCGCACGATGCAGCTCGGCACGGCGCGGAAGCCGGCGGCGCGGAAGGCGCTCTCGTCCCAGCCGGCGAATTTCGACGGCACCTTGTCCCACCACGCCGCGCCGCCCGGCCCGCCCGGGATCAGCGCGTTGTCGTTGAGGCGGAAGGAGAGCAGCACCGCCTTCTTCAACCACTGGTTGACCTTCCAGGAATTAGGCCCTGTAGCGCCAGCGATTTTCTCGGCGACGCGCGCCTCGCCCCGGTCGAGCAGGTCCAGCGCCCGGTCGACCGCGTCGCGCACGTCGCCGCCGGTGTGCGCGTTGATCTTCGCGCGATCCTCGTAGGCCTGTTCAATGAGGGCTTGCAGCTTCGCGTCGGACATCGTCGCTCCCCGGTCGGTTTCGGCGCGGGGAGGTTTGGTCGGCGGCGCGGCCGATGTCAATGGCGGGACGGAGGGGAGGAAGACGCGCGGCGGGCGCCGCGGCGCAGGTCTTGCGGCCGGCGCCGACCAGGATGTTCAGCGTCTGCGCCTGTCGCCCCGGATCGACCGCGTCGTCGCCCACCCACACGAATTCGAGATCGGGCTCGGCGAGGTAAGTCTGGATGACCTGGTCGAGCGCGCCCTTGATCCACGCTTTCAGCGGCACCAGCCCTTCCTGCGTCGCCTGCAAGCGCAGCGTCTCGCTGGCGCCGCGGTTGACCTGGGAGACGAACGCCGAGGCGGGGACCGAGAAGGCGTAGCAGATCAGCCGCGCCAGCCATTCGTCGTACAGGTCTTTGAGCGGCGGCTGGCGCGCTTCGATGAGGCGGAAGTCGGCGGGCATGAACGTGAATTTCGGCTACGCGTCGGCGAGAGAAATCGTTCGCCGCCAGCGCGTCGAGATCGTCCGGGCGCTGCGACGCCGCCGATCGATCGAGCGATTGCGCCACAATTGTCCGCATCCGCGCGTGAGCGGCGTTCGGCTATCGGACGCCGGAATCCTGGGCCGACAATTGACTGCCGTTG